>JACCDW011863245.1_pt1 | contig 11230 bp, 8 predicted proteins | sample 7449781 | NCBI WGS metagenome assembly JACCDW01 (sample SAMN15323449, study PRJNA562643) | freshwater metagenome | isolation source: river surface water | place: USA:Blue River Watershed | collected 2017-08-18
CATCTGAAGCTAGCTTCAGATGTATGGTTGAATAACCCACGTGTACCTAGAGAAGCCTCTGGTACCTCAGGAATGACTGCAGCTATGAACGGTTCTGTGAACTTTTCTACAGATGACGGATGGATTCCAGAATTCGTGAACCATGGTAATAATGGATTTGTAGTACCTAAAGCAGACTATGATAACATGAGCACGCAGGAACAAGACGACTATGATTTAAATGAATTGTATAAAATATTAGAGAACGAGATTGTTCCTATGTACTACGAAAACCGTGATACTTGGCGTTCCATTACTAAAAACGGGATGCGTGATGTACGTTTCCAATTTGATAGTAATAGAATGGCGGAAGAGTATTATGAGAAAATGTACAAAATCTAGTTTTTTCGCATTATGTTGATTCAGATCAACACCTCCCCTTATCAATCCCCTCGAATTATCGAGGGGATTTTTTTTTAAGATTTCCTTAAATTTAAATCAATTAATATTGCAGTATTAATATTCATCATGAAATACTTCACCCCCATTTTATTCCTTTTAGCTTGCTCGATTTATTCCTCTGCAGCAGCTCAAATAAATAATAATGATTCCCTTTCCATAAAATTAGACAAGCAACAATTTAATAAGAAAGATACCCTTAACATTGAATGCGAATATAAATACCATACGCCTGGAGAAGCAACTATGACGCTGAATGTTATTATTGAGAATGTCGAAAAAACGAAGCAATGGAGATATAGATACCCCCTCTTAGAAGGAACAGCAAGTGCGAAATTAATAATTGATAGCAGCTTGGAGGAAGGTAGATATGCGGTCAATTTTATTGTGCAAAAAGATTTCCTAAAACTAGAAGGTAAAATCAAAAACTTCAACACAAAATCGAAAGGTTTTAATTACTTTTTAGTTGGGAAAAATAAAGCAAACTACTTGAGTACGCTTGCTACTGAAAAATCAGGTTACTTTTCTACTCCAAAACTATTATTTGAGGATACTGCTCAATTCGTATTTTCAGAAATAGGAAGTAAAAACAATAATTTATTTATTGACATAAAAACTTCTATTGACAGCTTCTTCTCGCCAATTGCCCAGCATACCTCATTTATCACCATTGGACCTCAAAATGTAAAGACAGCTACCTCCCTAGACGATGAATATGCTTTTGATATCATTGAACTAGATCCAAAATTCACGCTCAATGAGGTAAAAGTAAATTCAGTGAAAAGAAAGAAAGTGGAGGTTTTTGATGAACTATATTCTTCTAGTTTGTTCAGATTTGGCTCTTCAAGAATTTTTGACGGTATTGAATCTTATGATATTGGAAACTCAAATGATGTGTTTTTCTTTTTACAAGGCAGAGTTGCAGGCCTCAATATTACAAGGGACAACATTGGTGGGTATGCCCTTTCTTGGAGAGGAGGACCGGTAGATGTATTTTTAGACGAAATGAGAATTGACGACAACATTTCGAATTTCATAAACACAAACGACATCGCAATGGTGAAGGTTTACCCCCCTTTGAGTGGAGGTCCTTCTGGAAATGGGGCGATTGCTATTTATACAAAAAGAGGCGGGTATTTAGACGATATTAGTAGAAAGTATTTCTTTAAAGTGAATGGATATAGCCCTCAAATAAGTAGCTGGAAATAATTCAACAATTCCCCCCTAATTTTGTTATACCCTTATGAACAAGATTATCGTCTCTATAACAGGTGCCAGTGGCGCTATTTACGCCAAATGCTTATTAGATAGTTTAGTGACTTTAAAGGACCAATATGAAGCGGTAGGTGTGGTGATGAGCGATAATGCCAAAATTGTATGGGAGACCGAACTAGGCAATAAGGACTACGCCAACTACCCATTTACATTTTACGCTAAAAACGATTTTAATGCCCCTTTTGCTTCCGGATCTGCACAATACAATATTATGATTGCCGTGCCTTGTAGTATGGGTATGTTGGGCAGAATTGCCAGCGGAGTGAGTGATGACTTAAGTACCCGTGCCGCTGATGTAATATTAAAAGAGCGCCGAAAATTAATACTCGTAGCACGTGAAACACCCTACAATTTGATTCACATCAAGAATATGGAAACAGTGACCATGGCCGGTGGAATTATTTGTCCTGCTACACCAAGTTTTTACAGCAGGCCACAGACCATCGAGGAAGTTGCCTACACCGTGGTGCATCGTATTTTGGACCTAGCTGGGCTTCATGCAAAAGGTTATCGTTGGGGCCATAAATAAACCCCCTCGGAAATTTTAAAAATATATACAAACCATTTCTACTAGCAATAGAAATCAGGATACTTAAAAGCCTCGCTCCTTAATGGAAGCGAGGCTTATTTATGCGTTGTAATGAATACTAATTTACTATTCCGCTTTAGGTTCCTTTGGTACTTTTGGCTCCTTGGGTTCTTTAGCCACTTTCTCCTTTTTTTGTAAAGTAAAAGTTAAACTTGATTTATCTGCATGTAAGTCTCCTACCAACACATCGCCCTCTTTCACACTCGCATTTAATATTTCCTCCGCCAATGGATCCTCGATATATTTTTGAATGGCTCTGTGCAACGGTCTTGCTCCAAATTGAACATCATATCCTTTATCTGCAATAAATTCCTTTGCAGCATCGGTTAATACCAAATTCAATCCAAGAGTCACCAATCTACTCAATACATTCTTCATGATGATATCTATGATTAAATAGATATTCTCTTTGCTTAATGAATTGAATACAATTACATCGTCAATTCTATTTAAAAATTCAGGAGAGAAGGTACGCTTTAATGCTTTTTCAATTACAGAGCGGTTGTTCTCTTCGGTTTGTTGTACCCTTGTTGCTGTTGCAAATCCTACCCCATCACCAAACTCTTTCAACTGGCGTGCGCCAATATTAGAAGTCATAATGATCATGGTATTTTTAAAATCTACTTTACGACCTAAACCGTCAGTTAAAATACCATCATCTAATACTTGTAATAAAATATTATAAATATCTGGATGTGCTTTTTCAATTTCATCTAATAAGATTACGCAGTAGGGTTTGCGACGTACCTTTTCAGTTAATTGCCCACCTTCCTCATAACCTACATAGCCTGGAGGCGCTCCAATTAAACGTGACACCGCAAATTTTTCCATGTATTCACTCATGTCAATGCGAATCAACGCCTCTTCTGAGTCAAACATATTTCTTGCCAATGCACGTGCTAGTTCGGTTTTACCCACACCAGTTGGACCTAAGAATATAAAAGTACCAATTGGTTTTTTAGGGTCTTTTAAACCTACTCTATTTCTTTGGATGGCTTTTACGACTTTGCTAATGGCATCATCTTGTCCAATCACCATGCCTTTCATGTCGTCGGCCATTTTGCGAAGCTTGGTTGTTTCCGCTTCCACCATACGCTTCACCGGAATGCCCGTCATCATACTAATTACCTCGGCAATATTTTCTTCATTAATTGGGAATCTTGCAGTTTTGCTTTCTTCCTCCCAACTTAATTTCGCTTTTTCTAAGGCTTCTCCTAGTTTCTTTTCGGTATCTCTTAAGCTAGCCGCTTCTTCAAAGCGTTGGCTTTTTACTACCTTATTTTTCTCTTCCTTAACTTCCTCAATTTGTTTTTCTAGCTCTACAATATCCTGAGGTACACTAATATTTTTTAAATGCACTCTTGCCCCTACTTCATCCAAAACATCAATTGCTTTGTCGGGAAGTAATCTATCGGTCATGTAGCGATCACTTAATTTCACACAAGCTTCAATCGCTTCCTGATCGTAGATAACACTATGGTAATCCTCGTATTTAGATTTGATATTGTTTAAGATAGTGATGGTATCTTCTACACTTGGTGGCTCAATAATTACTTTTTGGAAACGACGATCTAATGCACCATCTTTTTCAATGTGCATTCTGTACTCGTCTAAAGTGGAAGCACCAATACATTGCAACTCACCTCTCGCTAAAGCTGGCTTAAAGATATTGGAGGCATCTAATGAACCACTTGCACCCCCTGCCCCCACAATAGTGTGAATTTCATCAATGAATAAAATAACATCTCTGTTCTTTTCCAATTCATTCATAATGGCCTTCATTCTTTCTTCAAACTGACCACGGTATTTTGTACCTGCTACCAAAGCAGCTAAGTCCAAGGATATAACGCGCTTATCAAATAAAACGCGACTTACTTTTCTTTGTACAATGCGTAAAGCCAAACCTTCTACAATGGCCGTCTTACCCACCCCTGGCTCTCCAATTAAAATAGGATTGTTCTTTTTACGACGGCTTAATATTTGACTTACTCTTTCAATTTCTGCTTCACGACCTACAATTGGATCCAAGGCATCCATCTCAGCAAGTTTTGTTATATCTCGTCCAAAATTATCTAGTACCGGTGTTTTTGATTTATTAGGCGTTCCTGATTTTGCTTTTGATCCGGATGCTCCAAAGGGACCCCCTTTTTTATCGTCCTCAAACTCATCATCTGGATCATCCGAAAATTCTGCTCTTGTGGAACCGGAAGATCGGCCAGAACGTTCAGATCTGTCGGTATCATCCAAACCAGAGGGTGAAGACCCGACCATTCCTAACTCATTGCGGAACAAATCATAATCCACATCAAATTGATTTAAAATTTGAGTGGCGATATTTTCTTTATTCTTTAAAATGCTTAATAACAAATGCTCCGTCTCAACCATTGGGCTTTTTAAAGCTTTGGCCTCTAAAACGGTTACTCGAATCACCTTCTCTGCTTGCTTGGTTAGGGGCAAACTATTGATATTGGCAACATTTTTGCCTGACTTATCCTTTACCGCTAACTCGATTTCTTTTCGCAAGTCAGTCAAATTAACATTCAACTGCCTTAATACGCGAATAGCCGTATTTTCTTGATCTCGAATGAGTCCTAGCATCAGGTGCTCGGCCCCAATAAAATCGTTACCTAATCTCAAAGCCTCTTCTCGGCTATAAGAGATGATTTCCTTAACTTGTGTTGAAAAATTATTATCCATAAATTTATTTGGAGCTGTTACAACAATAACGAATATTTTTGTCCTAAAGTATGTCAAGTATTAGTTCTTAATAACCTTTAACTATGAGCCAAATCCAATACCAAACCGAAGCTAAGGAGAAATTCAACGTTATTACCTTTCTCAATACCCATTTAGATTCAAATCTCGTGCCAGAATTGGCTGAATTAACATCGAAATGGGGAAATACTGCTCCCAAAAACCTGGTTTTGAACCTAAAAAACGTTCAAAAATGGGACGAGGCGGTGATTGAACATATTGCCATTGCCCAAGGACAGTTTTACGAGCACCATACCAGTTTTGTCATTTGTGCCCTTTCTACCTCTTTACAAGATCAGTTAGACAAGACCGACTATGGCGAACTCCTAAATATGACCCCTACCGAATCTGAGGCCTGGGATATTGTCCAAATGGAAGAAATTGAAAGAGAATTATTGGATAGTGACGATATGGAGTTTTCACTTCCTCAGCAGGAATAAGCCTGACTTGTCTTGAATTATCCCTCCTAATTACCTCATAATTAGTTATTTTCGCCTTCATGATTACCTCGCAGACCATCCAACAAATTACCAGTCGCATTGATATTATTGATGTGGTAGGCGAATTTGTAAAATTAAAAAAGCGAGGTACTAATTATTTAGGCAACTGCCCTTTTCACAACGAAAAATCCCCTTCTTTTACCGTATCGCCCGCCAAGGAAATTTATAAATGTTTTGGTTGTGGCAAGAGCGGTAATACCATCACTTTTTTGATGGAACATGAGAAGTATAGTTATGTGGAAGCTTTAAGATGGTTGGCTGCAAGATACCATATTGAGATTGAAGAAACGGAAACCAGCCCAGCCCAAAAAATGGCGCAACAGGTGGCGGATAGTATATATGCCATCAATCAATTCGCTATGAATTGGTTTACCCAACAATATTGGGAAACCGAAGCAGGCGAAACCATCGCGCAAAGCTATATGCAACATAGAGGTTTTTTAAAACCCATTGTTGAGAAATTTAAAATTGGATACAACCCTTCTGATAGAGACGGATTAGCGAAAGCCTTAATCCAAAATCAATTCAATCCTGAGCTATTGGCTAGAACTGGTTTGGTGGTAGAAAGAAATGGAGAATGGCAGGATAATTATAGAGACCGTATCATTTTCCCGATACACAATACCACAGGGAAAATTATTGGTTTTGGAGCAAGACAAATCGCTAAAAACGACCGCTCTCCCAAGTACATTAATACCCCGGAAAATGAGATTTATGTAAAGAGTAAAATCTTATACGGATCTTATTTTGCAAGGACGTCCATCAATAGCAATGATGAATGCTTATTGGTGGAAGGCTATACCGATGTAGTAAGTTTACATCAAGCAGGCATTGAAAATGTGGTGGCTAGTGGGGGTACCTCTTTAACCATCGACCAATTGAGGCTTATTAAAAAGTATACCCAAAACCTAACCATTATTTATGATGGAGACAGTGCGGGTGTAAAAGCTGCTTTGAGAGGATTGGATATGGCTTTGGAAGAGGGACTGAATGTTCAGTTGGTTTTAATCCCCGACAACGAGGATCCAGATAGCTATGTAAACAAAGTAGGACCAGATGCCTTTCGTGCATTTGTGCAAGCCAATAAAAAAGACTTTGTCCTCTTTCAATTGGAAGTACAATTAAAGGATGTTGGCACCGATTTAAATAAAAAGAATATCCTGGTCAATCAAATTGCGGAAACCCTTAGTAAAATCACTAAAGCCGAAGATTTTACCAAGTTGCAGGAATATGTAAAAAAATGTTCCTCCTTATTGCGAATTGATGAATCTGGGTTAACGCAACTTGTCAATAAGTTTAAGCGCGACAAGATGGTGAAGGAGGAAAAGAAAATGTCCTTTGATGAAGCCGCCATCCTGATGCCCAGCTTCCCTCCTGCTGAAACTGAAGAATCCAATTTAGACTTATTTACCGACCGAGATTTATTACACGAAAAGAACTTAGTTCGTTTGGTTATTGAACACGGAATTGAACAAAATACGGAAGGCAAATTCATCGCTCAATATATTTTGGATGAAATAGAAAGCTTCCCCTTAGAAAATGTGGACATGGTTTACCTAATGGAAGCTTATAAAAAATGGTTCTATGCAGGGAAAATGCCTAACGGGAAAACACTTCAATACCATGAGGACGAACGTGTTCAACAATGGGTGGTGAACTTATTGGTTCCGGAGCAAGAAGTAAGTTTAAGATGGAACGACAAACTAGGGATTAAGAAAAAAGAGGAAGAAAAGGATATAATGGTAGAAGTAGATATTACGCTATTGTACTTTAAGTTGCGCAAGATTAAAAAAATGATCATGCAAAACCAAAACGACTTAGAGACTGCCCCCGAGTCCGAGCAAATACAGTTTTTGCAAATTCACAAACACCTAAAAGATATTGAAAGGGAACTAACCACTACCATAGGAACGGTGATTTATAAATAAACATCCTATAGGCCCAAACATAAATGGAACCCAAACATAACTAGGACCCAAATTTAACTGGTCATAAAAAATCCCCTACCATTATGGAGGGGATTTTTTTTATACTTACTAATCTAACTTTTAACTGGCTAACCTTAATTAAATAGGTTGAAATTATTTCTCGGAGGGGTTGTTTTTACCTGCTAGTAGTTTTTCCAAGGTAGCTTCTAATCGCTTTTGTTTGGTTTCTTCTTTTTTAGCGCCTTGTATCCAACTTAAATACTCCTTTTGGTTGATTACAGAAAGCGTACTAAAAAAATCTCTAGCCTCATCATGTGCTGCTAAAATTTTGTCCAATTCTATCGGTAAAGCAATTATTCTTTTTTCAAAATCATCCACCTTAATATCAGCAGCCTTGAATTCTACAAAGGCTCTATTTTTATTTGGTAATTGATCTACCTTTTTAAAACGCATCGCTGTCCAAACATGATCCAAAGTTACTTGACGGATAGCCTCGTATTCGTTTTTAGATAAAATCTCCCAGCTTGCATCACGATTTAAATCAGAAACAATCTTTGAAGAAGTTTTAGGATAGGCAATCCATAATTTGCTTTCTGGATGCAAGGCTGAAAATACCTCTTTCAAAATATTATTTAGCTGCAATTGGTTGATGGCAAAAATTAAGGCGAAATCAATTTTCCTTGTTTTTAATAAAGGAGTGATATTCTTGTTGTAATTCAGTTTTGCAAATTGTTTCTCTACAGAAGATGGCAACCCTTGGATCAGTAAATTTTTCTCTTCTTTCAATTGCAACTTCTCTAAAATATGCTGAGGTCCTGTCATAAGAAAATAATTTAAGGGAGGGCAAAGTTACTAAATTCTAAGTTCTTAGAAAAAGTAAATCAACAAAAATCTGTAAGAATCTGATAATTAATAGGTTACGCCTATTTGCCTTTTTTCTTATTCTTGAATAAGGGCACTTTATTTTCCGTGCCATTTAGCAATCTGCCAATGTTCTTTTGATGGGTTATTATCACCATTAAGGCTACAATAATGGCAAATAAACGGTACATGGTTTCCTTTTCCTTGAAAATGAATAGGATCAGTACCATAAAGGCCACCCCTGCAAGCATAGAACTTAGGGATACAAAACGCGTTGTGATCAAGGTAAAGGCAAATACAACCAAACAAAGCAATGCCACAGCTGGTTGAATGGCCAAAGCCATTCCAAGTAAGGTAGCAACTCCCTTGCCCCCTCTGAATCCTGCCCAAATGGGGAAGATATGTCCAATAACCGCCACTAACCCCAATACAATCATAAAGTTGGTTCTAGCCAATTCATTGGTCAGGTAATAAGGTAATACGATATATAATGAAGTTGCAATGACTCCCTTGGTAACGTCTGCTAGCATTACAATGCTACCCCATTTAGATCCAAGTACACGGAAGGTATTGGTAGCTCCTGCATTACCACTTCCATAATCACGAATGTCAATTTTGAAAATAGACTTGCTGATCCATACCGAAGTGGGTATTGATCCAATTAAATAAGCCAATATAACAAGTATAGATTCAAACATAAAACCGGTTTGGGGTAGACAAATATACACCCAAAAAAATAAACGGGATGCTAGGGCCTTGAAAAGTACATGCTTATCCAGCCATTCATTATTTTATGGGTTTGATAGTTCCAGCCATATTTTTGTGCTAAATGTATCATGTCATTTCGGTCTTCAATTAATAAACCACTCAAAATCAATTCACTATGAGATTTTCCAGCTAGCGAAAGCGCCTCCATATTGGCCTCGATGATATGTCTATTTACATTCGCAAGGACAATGTCGAACTGCTTTTCCTGTAAAGCGGTCTCCACCTTCTCAATGACAATAGACTTGGATTCGTTTTGTTGTAAGTTCTCAAGGGCATTTTCAATACACCAATCGTCATTATCCACTGCCAGAACACTAGACGCCCCTAATTTTTCAGCTAAAATGGCCAAAATACCGGTGCCCGTTCCAAAATCATAAACCGATTTCCCCTTAAATTCCATTTCTGACATCATTTGCATAACCGTAAAGGTGGTGCCATGGTGACCCGTTCCAAAACTCATTTTAGGGGTAATATTGATTTCATACTTTACCGCCGGTTCAAAACTTGGATGGAAATGAGCCCTGATACCCACGAAGTCGCCTACCCTCACTGGCTCGAAATTAGACTCCCAAATGGCATTCCAATTTTCTTCCTTAATAATTGATTTAGAATATTTTAAACCTATTAAACTAAATATATTATTTAATTCAATTTCGATATTATTTTCAAGATAATCGCTACTAAGTATATAGGTTTTACAATGCCCCGCTCCGGACCCCAAACCCGCCGAGGTTCCCAATACACTGCTCATCCCCACACCATTATTAATCCCCGTAGCTGCCTCCTCCTCGTTAAACCCATCAAATCCTAGGTTGGATAATTGGGCTACCAGTATTTCAAATTGGTCCTGATTATCAAAATCAAAGGCTATCTGGATGTATTCTTTAGGCATGTGTTTATTTTGTCTGTAAAGATATTATTCAAAGCTTATAAAATACAAATCTGAGGCGATCATTCGAGCTACGCGCAGTGAGAGACGAAGATTTGGTATTTTATAAACTATTGCAATTTTCATTAAAAAAGCCCCGAACGAGTCGAGGCTTTAATTCTATAATTCGGAATGAATTAACCTTGTTGAGGGCGATCTTCACGAGGCGCTTGCTCTGGCTTTGGTAATAAAGCTTTGTGGCTTAATTTGAATTTACCTGTTTTAGGATCCAAACCTACCAATTTCACTTTCACTTCGTCACCTTCTTTGAAGATGCCATCCATGGTTTCCAAACGCTTCCAGCTTATTTCACTAATGTGTAATAAACCTTGCTTGCCTGGCATGAATTCAACGAAAGCTCCAAACTCTTTAATTCCTTTCACCACACCATCATAAACGTCTCCAATTTCTGGAACCGCTACAATCCCATTGATCCATCTAACTGCAGCGTCTAAGCTATCCTTATTCGCAGAGAAGATGCTTACTTCTCCATGGTTGTCTACTTCTTCAATATTAATAGTAGCACCTGTAGTTCTTTGCATTTCTTGGATAATCTTACCACCTGGTCCGATTACTGCACCAATAAACTCTTTGTCAATGATTAATTTAACCATTCTAGGCGCATGCGGCTTCACATCTGCTCTTGCAGCTGGAATACACTCATACATGGCATCTAATATATGTAAACGACCTTTCTTAGCTTGAGACAATGCTTCACGCATAATATCCATGCTTAAACCGTCCACTTTAATATCCATTTGAACACCACAGATACCGTCTTTAGTACCTGTTACTTTAAAGTCCATATCACCTAAATGATCTTCATCACCAAGGATGTCTGTTAAAATAGCGTACTTGCCATCTTCTCTTGAGATCAATCCCATTGCCACACCACTCACGTGCTTAGGCACGGGCACACCTGCATCCATTAAGGCTAATGAACCGGCACAAACTGTCGCCATGGAAGACGAACCGTTGGATTCTAAGATATCAGAAACTACACGTAATGTGTAAGGGAATGTTGTGCTATCTGGTAACATTTGTTTTAAAGAACGTTGAGCCAAGTTACCATGACCTACTTCACGACGACCTACACCACGCATCATTTTCACTTCACCTGTTGAGAATGGAGGGAAATTATAGTGTAAGAAGAATTTTTGATATTCAGCGCTTTGAGCAGTCTCTTGCA
>JACCDW010494367.1_pt1 | contig 11229 bp, 8 predicted proteins | sample 7449781 | NCBI WGS metagenome assembly JACCDW01 (sample SAMN15323449, study PRJNA562643) | freshwater metagenome | isolation source: river surface water | place: USA:Blue River Watershed | collected 2017-08-18
GGCACTGAGTTCTGGGGTGGGTTGGTAGACTGGATTCAAAAAGTAATGCTCGAAAAAGAACACAATGTTTCGCCAGAAGATATGTTCTTATTTAAAGTAGTAGATACTGCCGATGATGCTGTTGCACACATCGTAGAATTCTATGAGAAATTTATCTTAAAGCCAAACTTTTAATTAATTGTCAATTGTAAATTGTAAATTGTAAATTTTGCTTAGTAGTCTCATCAACGCTTAATTAACAATTTACAATTAACAATTGACAATTTATTCCATGTCGCTTACACCGCCGCTTACAGCAAATTTCATTGCATCGGCTGCTTTCATTTGTAACGGACTTACCTTATCCCGATGTACAATGCAAACCTTTCCAGCGATGCTGTAAGAGAAAGGAAAGTAAACAGCAACTTCATCTTCTAGACCAATAGAGTTTAAGTTATTTTGAGTGAGAAATCCTACTTGCTTTACCCCTTGTGAGATTTCAACTAATACGGGTTCATTAAACTTTTTATCTTCACCTACAAATGCCTCTAATAAATCGCGTACCGATGAGTACAGTAATTTAAAAATTGGCATGCGATTTAGCACTTTATCGAGGTAGTTGTAAATAGGTTCGGTAATAAAAGAAGTAACCAATAAGCCTACAAATGCTAGGCCCAAGACCGTAACAATGACTCCACCACCGGGGAAACCCAAATCCACAATGCTATCTACAGAATAAATAACTTTATAAATAATATAAATACTAAAGGCTAAAGGGATGATAACCAATACACCCTTGAAAAAGTAATTCAAAAAAACTCTAAAAAATTTATTCATAATAGTAAATTCTTTGCACTCGTTGCGAGATGCTTGTTAATATTTCGTAAGGGATTGTATTTATTTTTTTTGCTAACTCTTTAATGCTTGGATCTTCACCAAAAACAATTACTTCGTCGCCTTCCAACACGTTTAGTCCGGTTACATCTACCATACACATATCCATGCAAACAGAACCAATTACTTTTGCTCTTTTTCCATTAATGAGCACTTCTCCTACTCCATTTCCAAAGGCTCTACTAAATCCATCGGCATAGCCAATTTTAATGGTAGCTATTTCCGAATCTTTTTGCATTACACCTCTCCTACTGTATCCTACACTTTCTCCTTTACCTACTTTTCTTATTTGAGTTACGGTGGTTTTTAATTCAGCTACTCGCTGCAATTCGTGTTCAAAGTGACCCACATTTTCAACGCCGTACAAACCAATTCCTAATCGAACCATTTCATAATGCGACTCTGGGAAACGTAAGATGGCTGCAGTGTTAGCAACATGCCTTAAGGAATCATAGTGTAAATTATTCCTTAAACTCGCATACATTTTGTCGAATTTATTTAATTGCTCACGCGTAAACTCATCGTGTTCTTCCGACTCTGATGCTGCTAAGTGCGAGAATATCGATTTTACTTTGATGGTTTCATCATGCAACAATTCAAAGATTTCATTTAAATCATGTGCCTCAAAGCCTAAGCGATGCATGCCTGTATCGAGCTTTAAATGAATTGGATATTGCTTAACACTGTTTAATTTCAAATAATTTATAAACGATTTTAAAATTTGTACGCTATATATTTCGGGCTCTAAGCAGTTCGATACTATTTTTTCGAACGCATTGCTTTCGGGGCTCATTACCATAATGGGTAAATGAATCCCTTCTTTCCGAAGTGCAACCCCTTCATCGGCATAGGCTACCGCTAAGTAATCAACTTTGTTATATTGCAAAATATTGGCCACTTCAAAACTCCCGCTTCCATAAGCAAAGGCTTTTACCATCACCATAACTTTAGTCCCTGGCAATAATTTTGAGCGATAAAAGTTAAGGTTATGCACCACAGAATTTAAATTAATTTCCATGACCGTATCATGTACTTTTTCTTCCAGTCGGCTTGCAATTTTTTCGAACGCAAAAGTTCTGGCACCCTTTATTAATATACCTTCTCTACTAAAATCAAATTGGTGAATTACCTTTAAAAAATCATCGGTAGTATCAAAGAAATAACTTTCCATGTTAAATAATTTCGCCTTCGCACTAATTTCTTTTCCGATGCCAATTAATCTATTTATTCCATGTGTTTGGAAATAATTTGCCATTAAATCGTATACATTCTCAGAGCCTGTTTGCATGAAATCAGAAACAATGACCGTTTTGCGATCGTGTTTCTGCTGTTTTAAAAAATCAACAGCAATAAACAAAGATGAAAGATCGGCGCTGTAACTATCATTGATGATACTCGATTGTTGAATACCTTGTTTCATCTGCAGTCGCATAGCTACAGATTGCAGTTGCTGCATACGCTCTTGAATTCGTTCGGCAGCATAGCCCATAAACAAGAGGCTGGTGATGCAAATGATGCAGTTCTCTATCGAGGCATCATCCGTAAAAAATACCCTAACGTTAAATTCTTTATACTGATGGTAGATCGTTAGCTCGCTGTATTGCTCATATTTATGAATGTTCAGTACCTGCACATCTGCTTCGGTTTGAGTGCTCCAGGTAAACGATTTCTCAGAAGGAACGAGTCCATCGGGTACATATTCCTTGCCATAAATTACAGTATTGGTATGGCTAAATAGCTTTAACTTCTCTTGCAGTTTAACTTCTTTCGATGAAAAACCTTCGTCATGTGCCGATTTCACATTGGTTAAAATACCAATACTAGGTCGTATGATATGCTCGAGTAGATACATTTCATTGCTGGTGGAAATACCAGCCTCAAAAATGCCTAATTGGTATGCGTTACTCATATTCCATACCGATAAAGGGACCCCAATTTGCGAATTATAACTTTTAGGACTTCTTATAATCGATTTTTCAGGCGATAGAAGTTGATATAACCAATCTTTCACAATGGTTTTTCCGTTGCTACCCGTTATTCCAATTACATCGTAATCAAAATGAGCACGGTGATAGGCCGCCAGCTTTTGCAGTGCCTCCAGGGCATCATCAACTATAAAAAAATTAGCATATATAAAGGCTTTCGTGTCGAATTGTTTCTCGGTTACGACAAAATTCCGTACCCCTTTGTTATATAATTCGGGGATATACTGATGCGCATTCTGTTTTCCGTTCAATGCAAAAAACAAAGAGGCTTCGGGGTGAATAAGTTTTCTGCTATCGGTTAACAACCAACTAATTTCATACCCAGGCTCCGTAATTGGCCCCGAGTAATCCCAAAGATGTGCTAATTGGGCAGCAGTGTAAAGGTGTTGCATGTTCAAATATAGTTAATTGATAACAATTTGTTATACGACTGGGTTTGATGCGAAGAATTTACAAAACAGAAATTATGAATATATTTGAGCATAGCTATGGACATCGAAAAACCTAAACGTAAAAAGATTTACGATAAAAAGTCGGCAAAGCCTAAAATCGAACAATACTGCGCCTACCAAGAACGCAGTCAGCAAGAAGTGCGCGATAAGCTTTATGACATGGGTTTACATCAGAAAGAAGTAGAGGAGTTAATCTCGGAATTAATTGGCGATAATTTTCTTAACGAAGAACGATTTGCCATCGCCTATGCAGGTGGAAAATTCAGGATAAAACATTGGGGTAAAATAAAAATTAAACAGCATTTAAAATTAAAGAAGGTAAGCGACTATTGCATAAAAAAAGCATTAGCACAAATACCCGATAGCGATTACGAAAAAACCATCGCCATGCTCATCGAAAAAAAATCGAAAGAAATAAAAGACAAAGACCCCTACGTATTTAATCACAAACTGGCCAATTTCCTTGCCAGCCGAGGCTTTGAAGCCGATCTTATTTGGCAACAGATAGCAGAACGCTAATTCGCCATTTCGCTAGTTCGCTAATTCGCTAATTCGTTAATTCGCTAATTCGCCATCCCGATAGCTATCGGGACGATTACTCCAACACTCCGTTGCGCTTATGGCGCACATACTTACGAATATCGAGTACAATAAAGGCTAAGAAATAAAACACAATAGGCATCCCAACCGAAAGGAAGGAAGTATAGATAAAAAACAGTCGTACCTTTGAGAGCGAAAGTTTAAATTTTTCGGCAAGGTAAGTACATACTCCGAAAGAGTTTCTTTCGAAAAAAGACATCATGTTCTGTATCATCTTACGAATATTTTAAACCATGTATTCCAATACTGCAAGTTAAGCATTTTTTATGATCACAATAGTGTTCCCATAAAAATCTTTGTCCTTGGCTCTGTATACTAGAGCCTAAAGGATATTTTACTTCTTTAAATCGTTCGGTATATCTATTTTTCTCGGGTTTTATGCGTTCTAAGAGCGCAATACATTTCTGTTTATAGTTCAAATCGTTCTTTTGGTCGCCATACAATAACCACACCATAGCAATAGTGTTAATTAACAATTGATCCATCGACTCCTCAGAAAATTGCTTATTGTTCGGTGGACTTTCCTTATCGAATCGAAAATGATTGTTCCAATATGGATGTAAATTCAGTGTGAAAAAGGATTCCAATGCCTCGAGTGAAGTAAGTTCTATAATTTCAGAAAAAAATCGCGAATGTGTTTTGAAAATACTTGCTAGCTGAGCAATTCTTACACTCGGAAAATTATTGGGTCGTAATCTTAAAAACTTCCAAAGGCTAAGGTCCATGGGGCTTAAGTTAAATTTCTTTTGCAAAAACTCGTATTCTTTTTTCAAGCGATTGGGATACTCATCGCTGAATTTTTTTTGCAGCATTCCTGCTTGTCCGAAGAACAAGGCATCGATAGAAATATCTTGGTCGCTAAGCTTTTGCACCCATTCAATTTTAATACTTTTAGCAAGCATTTCCATCGGGTCCGAATTCACATGAAAACCCAATTGACGGGCAACAAGTTCAAAAAACAATTGATCCCAATGTTCATTAAGTTGATGCAAACGATGTTTCAAATTTTCGCATTTTCGCATTAAACGCTCAATACACATGCGTATGAGCCAAGCTTCTACAATAGGTTTATCAATCCGATTCCACCACAATTTGCAAGGCAATTCTTGCAAGCTATTGCTCAATTGTTCATAGGCTCTCCTGGTTTTTTCGTCGATGAGTAAACCTAACTCCAGTGTATGTAAATTTAGATTATTAGCAGTGGTGCAGATATCAGCATCATCAACATAAACAACATGTAAAATAACATTATTGTAGGCAGGGTCTACATGGTGTTTGTGTAGATACCATTCCGAAGATTTTACATGTAGCTCTACATTTCCAGCCCATAACATTCCATCGATTTTAATTTTTGCTGAAATAAAATCAGGCCCTGCATTTGCATGGGAAAATCCGGGTTGAATAATTTCGATGGATTTACCATCAACCGTTCTTAGGTTTTGCTTATTGAAAAGTTGGTATTTCCAAATCGTGTGCACAAATTCCTCTTTCATCCTTTTCTTTTTTTACAAAGAAAAGTTGAATGAAAAAAACGTCAATACTTTTCGGAAAGAATTTGCGCCATTTCTTCTTGCATTTTTTGGGCTTCTCTGGCAGCGGCTTCGGCGAAATCCTCACCAGAACTCGCATAAATAATTGCTCTGGATCAGTTAATTAATAAACCGATATCATCGTTAAGTCCGTATTTACAAACCTCTTGTAAACTGCCCCCTTGCGCCCCTACTCCAGGTACTAAGTAAAAATGATGAGGACTCCACTGACGTATTTCTGCAAAATACTCGGGGCGAGTAGCTCCTACCACATACATCATACGATCGTGGTCGGCCCAAGCTTGAGAGGTTTGAATAACTTTTTTATAAAGTGGATCACCAACATTGTTTTGAATGAATTGAAAATCACTTGCACCCTCGTTGGAAGTAAGGGCTAATAAAATCACCCATTTGTTATCATAACTCAAAAAAGGAGTGACCGAATCTGAACCCATGTAAGGTGCAACCGTAACTGAATCAAAATTAAATCCTGATGATGCTTTATCGAAAAATGTGCGAGCATACAAGGCCGAGGTATTTCCGATATCACCTCTTTTAGCGTCGGCAATGGTAAAAATATGGGAAGGAATGAGGTCCATTGTTTTTTGTAAACTCACCCATCCTTTGGCTCCCAAGCTTTCATAAAAAGCAATGTTGGGTTTGTATGCCACACAATACTCGGAAGTGGCTTCAATAATAGCTTTGTTGAACTCGTAGATAGGGTCGTCTTTGCTGAGCAAATGCTTTGGTATACGCTGAATATCAGTATCTAAACCAATACACAAAAACGATTTTTTACGTTTAATCTCATTAATTAGGTTTGCTCTATCCATATCAACAAAAATATAAAAAGCAATGAAATATGAATTAATTTAATTTTAATACACTTTTTTTTTGTTTTTTGGATATTTAAGCTTAACATTGCTTTGTGTTAACATTCTTAACACTTCTCAAAAATCAAATCACAATTACAAATCCCTAAACATTACCATTTTATTGATGTTTAAATCTATTTACTCAATTATTACAATCTTATTATATACTTTTTAATAGTGGACAAAGCAAAAAAAACGACGAAGGCAGAATCGAGCAATAATGAAAATTCGACAGAGAAGCCAAAGAGAAAGAGAACTGTAAAGCCAAAGGCCGACGATAACAGTCAAGAACAGCAACGATTTCAAGCAGCATACGATGAGCAACCCGAAAGAGAATTTCCTAGAGTTGACGAACCATTGCTCGATATACCAGCATCTATGGATGAGCCTGTAGAAGTAGAGGGTTCAAAATCTTCTGAAAGTACAGAAAATACAAGCGCTGAGAACAACACTGCAAATCAGGATGCACTACCCGACAGTGCAAGCATCGAACGCTCATTCGATCGACAACGCAACAATAACAACAAATTCGACAGGAATAACCGCAACCAACGCAATAACAACAACAACCAAGCTAACGAGTCGTTATTGAACACCCTTGATTTCGACAATTCGATTGTTAATGAGGGTGTGTTAGAAATTATGCCTGATGGATACGGATTTTTACGATCGGCAGATTACAACTATTTAACATCGCCCGACGATATTTATGTATCGCAATCGCAAATAAAACTATTTGGATTAAAAACAGGTGATACCGTTCGTGGAAGTGTGCGACCTCCAAAAGAAGGTGAAAAATATTTCCCCTTGGTACGTGTAGAAACCATCAACGGACGTACCCCTTCGGAAGTAAGAGACAGAGTTCCTTTTGATTTTCTTACCCCTTTATTCCCTTTCGAAAAATTCAACTTATTCTCCGATCCAAATAACTACTCTACACGTTTGATGGATTTGTTCGCACCCATTGGTAAAGGACAAAGAGGATTAATTGTTGCTCAGCCTAAAACTGGTAAAACGGTTTTATTAAAGGATGTGGCGAACGCTATAGCTGCTAATCACCCAGAAGTATATCTTATTATTTTATTAATTGATGAACGTCCGGAAGAGGTAACTGATATGGCGCGCAGTGTACGTGCAGAAGTGGTGAGTTCAACCTTTGATGAGCCGGCAGAACGACATGTAAAAATTGCTAACATTGTATTAGAAAAAGCCAAACGAATGGTAGAGAGTGGTCATGATGTGGTTATCCTCCTCGACTCTATAACACGTTTAGCGAGAGCTTACAATACGGTGGCACCAGCATCTGGTAAAATATTATCAGGTGGTGTGGATGCCAATGCATTGCATAAGCCAAAACGTTTCTTTGGAGCTGCTCGTAAAATTGAGAACGGTGGTTCATTAACCATTATCGCAACAGCCTTAACTGAAACCGGTTCAAAAATGGACGAGGTTATCTTCGAAGAATTTAAAGGTACAGGTAACATGGAATTACAATTGGATAGAAAAATTGCTAACAAACGTATATTCCCAGCCATCGATATTACCGCATCATCAACACGTAGAGATGATTTATTGTTAGATAAAGATGTATTGCAAAGAATCTGGATATTAAGAAATCACTTGGCCGATATGAACCCTGTAGAAGCCATGGAATTTTTACAACAGCAAATGCGTGGTACAAAATCGAATGAGGAGTTTTTAATATCGATGAACGGTTAATAATTGTAGTAATGACTAAACACATTCCCAATTTTATTACTTGTTTAAATTTATTTACAGGTTGTATTGCTGCAGTGTTTGCCTTTAACAACGATTTAGAAAGTGCTGCTTATTTAGTATTGTTAGCAGCCGCTTTCGATTTTGCCGATGGTTTAGCCGCGCGAGCGCTCAAAGCCTATTCTGAAATAGGAAAACAACTCGATTCCTTAGCCGATATGGTTAGTTTCGGATTTATTCCTGGTTTATTTGTATTCAAGATGTTAGAAAGCAGCCTAGATGCAAACGGACTACCGTCGTACCTCTCCTATCTAGGATTCGTTATTACTGTTTTTTCGGCCTTGCGTCTCGCAAAATTTAACATTGATACACGTCAGACCGAAAATTTTATAGGCCTTGCTACACCGGCAAATACCATGTTTTTCATCAGTATTCCGTTTCTATCAAGCCAGCCCATTGAAATGTTACATATTCTTTCGAACCCTGTAGTATTAATTTTTTTGAGTTTCGGAATGTCGTATTTATTGGTTTCTGAATTACCCCTTTTTTCCTTAAAATTCAAGAGCTTAGCCTTTAATTCTAGTATTCATAGATATCTTTTAATACTTATTTCGTTAATCCTAATTATATTTTTTAAGTTTGCAGCGATTCCAATGATCATTGTATTTTACATTTTATTATCAATCATTTTTAAAAACAAATTTGTTGCCTAATATGAAATTTCAAGCAGAAATAAACGTAATGCCACTTAAAGAAATTCTCGACCCACAAGGAAAAGCCGTTACAGGAAGTATGAAAAATATTGGCCTTGCAGAAGTTCAAAATGTTAGAATCGGGAAACACATTACCCTTGAAATAGAAGCAGAGAATGCTCAAGCAGCCTCAGAAAAAGTTGAACTTGCTTGCAAAAAATTATTAGCAAACCTTATCATGGAATCATACGATTTCAGCATTAAAGAAATTTAACAATTACACATAAAAAAAGGCCTGAATTTCTTCAGGCCTTTTTTGTTTTCTAGTAGCAAACTTATTGTTTCACCACTTTTATTATTCTCTGCTCATTCGCAGCCTCTATTCTTACAAAATATAATCCTTTGTTTTCAAGTTCGAAAGTTAACATACCGTAACTGTCTGTTAAATCTTTTTCAAATACTGTATTTCCTAGGATATCATATACTTTTACGGTACCTGCTGAAGCATTTTTAAAGCTATATGAAATTTGAATTTTACCATTGGTAGGGTTCGGGTAAACATTTGCGTACACATTGTTTTGCTTATTATTTACTCCAATCGCAACAACGGTATCAGGATTTGTAACATAGAACTTATCAAATGCTGCTTCTGTAATATGGTCTGATCCCGCCAAGTCGCTTGCACGAACAATAATTTTCATATTATTGGTAATCGGAAGGAATTTCTTCAATTCAAACGAACGTGCAACCCATTTACCCTTATCTGCATTGTTTCCGATCGACTCCTCTAACACTGCGATTTGTGTACCGTTTGTAACTGAAACACGAAAGGTATCATTGGGTGTTCCTGAAGTAGCTAAATTCGTAAACCAACGATCATAATTTAAAACAGGATTGTCATAAGATGTTAAGTCCATAGCAGGCGATACTAATGTTTCCACACCCCCATCAATATCGTCGAACGTTACGTTTCCTTGTCCATTACCTGTAACATAACACTCATCACCTAAGTCATCGTTTACATCAAAATCAGGGTTTACAACAACACCACTTAATGATGTTCTTATGGGTTTTGCTTTTACCCAACGTCCGGTATTAGCCGTAGAAATCACTTGCCAATCGAAATCGAAAAAGAAATCGTCGTAATAACCTTTTTCTAACACAATGTTCGGAATATCGTTCGGACTTAAATAATTCGTAGAATCAATAAATATTGGAAGATATCCAAACTTGCCGATATACATTGCATATTTACCTGTATAGAATACGGGGAAATCAATTACTCCATTCCCATTGGTGGTAGCATTGTAAGTATACTTAGCATTCTTAATTAATACTTCCACACCTGCAAGTGGGTTGCCTAATGAATCCTTTATTATCGTATTAAAGTCGAAATTTGCTTGCTTTCCCAATGCATAGTTTAATGGAGTTACAATCCCGTTTTTTAAATTTACTGTCACCACTTTTGTCACATATCCTTGTTTTGCAATTTCAACCACATAACTTCCAGTATCTACCGTTCCATTTTTATATACACCATTTAAATTTGTTATGCCATTTAAGCTTGTTTTACCATTTACAGTAATGGTTGCACCTGTAATTGGTATGTTTGTCAGTGCATCAGTGATTACACCCTCTAAATAACATGCTCTTTTGTAGGTTGGTTCTACTACCAATAATCCTCTTTCAATATCAGAAATCAACACATTTCCAGATGGTAAATAAGGATATACTCCCCATGCACCATGAAATCCATTTCCAGAATAATTTGGAGAGGAATCGAAATAACCTACTTCAACTAAATTATCTGGACGCGCAGCATCAACAACGGTGATACCATCCGTATAATAGGAGGTCCATAAAAAATCTGTTGTATGACCTGTAATATTTGAATCATTTAGTACATACGTATTGTGACCAATAGATCCTGAGCTATTATGGATATAGCGATCCAATTCTTTGATGTTTTGTAAGTCTGAAATATCGTATGCAGCCACCCATGAACCTGTTACCTCATCGGTAGTATACATTACTTTACCATTAGTAGACATCCAAGAATTATGTGTGAATTGTTTTGGTGTTACTTGTGAGGCTATGATAACCGGAGCCGATGGATTTCTAGCATCAATAATCTCTAACACTCCATCATAAATCTGACAAGAATAAAGAGTATCATTTCTAACAAAACCATCGTGAACATAGTCATCAGACACGGTACCTAAATAATTTGGATTCCATGGGTTTGATAAGCTAAATATTTTAGCTTTACCTCCTTGCAGGTTTCCACCATATAAATATAATTTACCATTATCAATATGTAGAGCATGAATAGCATCTAACTGGCCACTTATAGCCCCATTACCAGTATATTGTTTATGGTAAACTGTATCAGGTAAAAAACGAAGATCTACAATTGTTAGGCCTCCGCCTCCTTCTGTGGTAACATAAGCATACTTACCCCAAGTTCTTATTTCTCTCCAAGCAGAATTAGGGCCTGGTACGGCAAA
>JACCDW010040477.1_pt1 | contig 11227 bp, 10 predicted proteins | sample 7449781 | NCBI WGS metagenome assembly JACCDW01 (sample SAMN15323449, study PRJNA562643) | freshwater metagenome | isolation source: river surface water | place: USA:Blue River Watershed | collected 2017-08-18
CGAGAAGCTGCATTACCTGCCTGAAGCGCACACCGACTTCCTGTTGGCAGTGGTGGGTGAGGAGCTGGGGCTGGTCGGCGTGTTGTTCGTGACGATGCTGTTCTACTGGATCGTACGCCGCGCCTTCGAGATTGGCCGTCAGGCCATCGCATCCGAAAAATTCTTCGCCGGCCTCGCAGCAAAGGGCATTGGCATCTGGCTCGGTGTGCAGGTGTTCATCAATATGGGCGTGAATCTCGGTCTGTTACCGACAAAAGGTCTGACCTTGCCGCTGATGTCTTATGGCGGTTCGGGGATTGCGATTAACTGTATTGGCCTCGCGGTGCTGCTGAGAATTGACTATGAAAACCGCGTCATGATGCGTGGAGGGCGTGTATGAAACACCTCCTGATCATGGCGGCCGGTACCGGTGGCCACATCTTCCCCGGTCTCGCGATCGCTGACACGATGCGTGCGCGCGGCTGGCAGGTGTCCTGGCTGGGTACGCTGCGCGGTATGGAAGCCGACATCGTACCGAAGCGCGGCATCCCCTTCGATGCCATTGACTTCACTGGTCTGCGTGGCAAGGGCATCCGTCACATGATCACGGGCGCAGTAAAGCTGCTGGCCGGGTTCATTCGTTGCCGCTCGATCATCCGTACGCGCCAGCCGGATGTGGTGCTGGGTATGGGCGGCTACGTGACTGTGCCGGGCGGGATGATGGCCGCGCTGCAGGGCAAGCCGCTGGCGCTGATGAATGCTGACGCAGCCCTGCTGATGTCGAACAAGGCACTGCTGCCATTCGCGAAAAAGATCCTGTTCGGCTTTGCTGCCGACGGCACGCAGAGCAGCAAGACGCAGGTCACCGGTAATCCGGTGCGCCGCGAAATCAGCAGCCTGCCACCGCCATCGCAGCGCTATGCGCAGCGCAGCGGTCCATTGAATGTACTCGTGATCGGCGGCAGTCTCGGCGCGAAGATTTTGAACGATACCGTGCCCGCTGCGCTGGCGCAGATGCCGGCGCAGCTTCGCCCGCGCGTCGTGCATCAGTCGGGCAAACAGCATATCGATGCCTTGAAAAATAATTATGCAAAAGCCGGTGTCGAGGCTGAAGTGGTGGACTTCATTGACGATATGGCCGGCCGCTATGCAGCGGCGGATCTGGTGATCTGCCGCGCCGGCGCCATTACCGTTGCGGAACTTTGTGCGGCCGGCGTTGCCTCTGTGCTGGTGCCGCTGGTGGTGTCCACCACATCGCATCAGCGAAATAATGCGCAATGGATGGCCAGTGCGCATGCTGCTTTTCATCTGCCGCAATCGCAGATGAACCCAGACTCACTGGCAAAGCTATTGAATGACATGACACGCGAGCGCTGCCTGCAAATGGCAGACGCCGCCTACCGGCAGGGCCGGCGCGATGCGAATGATGCGATTGCCGCTGTGCTGGAACAGCTGGGAACTTCATGAAGCACAAGGTCAAACATATTTACTTTGTCGGCCAAGCAGCGCGGTCGCGCTGCGTTCGTTCACAAGCGGCGAAGCCAAGCCGACGGATGGACCACTGATATGAAACACAAAGTCAAACACATCCACTTCGTCGGCATCGGAGGCTCCGGGATGAGTGGCATTGCCGAGGTGCTGCTCAATCTCGGCTATACCGTGTCCGGTTCTGATCTCGCGAACAACGCGGCCAGCCGCCGTCTCGCTGAGCTGGGTGCGACGATTCATATCGGCCATGCGCCGGAACATATCGCCGGTGCGGATGCGATCGTCACATCGACGGCGGTCCAGCAGAGTAATCCGGAAGTTCAGGCCGGCCGCGCCAGACACGTTCCCATCGTGCCGCGTGCGGTGATGCTGGCCGAGCTGATGCGATTGAAGCGAGGCATCGCTATCGCCGGCACGCACGGAAAAACGACCACGACCAGTCTGGTCGCAAGCATTCTCGCCGAGGGCGGACTTGATCCGACCTTCGTGATCGGCGGCCGCCTGAACAGTGCCGGCGCGAATGCAAAGCTGGGCACGGGTGAATTCATCGTGGCCGAGGCGGATGAATCGGATGCATCTTTCCTGAATCTGTCGCCGGTGATCGAGGTAATTACGAACATCGACGCTGATCACATGGAGACCTACGATCACAGCTTTGCCAAGCTGAAGCAGGCCTTCATCGAGTTCACGCAACGGTTACCCTTCTATGGCGTCGCGATTTTGTGCATCGACGATCCGAATGTGCGCGAGATCATGCCTTTCATCTCGAAGATGGTGATGACCTACGGCTTCCATGAGGATGCTGAGGTACGTGCCATCGACGCACGTGCAGTCAACAGCCACATGGAGTTCACCGTCGTGCAGGAAGGTTACGAGCCACTGCCGGTCAGACTGAACCAGCCCGGCATGCATAACGTACAGAACGCCTGCGCAGCGATTGCGATCGCGCGCGAGCTGGATGTGGATGACCGGCATATCCAGAAAGCGCTGGCCGAGTTCAACGGCGTCGGTCGCCGGTTCACCCGAGTAGGCAAGCTGGCGCTGCCAGCGGATAGCGGCGGCGGCAGCTTCATGCTGGTCGATGACTACGGCCACCACCCGGTGGAGACCGCAGCGACGATTGCGGCTGCGCGTGGCGCTTATCCGGGGCAGCGGCTGGTGCTCGCGTTCCAGCCTCATCGTTACACGCGCACGCGCGATCTGTTCGAGGATTTCGTGAAAGTACTGTCCACGGTGGACGTGTTGTTGCTGGCGGATGTGTATCCGGCGGGCGAGCAACCGATACCGGCCGCCGATGGTCGTTCGCTGGCGCATGCATTGCGCGTCGTTGGCAAGACAGAACTGGTATTTGTTGAAGACATCACTGAGATGCCGGCCACGCTGCTGAAGATGGCAAAGGACGGCGATGTGGTGATGACGATGGGTGCAGGATCAATTTCAAATGTGCCGGCGCAGTTGCAGCAGCTGACACAGACCACGGCATCGGGGAAGCCATGAGCAAGACGCTGACAGAGGAATTCGGCAAGGTAGGTGTGCTGTTCGGCGGGCGTTCCGCCGAGCGCGAGATTTCGCTGATGTCGGGCAGCGGCGTACTCAAGGCGCTGCAATCGCAGGGCGTGGATGCGCATGGCTTTGATCCGGCGCAGCGCACGCTGGCCGAGCTGGCCGCCGAAAAATTTGATCGCGTGTTCATCGCGCTGCATGGCCGCTATGGCGAGGACGGCACGCTGCAGGGTGCGCTTGAGCAGCTCGGTATTCCGTATACCGGCCCCGGCGTGCTGGCGTCCGCGATTGCGATGGACAAGGCAATGACCAAGCGCGTCTGGCTGCATAACGGGCTGTCGACGCCGGAATTCGAGATGCTGAGCGCGGAGAGTGACTGGACGGCTGTCGCTAAAAAACTCGGGCTTCCGCTGATCGTGAAGCCTGCGCATGAAGGATCGACGCTTGGTCTCACCAAAGTCAGCGAGGCAGCTCAGCTGCCGGCTGCCTATGCGCTGGCGGCAAAGTTTGACAAAGCGGTGATGGCCGAAGCCTTCATCAGCGGTATGGAGCTGACCTGTCCGGTGCTGGGCGCGGGTGACGACGCGCAGGCATTACCAGTGGTGCGCATCGTCGCACCTGATGCGAACTATGACTATCAGAATAAATATTTTTCGGATCAAACGAAGTACCTGTGTCCGAGCGAGTTGCCACCGGCGATGGAAAAGCAGGTGCAGGAACTCGTGCTGGCTTCTTATCGGAGCCTGGGCTGTCGGGGCTGGGCGCGCGCAGATGTGATGATTCGCGCAAGCGACAACCAGCCTTTCCTGCTCGAGATTAATACGTCGCCGGGAATGACCGGGCACTCGCTCGTGCCGATGTCAGCTGCGGTGGCAGGACTGCCGTATGAGCAGTTATGTATCGCGATCTTGCGCATGGCGGCGCTGGATTTGCGGCCGACCGCCGACTGGAAGCCGGACTGAACAAGTTCAGTGAAACGAGGATAGAGATTCATGTGGAATGACATCAGAACGCTGAACCTGATCACCCGGGCCCTGCTCGGTGTGTTCGTGCTCGCGCTGATGTATGCCGGTTACAAGTGGATCGCGCGGCAGCCGCTGTTTGATCTGACCGTGGTGCAGGTCAAAGCGGTGCCGGGCAAGTCGCTTCGGTATGTGGATGAGGCCACCGTGCGTAGCGCGGCATTGCAGCGCATACGCGGTAATTTTTTCAGCATCGACCTTGGTGCCGCGCGCGCCGCATTTGAGACGGTGCCCTGGGTGCAGCATGCATCGGTGCGCCGTGAGTGGCCGAACAAGCTGGTGGTGACCGTTGATGAATTCGTGGCGCTCGGTACCTGGGGCGAACAGGAAGGACGGCTGATCTCGGTGGATGGCGTGCTGTTCACCGCCAACCTCGCGGAGGCGGAAGAGGAAGGCAAGTTGCCCGTGCTTGACGGACCAGATGACAGCGCGCGCGAAGTGGCGCAGCGCATGTTCGATCTGCGTGAGTGGCTGGCGCCGGTAAAACTGGCGCCGCGTGCACTGAGTTTGTCGAAGCGCTATGCATGGACCGCGCGACTGGATAACGGCATTTTGCTCAATCTCGGTCGCACGCATGGCAAAGACGAGTTGAAGATCCGCGTCGACAGGCTGATCAGTGTGTATCCGCAGCTGGCGTCGGCATTGCCGGGACGGATAGAGGCGATCGACATGCGCTATCCGAATGGATTGGCGTTGCGCAAACGAGCACAGGCAGGGGCGGCATCCAAGCCAATGATGCAGAGCGAGACATGAAGCGCGGATTCATCCGCGCCGTACGAACGAAGAACGAACTAACTACAGTCCGGTAAAGCTATGACAAAAGACGCGAAAAACCTGATCGTCGGACTCGACATCGGTACGTCGAAAGTGGTCGCCGTGGTGGCCGAAGTGCTGCCCAATGGGCGACAGGAAATCATTGGCCTCGGCCAGAGCGAGTCAAAGGGCCTGAAAAAAGGCGTGGTGGTCAACATCGAGGCGACCGTTGAGTCGATACAGCGCGCGCTTGAAGAAGCCGAGCTGATGGCCGACTGCCAGATTCGGAATGTGTGGACCGGCATTGCAGGCAGCCATATCCGCAGCTTCAATTCGAGCGGCATGGTGGCCATCAGAGACAAAGAGGTCAATGCGACCGATGTCGCGCGTGTGATTGAAACGGCGAAGGCAGTCAATATTCCGACGGACCAGCAGTTGCTGCACACAGTGCCGCAGGAGTTCATCGTCGATAACCAGGAAGACGTGCGCGAGCCTATCGGCATGAGCGGCATTCGTCTTGAGGTCAAGGTGCATATCGTCACCGGCGCGGTGTCGGCAGTGCAGAACATCGTCAAGTGCGTGCGGCGCTGCGGCCTTGAAGTGACCGATTTGATCCTGCAGCCGATGGCCTCGGCTGATGCGACCCTGACCGCTGATGAGAAGGAACTGGGCGTGGTGCTGGTCGATATCGGTGGCGGTACTACCGATATCGCCATCTTTACCGAAGGCGCGATCCGTCACACCGCGGTGATCCCGATCGCCGGTGATCAGGTGACAAATGACATCGCGATGGCGCTGCGCACACCGACTGCGGAAGCGGAGGAAATCAAGGTGCGTTACGGCATCGCCAAGCAGCTGCTGGCCGATCCGACGGATGTGTTCGACGTGCCGGGTCTGGGTGATCGCGGCGCGCGCACGCTGTCGAAGGCGGCGCTGGCGGCGGTGATTGAGCCGCGCGTCGAAGAACTGTTCTCGCTGGTGCATCAGGTGGTGCGCGAGTCGGGATTTGAGGAAGTCTTGTCATCGGGTGTGGTGCTGACCGGCGGCAGCGCGCTGATGCCGGGCATGTGCGAGCTGGCCGAGGATATTTTCCTCAAGCCCGCACGCGTCGGTGTCCCCGCGTATGACGGACAGCTGGCCGATGTCGTGAAGAGCCCGCGCTATTCAACGGTGCTCGGCCTGCTGGAAGAAGCGAAGCGGCAGTATCTTCGCGGGCAGGTGGTCGATCGTCAGGGCGGTTCGGCGACAGCAGTGTGGCAGAAGATGAAGGAATGGTTTCTCGGTAATTTTTGAAGGCTGGTGGTGGATGAGGCGGCACCAAAGCATCGCCAAGTCCACCGGAAATTGAAGCGGACCACAAACAAGGTTTTTAATTGAACCGCAGTTGGCAGTTGCCAGCCGTCACGCACAGTGAGGGTTGACGACTGAAAACTGCATCACCCAAGGGAGTCAACATGGAAATCGATATGCTGGAAAACACGAAGGGCACGATCATCAAGGTGGTCGGCGTTGGCGGTGCGGGCGGCAATGCTGTTCAGCACATGATCAACAAGGGCGTATCGGGCGTCGAGTTCATCGTCGCCAATACCGATGCGCAGGCACTGACTTTGTCGAAGGCACATAACGTCATCCAGATCGGCGAGTCCGGCCTCGGCGCCGGCATGAAGCCGACCGTGGGTCGTCAGCTGGCCGAAGAGACGCGCGACCGCATCGAGGATGCGCTGCGCGGCGCGCACATGGTGTTCATCGCGGCTGGCATGGGTGGCGGTACCGGCACCGGCGCCGCGCCGGTGGTGGCGGAAGTGGCGAAGCAGCAGGGTGCACTCACCGTTGCCGTGGTGTCCAAGCCGTTCACGCACGAAGGCCAGAAGTGCATGGACATCGCGAACGAGGGTCTCGAAGAGCTGGGTAAGCATGTCGACTCGCTGATCGTGATCCTGAACGAGAAGCTCGAAGAGATTTATGAAGACGACAGCATGCTCGAATGGCTGGGCCACGCGGATGATGTGCTGAACAATGCGGTGGCCGGTATCGCTGAAATCATCAATGTGCCGGGTCACATCAACGTCGACTTCAATGACGTGAAGACCATCATGGCCGAGCAGGGCAAGGCGATGATGGGCACGGCGGTAGCGTCCGGTATCGATCGTGCGCGCATCGCAGCTGAACAGGCGGTCGCTTCGCCGCTGCTCGATGGCATTGATCTGTCCGGCGCGCGCGGCGTACTGGTTAATGTGACTGCAAGCCGTTCGCTGAAGGGCAAGGAAATCAAGCAGGTGATGGAGACCGTGCGTGCATTCGCAGCCCCTGATGCATCGATTGCGCAAGGTATCGCGTACGACGACAACATGGGCGAGGAAGTGCGCGTGACCGTGGTCGCGACCGGCCTGGGCCGTGCGCGTCGTCCGCAACTGGTGACCACGCCGATGCCGGTGGCGCGTACCGGTACCTATGACGCGGTAGGCGCATCACCGGCGGCAACGGCCACTGAGACCGCGGTGCCGGGCGCGAACCAGACCTTCGAGCCGATTCGCACGCCGGCAGTATGGCGTCGCGAGCATGCGTCGGAAACGGTTCGCGCGATGGAGCGCAACGGCACCGAGACCTACGACATCCCGGCCTTCCTGCGTCGTCAGGCGGACTGATCCTGCAGGAAAACGGCGGGCAAGGCATACTCTTGCCTGCCCGCCGTTCCCCACGGGGGTCAACAATCTCTAACCCGAATATCCCTGCAAGGACTCACCATGACCATCAAAATCGGAGACCGCCTCCCGGAAGGCAAGCTCGCTGAATTCATCGACGTCGAGACCGAAGGCTGCGCGCTCGGCCCGAACACGTTCAACGTGTCCGAGCTCGTGAAAGGCAAGACCATCGCGATCTTCGGCCTGCCCGGCGCGTACACACCGACCTGCTCCGCTCAGCACGTACCTGGCTATGTGAATCACGCTAAAGATTTGCATGCCAAGGGTGTCGATGAGATCTGGTGCATCTCGGTCAATGATGCGTTCGTGATGGGTGCCTGGGGTCGCGAACTGAAGGCCACCGGTATTGTGCGCATGATGGCCGATGGTAATGCTGACTTCAGCAAGGCGATTGGGCTGTCTGCAGACTTCAGCCAGTTCGGCATGGGTACCCGCTCGCAGCGTTACTCGATGCTGGTCAAGGATGGCGTGGTCACGCAGGTGAATGTTGAGGCGCCGGGCAAGTTCGACGTGTCGAACGCAGAAACGATGCTCGGACAGCTGTAAATCCGACGCATGATCCGGCAACGCACGATCAGGGAAGTCGTCAGTACAACGGGTGTCGGCCTGCACTGCGGCACGCGCGTCGTGCTGACCTTGCGTCCTGCGCCGCCTAACAGCGGCATCGTATTTCGCCGGGTTGATTTCGATCCGCCGGTTGAATTGCCGGCCTCCGCCACGGGTGTCGGCGACACCCGGATGGCGTCCGTGCTGGAAAAAAACGGCGTGCGTGTATCGACGGTCGAGCATCTGATGTCGGCATGTGCCGGCCTCGGCATCGACAACCTGACCGTCGATCTGACCGCCGAAGAAATTCCGATCATGGATGGCTCTGCTGCGTCCTTTGTGTTTCTGTTACAGCAGGCCGGTTGCGTCGAACAGAGCGCTGCGAAGCGATTTCTGCGCGTGAAAAAAACCATTGAAGTGCGCGAGGGTGAGGGTGCCGGCGAGAAGTGGGCGCGACTTGAGCCCCGCCACGGTTACCGTTTGAAATTCTTCATCGAGTTCAATCATCCGGCGATTGACGGCAGCGGTCAGACGGCCGAAGTCGATCTCGATTTCGCTTCCTATATCGAAGAAATCGCTCGCGCACGTACCTTCGGTTTCATGCAGGATGTTGAAACCCTGCGTGGCATGGGGCTGGCGCGCGGCGGCTCGCTGGAGAATGCCATCGTGATGGATGAGTTCCGCATCCTGAACACGGGCGGCCTGCGCTATCAGGATGAGTTCGTGCGTCACAAAATTCTCGACGCGATGGGCGATCTCTATCTTGCCGGACATCCGCTGCTGGCCGGCTATACCGCGCACAAGTCCGGGCACGGACTGAACAACAAGCTGCTGCGCGCGCTGTTCGCCGATCCCGATGCTTACGAGATCATCACCTTTCCTTCCGATCATGCGGCGCCGGCCGCGTACTCCACCCAGCTGGAGCAGGAGTGGGCGGCGGTTTGATTCCCATCCTGTCGCTGCTTGCCAGCGGCGTGGTCTGGGGCTTCACCTGGCTGCCGCTCAAATACTTCGCCTCGCTCGGACTCGACGGCCATGCAATTGCCATCACCGCCTATGGACTGGTCTCGCTGATCGCCTTGCCGCTGATCTGGCGTGAGCGAGCGCAGTGGCGCAACGAATTATGCTGGCTGCTGCTAATTGGCTTGTTTTTCGGGCTTGCGAATTTCACGCTGAATCAGGCGCTGATGACGGGCTCTGTGGTGCGCGTGATGTTGCTGTTCTTCCTGTTGCCGGCATGGGGTGTGATCGGCGGCAGACTTTTTCTGAAAGAGACGCTCGGGTGGCGCCGTATGCTGGCCGTGGTGTTGTGTCTGGCCGGTGTCTTCACGCTGGTGGGCGGCGTCGATGCGCTGCGCGAACCGCTGTCAATCGCTGACGGCGCGGCGCTGCTGGCTGGCGTGGTCTACACCTTGGGCGGAATCAGCAACCGCGTCGCACGCGAGATTCCGATCGCAAGCCGCACGCTGGCGGCCTTCGTTGGCTGCGCCGCGATAGGCATGAGCGGCCTGCTGGTCCATGTGCCCTCGGTGCCGGCGATAGCGATCAGCGACTGGGTGTTGCTGATGCTGTTCGCGTCGGTCTGGATCATGGGCGGCACACTGCTGACCACCTATGGTGTCACACACGTGGCGGCCAGCCGGGCCGGCGTGGTCCTGGTGATTGAACTGGTGGTGGCGATAGTCTCGGCGGTGCTGATCGGCGGCGAAACCCTGTCGCTGGCTGAGTATGTCGGCAGCGGACTGATCATTGCTGCCACGCTGGTTGAGGCCAGCGGGTAGGGAGCTCTGGCTCGCTACACCTTCCTTCGGGACACCAAAGCCAGCAGCGCATCGCGCAGCGGACTCTGTTCCAGCGAATCTGCCAGCGCGGCGAAAGAAGTGACCGCATTGCGCGGCAGTTCGTGATCCCCCCGCTTGCCGGAGGACCGCTGCGGCTCGTCTGGCATGGGCTGGACTTTCAGTTTGATGCCTTCAATTGCCCATCCCTTGGCCTGCAAATCGCCCTGCAACTTCGGCAGCACCTGCCGCAGCCGGGTCGCCAGCGCCGCATTCGGCACCGCGACCTGTAACTGACCCTCGCGCACCTGCAGCGCGCGGCAAGTGGCGAACAGCGCTGGCAGCAGGCGTTCGCAGTCGGCCTGCAACTGGCCGACACGCTGCGCCGCCGGCAGCAGTTCGGCCAGCTTGTCGCTGGATTTCAGGAATTCGGAGACTTCACGCGTCTTCGGCGCCTGTCCGGGCCGGCGTGCGGGCGTGAAATTCGGCGGGTTTCTGACCATCCGGCAACCTTAGCACAGAGAAAAGACTGGCTGAAGTGCCGGTCTGGCAAGAATAGGCCACATGTTAGAATCGCAGCTTTGGCAAATGATGGCCTCCGTACGCTCGTATGCGGGCAAGGTCCTCTCAGGCCCTGACACTTTCTACCCCTGGCATGTCCCTACTGACCAAGATTTTCGGCAGCCGCAATCAGCGACTGCTCAAGCAACTGCAAAAGTCTGTCCGCGCAATCAATGCGCTTGAACCGGAACTCGAGCAACTGTCTGATGAAGCGCTGAAGGCGAAGACACCCGAGCTCAGAGCAAAGGTGGCAGCGGGCGCTACCACGGACGATATCCTCGTCGAGGCCTTCGCGGTCTGCCGCGAGGCATCGAAGCGTGTGCTGAAGATGCGCCACTTCGATGTGCAGCTGATCGGCGGCATGGTGCTGCATCAGGGCAAAATCGCCGAGATGGGCACCGGCGAAGGCAAGACGCTGATGGCGACGCTGCCGGCCTACCTGAACGCGCTGACCGGCAAGGGTGTGCATGTGGTCACCGTCAACGACTATCTCGCGCAGCGCGACGCGGAATGGATGGGCAAGCTGTATGGCTGGCTCGGCCTGACGACTGGCGTGAACCTGTCACAGGCCTCGCATGACGTGAAGCAGAGAGCCTACGCGTCCGACATCACCTACGGCACCAACAATGAATTCGGTTTCGACTACCTGCGCGACAACATGGTGTACGCGCCGGCAGAGCGCGTGCAGCGTGGTCTGGCATTTGCCATCGTTGATGAAGTCGACTCCATCCTGATCGACGAGGCGCGCACGCCACTGATCATCTCCGGTCAGGCAGAAGACCATACCGAGATGTATCGCAAGATGAACGCGCTGCCGCCGCTTCTGACGCTGCAGGTCGGCGAGGAAACGCCGGACGGCAAGGGTGTGGTCGAAGTCCCCGGTGATTACACCAAG
>JACCDW010774909.1_pt1 | contig 11227 bp, 6 predicted proteins | sample 7449781 | NCBI WGS metagenome assembly JACCDW01 (sample SAMN15323449, study PRJNA562643) | freshwater metagenome | isolation source: river surface water | place: USA:Blue River Watershed | collected 2017-08-18
GGTAGCCGGGGTGGCCTTGCATCAGGGCAGCGGGCAAGAGGCCGCGCTCCACCAGGCTTTGCGGGCCGTAGGCGTCCGCCATGATGTGTTCGAGCAGCTGCATACGCTGGCGCACGCCTTGCTCGATCTGCTGCCAGGCCTGCGCGCCGATCATGAGCGGGAAGAGGTCGAGCGCCCAGGGGCGCTGCGGCTGCTCGGTCTGGGCGTAGACGTTGTAGGTGATGCCGTTGTCGTGCACCTGGCGGCGCAGGTTGGCCATGCGGGCATTCAGCCCGGCCAGGCCCTCGGGGCCCAGGCGCTCGACAAAGTCAAACCACAACAGGCCCGGCGGGTGCGGGGTGCCTTCGGCCGCGCTCAGGCGGTTGCGCAGCTCGTCCCAGTGGCCTTCGGGCGCCGATTGGGCGTGCGCACGCAGCCAGCTCATGGGCTCGGGCAGGTCGTCTGCAGGGACAGGCGAAAGCGGGGAGTCGGACATGCGCCGATTGTCACCTGATGCAGGATGACCGCGCTGCACCTGCATGACAGCGCTGTGCGCGTGTGTGCGACACCGCGCTTTCTCATCGTGTCATCCTGCAAGGGGCGCCAGCCATGCCGCTCACCGCAAATCCAGCGTGAACGGGAACTCGCGGCTGGCCGGCACGCCCATGGCCGGCTGCAGGCCCGCCATGCGGCCCGGCGTGTGGCCCATGCGGAAAAAGCGCGCCAGGCGGCGGCTCTCGGCCTCGTAGGCGTTGACCGGAAAGGTGTCGTAGTTGCGCCCACCCGGATGCGCCACGTGGTACTGGCAGCCCCCCAGACTGCGCTTCATCCATGTGTCGACGATGTCAAAGGTCAGCGGTGCGTGCACGCCAATGGTGGGGTGCAGGGCCGAGGGCGGGTTCCAGGCCTTGTAGCGCACGCTGGCGACCCATTCACCGGCCACGCCTGTGGGCTGCAGGGGCAGGCTCTGGCCGTTGACGGTGACGCTGTGCCGCGAGGGGTTCAGGCCATTCACATGCAGCTCGATGCGCTCGAGCGACGAGTCCACATAGCGCACAGTGCCGCCAATCGCGCCTTCCTCGCCCATGACGTGCCAGGGCTCGAGCGCGTTACGCAGCGTGAGCACCATGCCGTCGATGTTGACCTCGCCCACCTTGGGGAAGCGGAACTCGAAGTGTGGCGCGAACCAGGCCGGGTCGAAATGGAAGCCGCAGTCGCCCAGCTCGGTGAGCACATCGTCAAAGTCCTGCTTGATCCAGTGGTGCATCATGAAGCGGTCATGCAGCTCGGTGCCCCAGCGCGTCACGGGCGCGGCATAGGGCTCGTCCCAGAAGCGCGCGACCAGGGCGCGCAGCAAGAGTTGCTGCACGATGCTCATGCGGGCGTGTGGCGGCATCTCGAAGGCGCGCAGCTCCAGCAGGCCCAGGCGGCCCGTGGCGCTGTCGGGCGAGTAGAGCTTGTCGATGCAGAACTCGCTGCGGTGGGTGTTGCCCGTGACGTCGATCAGCACGTTGCGCAGCGTGCGGTCGACCAGCCACGGGGGCATGTCCTTGCCGTAAATCTTGCGGTTGGACACGATCTCGCGCAGCGCGATTTCGAGTTCATAGACCTGGTCGTTGCGCGCTTCGTCCACGCGCGGCGCCTGGCTGGTGGGGCCAATGAAGAGGCCGCTGAACAGGTAGCTCAGGCTCGGGTGGTTGTGCCAATAGAGGATGAGGCTGGCCAGCAGCTCGGGGCGGCGCAAAAACGGGCTGTCGGGCGGCGTGGCGCCGCCCATGACCATGTGGTTGCCGCCGCCCGTGCCGGTGTGGCGGCCGTCGGTCATGAATTTTTCGGCGGACAGGCGCGATTCGAAAGCAGCCTGGTAGAGGAATTCGGTGTGGTCCACCAGCTCGCGCCAGTTGTGCGCGGGGTGGATGTTGACCTCGATCACACCGGGGTCGGGCGTGACCTGCAGGAGCTTGAGGCGCGCGTCGCGCGGCGGCGGGTAGCCTTCGAGCACGATTTGCACGCCGAGCTGGCTGGCGGTGGCTTCAACGGCCGAGAGCAGTTCCAGGTAATCCTCCAGGCGCGCGAGCGGCGGCATGAAGACATACAGCTGCGCGCCCTGGCCGCCGTGCTCGCGTTCGGCCTTGGGGCCGTTGGCACGCATGGGGTCGCGCGCCTCGACCACGAGGGCGGTGCGGGTGATCCAGGCGGCAGACTCAAAACGGCCAGGTTGGCGCGCATCCAGCGTGCTGGCGTGAGAGGGCTGGGTTTCTGTGGGGCGGTGGTATTGGGCTCTGATGGCCGCCGCCGTGGGCAGCGCCTTTTGGGCGGCGAACGGGTCTTGCTCGATCTGCCAGGGGTAGTCGCCTTCGCTGACCCAGGGCAGGGTGTCCAGCGGCAGGCGGTAGCCCATGGGCGAGTCGCCGGGAATCAGGTACATGCGCTCGTCGCGGAAGAACCAGGGGCCCGTACTCCAGCGCGGACCGCCGAGCGCCACATCGCCGGCCTGGATCGGCAGTGCGTAGCCGATCACGCTGTCGAGTTTTTGGCCAAACACGCGGCGCAGGCGCACGCGCTCGAGCTCGTCGTCCAGCCGCGAGTCGAAGGGGTCGACGTTGACCGGCAGGCGGCGCTCGCGCCAGAGGTAGTACCAGGTGTCTTCGTAGCCCGGCTGCACATGCTGGTCGCTCAGGCCCAGCTTTTGCGTCAGGGTCTGCATGAAGACGCGCGCGTCTTCGCTCGTGTAGTGGTGCGGTTCGCGCTCGTCGGCGAACAAGGTGGGGTCGTGCCAGATCGGCTCGCCGTCGGCGCGCCAGTAAATCGAGAGCGCCCAGCGCGGCAGCTGCTCGCCCGGGTACCACTTGCCCTGGCCAAAGTGCAAGAAGCCGCCCTGGCCGTATTCGGCGCGCAGCTTGTGCACCAGCTCGGTGGCAAAGCCGCGCTTCGTGGGCCCGAGGGCGTCGGTGTTCCATTCGGCCGCGTCGCGCTTGTCCACACCCACAAAGGTGGGCTCGCCGCCCATGGTCAGGCGCACATCGCCCGCGACCAGTTGCTGATCAACCTGCTCGCCCAGGGCCAGCACCGCGTCCCACTGCTCGTCGGTGTAGGGCTTGGTCACACGCGGCGATTCGTAGATGCGGGTGACGGCCATCTCGTGTCCGAACTCGACCTCGCATTCGTCGATCAGGCCTTCGATGGGCGCGGCGCTGCTGGGCTGCGGCGTGCAGGCCAGCGGGATGTGGCCTTCGCCTGCGAGCAGGCCCGAGGTCGGGTCCAGCCCGATCCAGCCGGCGCCGGGCAAATACACCTCGCACCAGGCGTGCAGGTCGGTGAAGTCGACTTCGGTGCCGCTGGGTCCGTCGAGCGATTTGACGTCGGGCGCGAGCTGGATCAGGTAGCCCGAGACAAAACGCGCGGCCAGGCCCAGGTGGCGCAGCAGCTGCACCAGCAGCCAGGCCGAGTCGCGGCACGAACCGCTGCGCTTGGTCAGGCTCTCTTCGGGCGTCTGCACGCCGGGCTCCAGGCGGATGAGGTAGCCGATGTCGCCTTGCAGCTTTTGGTTGATGCCCACCAAAAAGTCGATGGTGCGCTGCTCTTGGCGGCTGATGCCTTTCAGGTACTTTTGGAACAGCGGGGCCTTGGCCAGTTCGGGCGCGCACACCAGGTAGGGCGCGAGTTCCTCGCGCAGCTCGGGGGCGTAGGTGAGCGGCACGGTCTCGGCTGAGGGCTCGAGGAAGAAGTCGAAGGGGTTGTAGACCGCCATTTCGGCGACCAGATCGACCGTGACCTTGAAACGCGTGGTTTTCTCGGGGAAGACCAGGCGCGCCTGGTGGTTGGCAAAAGGGTCCTGCTGCCAGTTGATGAAGTGGCTCTCGGGCTCGACGCGCAGGCTGTAGGACAGCACGCGACTGCGGCTGTGCGGCGCTGGGCGCAGGCGCACCACCTGGGGTCCGAGCTGGATGGGCCGGTCGTAGCGGTATTCGGTGACGTGGTGCAGGGCGACGTGGATGGACATGGACAGGCTCGACGGTGACAGCAGGGAATGCTTAAATCCTGCGGAAGGCTTTTCAGTGATCTAGCAAAAGACGCGCCAGAGCATGCGGCTCATGCGCGCGCAGGGAGATTCCGATGCACCCATGGCCACGGGCCTCGCGCCTGCATGCGGCCTTGCTGCTGTGGCTGGCGGGCATGGCCGCGCAGCTGCAGCAGGCCGAGCTCTCGCCCACGGCGGTCTACGGCGCGGTGGCGCTGGCGGCGCTGCTCTGGCTGCGCTTGTGCCCATTCTCCGGCTGGCGCATGTTGGCGCTTTGCGCCATGTCATGGGCTGTGACCGGTCTGCATGCGGGCCTGATGCCTGCCCCCATGCCCAGTGCGCTCGAAGGCCGTGACCTCGATGTGCTGGCCCGCGTCGAGGCCATGGTGCAGCGCCAGGACAGCGGCATCCGCATGCGGGTGCGCATCGAGCAGGCCACGCTGAACGGCCAGCCGGTGCAGGTGCCTGAACGCGTCTACCTGGGCTGGTACGCGGCCTCGGCGCGCGACGATGGCCTGGCGCCGCCCCTGCCCGAGGTGCAGCCCGGCGAGCGCTGGCGCTGGCGTGTGCGCCTGAAGGCCGCGCATGGGCACCTCAACCCCGGTGGCTTTGACTACGAACTCTGGCTGTGGGAGCAGGGCATTCGCGCCAGCGGCTATGTGCGCCAGGGCCGGGGCGATCCGCCGCCGCAGCGCCTGGGCCAAAGCGGCCGGCACCCGCTGGAGTGGGCGCGCCAGCGCGTGCGCGACCAGATCCTCGCGCGGGCGGGGCAGGACCCGGCCGCGCAGCAGCGCTTTGGCGTGGTGGCCGCACTCGTCACCGGCGACCAGGCCGCGATCGAGCGCAGCGACTGGGATGTGTTTCGCGCCACCGGCGTGGCCCACCTCATGAGCATTTCGGGCCTGCACGTGACCATGCTGGCCTGGTTGGCATCGAAAGCCCTGGCCGCGCTGTGGCGCCGCTCGGCCTTGTGGGGCGCCTGGGGCTGGCGCGGCCCATTGCGCTGGCCCGCGCCGCAGGTGGGCGCGCTCGGCGGCCTGGTCGTGGCCTGGGGCTACGCGCTCTTTGCCGGCTGGGGCGTGCCGGCGCAACGCACGGTCTGGATGCTGGCCATGGTCACGTTCTTGCGGCTGTCGGCGCGGCAGTGGCCGATCAGCGTGGTCTGGCTGGGCGCGGCGGCGCTGGTGCTCACGCTGGACCCGTGGGCTGCCTTGCAGCCGGGTTTTTGGCTGAGCTTTGTCGCGGTGGGGGTGCTGTGGGCCAGCGCACCCCTGGCCGATGCCCCAAAGCGGGGTGAAAGCACCTTGCTGGTGCATCCAGATGCGCACCGGCTTGGGGAAGGCGGCCGCTGGCGGACCTGGTTCCAAAGCCTGCTGCGCGAGCAGCTGGTGGTGAGCCTGGCGCTCGCGCCCTTGGGCTTGCTGTTCTTTGGCCAGTTCTCGCTGGTGGGCTTGTTGGCCAATCTGCTGGCGATTCCCTGGGTCACGCTCTTGCTCACGCCCCTGGCCCTGGCGGGCATGTTGTGGGCGCCGCTGTGGGAGGCGGCGGCCGGGGTGCTGGCACCCTTGTCGGCGCTGTTGGCGGTGCTGGCCACGTGGCCGCTGGCCAGCCTGCAGCTGGCCATGCCGCCCTGGCCCTGGGCGCTCTTGGCCACGCTGGGCGCGGTGCTGCTGCTCATGCCCTGGCCTTGGGCCTGGCGCGTGTGGGGCGTGCTGTGGTGCCTGCCCGCGCTGCTGTGGACGCCACCGCGCCCGGTGCCGGGCCAGTTTGAGCTCTTGGCCGCCGATGTGGGGCAGGGCAATGCGGTGCTGGTGCGCACCGCCACGCACAGCCTGCTCTACGACGCCGGGCCCCGCTACTCGCCCGAGAGCGACGCCGGCCACCGCGTGCTGGTGCCGCTGCTCTCGCGCACGCAGGAGCCGCTGGACCGCCTGCTGCTGAGCCATCGCGACAGCGACCACACAGGCGGCGCGGCGGCGGTGCTGGCCATGCGGCCGCAGGCGCCGCTGTGGTCTTCGCTTGAAGTCGAGCACCCGCTGTGGCAGGGCCGCAGCGGCACGCGCTGCGAGGCCGGGCAAAGCTGGGACTGGGACGGTGTGCGTTTCGAGCTGCTGCACCCCGAGGCCGCGGCTTATGGCACAGCGGCCAAGCCCAATGCGCTGAGCTGCGTGCTGCGCATCACGGGGCAGGGTGGCTCGGCGCTGCTGGCAGGGGACATCGAAGCCCCGCAAGAGCGCGCCCTGCTGGCGCGCGGCCTGGCCCCGGTGGACTGGCTGCTGGTGCCGCACCACGGCAGCCGCACGTCTTCGACCGAGGCTTTTGTGCAGGCGCTGCGCCCGCGCGTGGCGCTGGTGCAGGCCGGCTACCGCAACCGCTTTGGCCACCCGGTGGCCGAGGTGGCGCAGCGCTACCAGGCGCAGGGCACGCGCTGGGTCGAGACGGTGCGCTGCGGCGCGGCGCTGTGGCGCAGCGACAGCCCCGCTGAGCTCGATTGCCAGCGAGAGCGGGCGCGGCGCTACTGGCACCACCGGCCGCCACCTTGAGCCCGGTCAATTGGGCTTGGTATGCGAATTGCTAAGCTCGTGGCAGGAGAAAGTTCATGCGCCGATTCGATGAGATGTATGCCCGTTTGCCCGAGGGGGCGGATGCGGGCGCGGTCCGACCGCACTACGAGGCCTACGCCCGCTGGCTGGCCGCGCAAGACCCGCAGACCATGCGCGCGCGCCGCGAAGAAGCCGAGGTGATCTTCCGCCGCGTGGGCATCACGTTTGCCGTTTATGGCGAGCTGGACGAGGACAAGAACATGGAAGAAGGGGGCACCGAGCGCCTGATCCCCTTTGACCTGATCCCGCGCATCATCCCGGCGCACGAGTGGAAAAGCATGGAGGCCGGCCTGGTGCAGCGGGTGAACGCGCTCAACCACTTCATCCACGACATCTACCACGACCAAAACATCATCAAAGCTGGGTTGATTCCGAGCGAGCAGATCGCGGGCAACGCCCAGTTCCGCCCCGAGATGGTGGGTGTGGATGTGCCCAACCAGATTTATTCGCACATCAGCGGCATCGACATCGTGCGGGCGCCCGACGCCGAGGGCCAGGGCGAGTACTACGTGCTCGAGGACAACCTGCGCGTGCCCAGCGGCGTGAGCTACATGCTCGAAGACCGCAAGATGATGATGCGCCTGTTCCCCGAGCTCTTCAGCCAGCACCGCGTGGCGCCCGTGGCGCACTACCCCGACCTGCTGCTCGAGACCCTGCGCGCCAGCAGCCCCGCCACCACGGCCGAACCCACGGTGGTGGTGCTCACACCCGGCATGTACAACAGCGCCTACTTCGAGCACGCCTTCCTGGCTCAGCAGATGGGCGTGGAGCTGGTCGAGGGCCAGGACCTGTTTGTGAAAGACAAGTTCGTCTACATGCGCACCACGCGCGGCCCCAAGCGCGTGGACGTGATCTACCGCCGCGTCGACGACGACTTTCTGGACCCCGAGGTGTTCCGCCCCACGTCGACGCTGGGCTGCGCCGGCCTGATGGAGGCCTACAAGGCCGGCCATGTGACGATCTGCAACGCGGTGGGCACGGGCGTGGCCGATGACAAGTCGATCTACCCTTATGTGCCGGACATGATTTCGTTCTATCTGGGCGAAAAACCTATCTTGAAAAACGTGCCGACCTACATGTGCCGCAAGCCCGAGGATTTGCAGTACACCCTGGCCAACCTGAAAGACTTGGTGGTCAAGGAAGTGCACGGGGCCGGGGGCTACGGCATGCTGGTGGGGCCAGCGGCGAGCAAAGACGAGATCGAACGCTTTCGCGCCGCGCTCTTGGCCAACCCCGAGGGCTACATTGCGCAGCCCACGCTGAGCCTGTCGAGCTGCCCCAACTATGTGGAGAGCGGCGTGGCGCCGCGCCACATCGATCTGCGTCCCTTTGTGCTCTCGGGCCGCACGGTGCAGATGGTGCCCGGCGGCCTCACGCGCGTGGCGCTCAAGGAAGGTTCGCTGGTGGTCAATTCGTCGCAAGGTGGGGGCACCAAGGACACCTGGATCTTGCAGGACTGACCCACCCCGTCATATTCGGAATCGACCCATCCCGTCGTCCTTGGAATCGACCGGCCCGTCATCCTCTGGCTTGCCCTGCCCCGTCATCCTCGGGCTTGACCCAAGGATCCATGGATTGCCCGATCAAGTCGGGCAATGACAGAGGGGACCGGGCCATGACAGAGAGGGCGGGCAGTGACAGAGAGACCGGGCAGTGACAGAGAGACCGGGCAGTGACAGAGAGACCGGGCAGTGACAGAGAGACCGGGCAGTGACAGAGAGACCGGGCAATGACAGGAAGCACAAACAAGGAGAAAACATGCTGAGCCGAACCGCCGACCATTTGTTCTGGATGTCGCGCTACATGGAGCGCGCCGAGAACACCGCCCGCATGCTCAATGTGAGCTACGAGACCTCGCTTTTGCCGCAATCGGCGGCCGCTGCGCAAGCCGGCTGGGAGGGCATCCTCTCGATCAGCGAGCTGCTGCCGTCTTACCGCGCGCTCTACACCAGCGTGAACGCGCGCGATGTGATGGATTTCATGGTGCGCGATGCCGACAACCCTTCGTCGATCGTCTCGTGCCTGCGGGCTGCGCGCGAGAACGCGCGTGCCGTGCGCGGCACGCTGACCACCGAAGTCTGGGAGACCCAAAACCAGACCTGGCTCGAAGTCAACCGCATGCTGCGCAGCGGCGCCTTCGAGCGCGATCCGGGCCAGTTTTTTGAATGGGTCAAGTTCCGCTCGCACCTCTCGCGCGGCGTCACCGTGGGCACCATGCTGATGGACGAGGCGCTGCACTTCATGCGCCTGGGCACATTTCTGGAGCGCTCTGACAACACGGCGCGCCTGGTCGATGTGAAGTTCCACGCCATGGACAGCGAGTATTTTGGCACACCGCTCATGCCCGACCAGGCCGAACTGGGGCAGGAATACGACTTCTACCACTGGAGCGCGATCCTGCGCAGCGTCAGCGGCTTCGAGGTCTACCGCAAGGTCTACCGCGATGTGATCAAACCCGAGCGCGTGGCCGAGCTCCTGATCCTGCGCGCGGACATGCCGCGCTCGCTGCACGCCAGCCTCAATGAGGTGCTGGCCAACCTGCAGCTGGTCACGGACCACACCGGCAGCGACACCCTGCGCCACGCGGGCAAGCTGCGCGCCGAGCTGGCCTATGGCCACATCGAAGAGATCCTGGCCACGGGCCTGCACGCCTTTCTGACCCAGTTCCTGGAGCGCATCAACGACCTGGGCGGGCGCATCAGCCGCGAGTTTTTGATGCCGCAAGCGGCCTGAGGTCTGCGTCGGCGGGGTCGCAGCGCACCGACGCGCTTGCCAGGCCGCGCGAGCATGGCGGCTTTGCAAGGAGCTGGCCATGGGGGAACGTTTGAACGCAGGCGAAGTCTGCATCCGCGATGTGGTGATGGCCCAGCGCAACACGCCGCTGAACGAGGCGGCGCGCCTCTTGCGCGGCGAGCATGTGGGTTGCCTGGTGGTGGTCGAGGAAAACGGCGCCACCCGGCCGGTCTGCGGCCTGCTGACCGACCGTGATCTGGTCACCAGCGTGCTCGCGCCAGGGCTGGATGCGCGCGCGCTGTGTGTGGAAGACGTGATGAGCGAGCCAGCGATCACGATGCGCGAAGACGATTCCCTGATCGATGTGATGCGCACCATGCGCCGCCACGCGGTGCGGCGCCTGCCGGTGGTCACCGCCGACCGCGCGCTGGTCGGTCTGATCACGCTCGACGATGTGCTGCAGGTGCTGTCCGAAGAGCTGGGCCTCTTGATCGGCGCGATCCAGGGGCAGATCGCGCAGGAGCGGCACCAAAGGCCTTGATGCAGACTGGGATGCGCCCGGGGTCCGTCAGGCGAGCGTGAGCACCACGGGCGCGTGGTCGCTGGGGCGCTCGTTTTTGCGCGGGGCCTTGTCGACCGCGCAGGCCGTGGCGCGCGGCTGCAGTGCCTGGCTGATCAGGATGTGGTCGATGCGCAGGCCGCGGTTGCGGCGAAACGCGAACTCGCGGTAATCCCACCAGCTGTAGTTTTTCTCGGGCTGCGCAAACAGGCGCATGCTGTCGACCAGGCCCAGGTCGATCAGGCCTTGCAGCTTGTTGCGCTCGGCGCTGGTGCAGTGGATGGTTTCTTGCAGGCCCACCGGGTCCCAGACGTCGAGGTCGTCAAAGGTGATGTTGTAGTCGCCCATCAGCACCAGGTGCGGGTGGCGGGCCAGCTCGGCGCGCACCCATTCGCGCAGCGCGTCAAGCCAGCGCATCTTGTAGGCGAATTTGTCGCTGTCCGGCGCCTGGCCATTGGGAAAGTAGGCGCCGATCACGCGCAGATCGCCGTAGCTTGCGGCGATCACGCGGGCCATCTCGTCCTCGAAGCCGGGGATGTTCTTGAGCACATCGGTGCCCGCGGTCTTGGAGATCAGGGCCACGCCGTTGTAGGTCTTCTGGCCGAACCACTGGGCCTGAAAGCCCGCCTCGGCAAAGGCGGCTGCTGGGAATTTGTCGTCGCTGAGCTTGAGCTCCTGCAGCGCCAGCACATCGACCGGGTTGGCGGCGAGCCAGTCCAGCACCTGCGGCAGGCGCACAGCGAGCGAGTTCACATTCCAGGTGGCCAATTGCATGCGCGTGTCCTCAGAGGTGCATGAAGGCCAGCACGCCCACGCCCACACCCACCAGGCCCGAGCCGTACATGGCCCATTCGATCCAGCGCTTTTTGCTCAGCAGCGCAATCGCCGCCATGGCGATTGCGATCTGCAGCACCGTGGTGGCCTGCGCCCAGCGGTGGTGCTGGTGCATTTGCTCGTCGGACCGGTGGTCCCAGGCCTTGGCCTCGGCTTCGAGCTTTTCGGCGGCGGTCTTGATCTCGGCCTTTTCGCCTTTGTAGCGCTTGATCTCGTCCTGGTAGAACTCTTTTTTCGCGGCGGGGGCCAGTTCCAGCGCCAGCTCGCTCAGGTTTTGCTTGCTGCTTTTGGCCTGGTAGTAATTCCACTGGTTGGAGGCCTCGGTCTTCTTGATGGCCGCGTTGTTTTTGTAGAGGCCCGCATTGGCCTGGGTGGCGCCGCCCATGTAGCCAAAGAGCGCGCCCACCGTGGCGATGATGGCGGTGAACATGGCGATCGAGCTGGTGTGCTCGCCGCCATGGCCTTGCGCTGCGTGTTCGAGTTCATGGTCGTGCGGAC
>JACCDW010237234.1_pt1 | contig 11226 bp, 13 predicted proteins | sample 7449781 | NCBI WGS metagenome assembly JACCDW01 (sample SAMN15323449, study PRJNA562643) | freshwater metagenome | isolation source: river surface water | place: USA:Blue River Watershed | collected 2017-08-18
CCTTCGACATCTCAAAGAGATGGCGGAAACTATCAAAGTACTAGAAAAAGAAATTGCGACGATTAAAAGCAAAAATAGCAATTAATACTGAAATTACGAACGAGCTAGAAAGTAGGCCTGAAAAATGACTGATAACACAAACACCAGCATGGACATCCATGAAATATTGGAGCATTTACCACACCGTTATCCATTTATGTTGGTAGATCGCGTGTTGTCATTGGAAGTTGGCAAGGAAATTGTTGCGGTTAAGAATGTCACCATGAATGAGCCTTTCTTTCCTGGTCATTTCCCATATCAGCCAGTAATGCCAGGGATCTTAATTGTTGAAGCAATGGCACAAGCGGCAGCAATACTGTCATTTAAGACCATGAATGCAAAACCAACTGATGAGGCCGTTTATTACTTCGCAGGAATTGATAACGCACGATTTAAAAAGCCTGTATCGCCTGGAGATCAAATTATTCTAAAAGTGAGTATTGATCGTATTTTGCGAGGCATTTGGAAGTACAAGGGTGTTGCTTTGGTTGATGATGCTGTTGTGGCTGAAGCTGAAATGATGTGCATTCTGAAAGAAATTGAGTAAGCATAAGCTATGGCAGTGAATATTCATTCAACAGCGATTGTTGATTCTAAAGCCCAGTTAGCAAATGACGTTGAAATTGGCGCTTATTCGATTATTGGCCCAGATGTAAAAATTGATAGTGGAACCCGTGTTGGCCCTCATGTTGTAATCAACGGCCATGCCACGATTGGTAAAAACAATCAGATTTTCCAATTTTCATCACTTGGTGAAGTGCCTCAAGACAAGAAGTACAAAAATGAGCCTACCCAATTAGAAATCGGTGACAACAATACAATTCGCGAGTTTTGCACTTTCAACCGTGGGACAGCTCAAGATAAGGGCATTACCAAAATTGGCGATAATAATTGGATTATGGCTTATGTACATATTGCCCATGACTGTCACGTAAGAAACAACACCATCATGGCCAATAACTCCTCGCTTGCTGGTCATGTTGATGTTTACGATCATGCCATTCTTGGCGGCTTTACCTTAGTACACCAGTTTTGCAAGGTTGGTGAGCATGTGATTACGGCTGTGGGATCTGTTGTATTTAAAGATATCCCACCTTATGTCACAGCCGCCGGATATGACGCACAGCCTCACGGAATCAATGCTGAAGGCCTAAAACGTCGAGGTTTTTCAGCCGACAGCATCACTAATATCAAACGCGCATATAAAACGTTATATCGCCAAAGCTTAACGCTAGAAGAGGCTAAATTAGCTTTATCAGAGCAAGTGTTAAGCGCGCCAGAACTCCGGATACTGATAGACTTTTTATCAATCTCAACGCGCGGTATTGTTCGCTAGAGCTATATGGCTATTCGGATTGGGATTGTTGCTGGCGAGGCATCGGGCGATCTCCTCGCCAGTCATTTAATCCGAGCGCTCAAAAAGCAGCGTCCAGACATTGAGTTTGTTGGAATCGCTGGCCCAAGAATGATTGCTGAAGGTGCAAGTTCTTTATTCCCAATGGAAAAGCTTTCTCTGCACGGATATGGTTTGGATGTCCTAAAAGAGATTCCAGGCTTGCTAAAAATCCGCCATCAGCTATATCGTTACTTTCAAGAAAATCCTCCTGATGTTTTTATTGGTGTTGATGCACCAGACTTTAACTTTACCTTAGAAAAAAAACTTAAGCGCAAAGGCATTAAGACTATTCATTATGTGAGCCCGTCTATTTGGGCTTGGCGTAAAGGGCGCATCAAAAAAATCAAGCGTGCTGTCGATCAGATTTTGACCCTATTTCCGTTTGAACCTGATATTTATAAAGCTGCTAACGTTAAAGCGAGCTATGTCGGTCATCCAATGGCTGATGAAATTCCACTATCTCCTGATGTAGATGATGCACGCACTCAGTTGAAGCTAGGGCGCCACGCCAAAATTATTGCGATGCTTCCTGGGAGTAGACTGGGCGAGGTTAGGCAACATGCTGATTTGTTCGTCAAAACAGCGCAAAACATTGCAAAGGATTACCCAGACAGCTTATTTTTAGTTCCGCTACTAACGAGAGAGACCCGCAATATCTTTGAAGATGCACTGTTCCAAAATTATTATCAGCATCCAGAAGAAGTCCAGCCTAATATCCAAATATTGTTTGGACACTCGCATTTAGCGATGCAGGCAGCAGATTTTGTTTTGGTGGCTTCTGGCACAGCAACGTTAGAAGCTGCTTTACTTAAAAAACCTATGGTAATTACTTATCGGGTCCCAAGATTAAGCTGGCAACTTTTAAAACGCATGAATTACCTGCCTTGGGTCGGCTTACCGAACATTTTGGCTAAGCGCTTTGTTGTACCTGAGTTATTGCAGGATGATGCCACGCCTGACAATCTAGCCAATACCATGATGGAGATGATGAACAATAAATCACTTCTCAAAGAGATTCACCAGGAATTTGCAGCAATGCATAAGACCTTAAAGCAAAATAGTGCCGAAACAGCGGCAAAAGTCATTTTGGCAGATATCCAGTGAGCGGCCAGGCATTAATCTGTGGTGTAGATGAGGCAGGGCGCGGACCTTTGGCTGGTGCAGTATTTGCTGCTGCTGTCATTCTTAATCCAGAAAAGCCTATTATTGGATTGGCTGACTCAAAAAAGCTTTCAGAAAAGAAGCGTGATTTGCTGGCTGAGCAAATTAAAAAAGATGCGCTTGCCTGGGCGATTGCGAGTTGCTCTGCACAGGAAATTGACGAGATTAATATTTTGCAAGCCAGTCTACTGGCCATGAAACGCGCCGTGGAGGCTTTAAAATTACAGCCCAGCGAAGCCTTGGTGGATGGATTGCATTGCCCTAAGCTGAGTATTGCTACGCGTGCAATTGTAAAAGGTGATAGCAAAGAAGCTTGCATTTCAGCAGCATCAATTTTGGCAAAAACAGCTAGAGATGCTGAGCTTTATATTCTTGATAAACAATATCCAGAATACGGCTTTGCAAAGCATAAAGGCTATCCAACGCCTCTTCATATGGAAATGTTGCAAAAACATGGTGTATTAGAGATTCATCGCAAAACTTATGCGCCAGTGAAAAAATTACTTAACCTTTAGGAATGTAAATAATGAGTGAAACAAGAGATAGTAATGGCAATGTGTTAAATGACGGTGATTCAGTCATGGTAATTAAAGACTTAAAGGTGAAGGGCGCGTCCACAAACCTAAAGCGTGGCTCTGTGGCTAAAAATATCAGGCTAACAGATGACCCTGAGCTGATTGAGTGTAGCGTTGAAAAAGTAAAAGGCTTGGTGCTAAGAACTGAGTTTTTGAAAAAGGTTTGATTCTAGGCTGAAGCTCGGCTTAGTAAAATCTATACTTAGTAAAACCTATCCCAAGATTAGAAAAACGGTGGGCTGCTTGTGCAAATCAAGCGGCCCCATTTTTTTCCATTCAGCAATTGGTTTGCTGATGATAAGTTCATTTTCCAGGCTGATATTACTGGCTACACAGAGCTTAGTTGCATCCCCACAGTGCGCCAAAATATCTTCCAGCATATGTTGATTGCGGTAGGGCGTCTCAATAAAAATTTGCGTCTCTTTGCGCTGTTTTGAGCGCTTTTCTATTTCTTTTAACTTTGTGATACGAGCATTTTTGTCGCTAGGTAAATAGCCTAAAAATGTGAATTGCTGGCCATTGAATCCTGAAGCCATGAGGCTAAGTAAAATCGAAGATGGCCCAACCAGGGGTGATACACGAATCCCTCTGCGATGAGCTGCTTCTGCAAGCGCAGCGCCAGGGTCGGCAATGCCTGGACAGCCAGCCTCCGAGAGCATCCCCATGTCGTGACCAGCTAATAAAGGTGAGAGTAGTGCTGGGATATCCTTAGCCTCTGTATGCTCGTTGAGTAATTGCATATTGATCTCACGCACTGGCTTTTCAGTTTTTAGGCTGCTTAAAAAGCGGCGAGCGCTTTTCTCATTCTCCACAACGAAGTGATCTAACTTTCTAGTGAGTGCCATGACTTCCTGTGGCAACACATGGCTTAGCCTGTCATCACCAAGAGTGACGGGAATCATGTATAAAGTCCCTAGGTTTTTGGATTTCTGCTCATGCATTAAATAACATCCACTTTTTCGTTTTGAAGCATGGCGATTAGTTTTATGAGAGGTAACCCTATGAGTGCATTAGGATCTGAGCCATGCATCGAGGAGATTAACGCAATACCCAAACCTTCCGATTTTGCACTACCAGCGCAATTGTAAGGTTGTTCGGTACGCAAATAGCGTTCAATTTGCTCATCTGACAGTTTGCGAAATTCAACTTCATAAGGAACTACTTCAGCTTGCATGTTGAGAGTTTGAGCGTTGTATAGACACAAAGCGCTATGAAATATTATTCTTCGACCCTGCATCATTCTTAGTTGTTTAGTGGCATTTTCATGGTTACCTGGTTTGCCTAATTGCATGCCGTCTAAAGTCGCCACTTGATCACAACCAATCACTAAAGCTTCAGGATGTGTTTCTGCAATTTTCCGCGCTTTAACTTGTGCTAAGCGTAAGGCTGTTTCCTGTGGCGACTCCTCGGGCAATGGAGACTCATCAACTTCTGGTGAAACGGCCTCAAAAGCCAGCCCCAGTCTAGCTAGTAGCTCTTTGCGATAAGGAGATGAGGAAGCGAGGATTAAAGGTTGTTTCATATGATCCCTGACAAAAAAGCCGACAGGGTTGCTGCCGGCTTCTTGTGTATTTGCTAAGCTTATTCTGGTTGTATTTCCAAAAGTGACTCATCAGGTGTTACGGTGTCGCCTTTTTTGACATGCACCGCAACTACAATCCCCGATTTGGGCGCCTGAATTTCATTTTCCATCTTCATGGCTTCAATCACCAATACAGCATCACCCGCATTTACTTTATCGCCAGCTTTTACTTTTACATCCACGATGCTGCCAGGCATGGCGGTAGTAACACAGCCTTCATGCGAAGGGCGAGGGCGGCCACTGCTTGTGACGCTCGCAGCAGCTTTTTTCTTGCCGTTGGATTTGCCACCACCCACTTCAATTTCGCTCAGTGTTTCTACTACTACTTCTTCAGCAATACCATCAACAGAAACGTAGAACGGACGCTGCTCTTCACCTGCATGACCGCTACCAGTTAATTTGATATGGAAAGTTTCACCATGCAAAGTCACTTTGAACTCGTTAGGTGCGTATCGAGTGTCGTGCGTTGCTACAGCTTCTTTTGTAAGTAGCTGCTCTGGTTTTAAGCTGCCAGCATTGCGTTCTTGCAAGAATGTTTTGGCTAAGTCTGGGAACATGGCATAAGTCAGCACATCTTCCTCTGATTTCGCCCAAGATTCTGACTCCTGGCGTAATTTATCCATTTCATCATCAATCAAATCAGCAGGGCGGCAGTTAATCACCTCCGCATCAGCACCAACTGCTAAATTCTTAATGTCGCTATTCACCTTGCCTGGTGCTTTACCGTAATGGCCTAATAAGTAATTTTTTACTTCATTGGTTACTGATTTGTAGCGAGTGCCTGTCATCACGTTGAGAACAGCTTGTGTGCCCACAATTTGTGAAGTAGGAGTCACTAGCGGAGGGTAGCCTAGATCTTCACGAACTCGTGGAATCTCGGCGAGCACTTCATCCATACGGTTAAGTGCGCCTTGCTCTTTAAGTTGGTTAGACAGGTTTGAAATCATGCCGCCTGGCACTTGATTCACAAGTACGCGTGTATCCACACCTGTAAATTCACTTTCAAATTGCCAGTATTTTCTGCGAACTTCACGGAAATAAGCAGTAACTTCTTGCAAAGCTGCCAAATTAAGACCTGTATCAAACCCCGTGCCCTCTAAAGCCGCCACCATAGATTCAGTAGTTGGATGGCTAGCACCCTCTGAAAAAGATGAGTTACAGGTGTCAATAATCGTTGCGCCAGCTTCAACACCTTTCAATAAGCACATACTGGCCAGGCCAGATGTGGCATGGCTGTGCAGGTGAATTGGCAGCTTAACTGCAGCGCGAATAGCTTTGACCAAGTCAGTTGTGCTCTGTGGTGTTAGCAATCCAGCCATATCTTTAATGGCGATTGTGTCAGAACCCATTGTTTCTAGTTCTTTGGCCATTGCAACGAAATAGTCGATGTCGTGCACAGGGCTAGTTGTGTAAGAAATAGTGCCTTCGGCATGCTTGCCGTGTTTTTTTACAGCTTCAATAGAAACACGTAGATTGCGAGTGTCATTCATCGCATCGAAAACACGGAATACATCAACACCCGTGTCTGCGGCTTGTTTAACGAATGCGCGAACAACGTCATCTGAATAGTGGCGATAACCCAATAGATTTTGACCGCGCAGCAGCATTTGAATGCGGCTATTAGGAAGGGCTTTTCTTAGCTTTTTGAGACGTTCCCAAGGATCTTCTTTTAGATAGCGAACGCAAGTGTCAAATGTTGCGCCACCCCATGCTTCAAGCGACCAAAAACCAATCTCATCCAATTTTGAGCAAATTGGCAACATATCATCCGTGCGAAGACGTGTTGCAATTAGAGATTGATGACCATCCCTCAAAACTAATTCAGAAACATGAACTTGTGCCATATATTTAACTTAATTTATTTGATTAATATTGAAAAAATTAAATGCCTTCATGCGCAGCAATTGCTGCAGATATTGCCGCCGCCATGAGTTCTGGCGGAAAGGCTGTTGCATAGTTATTCAGCTCTGGGTGTGATTCCACAAAACTGGTGTCAAATTCACCACCTCTAAAATCAGGATGTTTCAAGATCTCCTGATAATACGGAATGGTTGTTTTTACGCCGTAGACCAACATATCGCTGAGTGCTCGACGGCCGCGTTCAATAACACCTTCCCAATCCAATGCCCAAACAGTTAACTTTGCGCACATTGAATCATAGTAAGGTGGAATAACATAACCGCTGTAGATGGCTGCATCCATGCGCACACCAGGACCGCCAGGTGCGTAGTAGCGTGTAATTTTACCGAAGCTCGGTAGGAAGTCATTTTTAGGATCTTCAGCGTTAATGCGGAACTCCATCGCAAAACCACGATATTTCACTTCATCTTGTTTGTATTGAAGTTCTTGGCCATCCGCAATACGAATTTGCTCTTGAACAATATCAATGCCCGTGATGGTTTCGGTAACGGTATGTTCAACTTGCAAGCGGGTGTTCATTTCCATGAAATAGAAGGTATTGTCTGAGTCCAATAAGAACTCAACGGTCCCAGCATTTTCATAGCCTACAGCTTTGGCAGCTTTAACTGCCAAGTTACCAATATATTCGCGTTGCGCTTCACTTAATTGAGGTGAAGGTGCGATTTCAATCAGCTTTTGATTGCGTCGCTGAATAGAACAGTCGCGCTCAAATAGATGAATTACATTGCCCTGACTATCAGCAATTACCTGAACTTCAATATGTCGTGGGTTAACCACGCACTTTTCAAGAAAAACCTCGGGCTTGCCGAATGCTTTGCTGGCTTCAGAAATCACGCGATCATAATTACCAACTAATTCTTTTTCGTCATTGCATCGACGAATGCCTCGACCGCCGCCGCCATTGGTTGCTTTTAGCATCACGGGGTAGCCAATTTTGGCAGCCAATTGGCGAGCCTCTTCCAAGTCTGCCAGATTGCCATCGCTGCCTGGTGTGCATGGAATACCAGCCGCAATCATCGCCTTGCGTGCCTCAATTTTGTCGCCCATTTGGCGGATAACGTCTGAATCTGGGCCAATAAACTTAATGCCGCGACGCGCACAGATTTCTGCCAACTCAGGATTTTCAGATAGGAAACCGTAGCCAGGGTGTAACGCGTCACAACCAGCAGCTACCGCAATATTGACGATATTATGTGCGTTCAAATATCCAATAACAGGGTCTGATCCAATGTTGTATGCTTCGTCGGCTTTTTTGACGTGCAGGGCATGGCGGTCGGCATCTGAATAGATGGCAACGGACTTAATCCCCATCTCAGAGCAAGCTCTGACGATGCGCACGGCAATTTCGCCGCGATTAGCGACTAGAATTTTTTTAATCACCTAACAAAACCTGATATCAGAATTAATAAACTGGAAAATCAAAATAGCTGCTGAAGCGCTATCTTTGACATAAAAACGCCGCGATTATATCATGCGCGCCTTATGACTGCACATAACATCGTTATTAATAGCCTTGAATTTGCGAGAAAATCTCATGCAATTCATGATACAATCGCGGCTTCGCAATTAACGCGTCTAAAAGAGCGGCTAGCATCTGATGCTGGAAGCCTTGACTGGAGCCTGGTTGGAGAGGTTTTGTTAGGCGGTGAGTTGGCGCTAAATTTTGAATTAAAAGGCATGCTGACAGTTCCTTGTCAGCGTTGCTTGGAGCCAATCCAATTAGATTTAAACGTTAAGTCTAAATTTATTTTGGTGAAAGATGAGTCGGAAATTCCTCTTGAAGATGAGGAAATAGACGACAAAGATTATCTAGTGGCTAGTGCAGAGTTTGATGTAATGCAATTGGTGGAAGATGAGATTTTGCTTGCGATTCCTTATGCCACTAAGCACGACATTAAAGATTGCCCGGCAAAGGATCGGTTAAGCGAATTAAAGGCACCCAATCCATTTGCTTCGTTAAAAGATTTTAAAGTAGTAAAAAATTAGGTTAGGAGTAAGAAATGGCTGTTCAACAAAACAAAAAATCACCATCTAAGCGTGGTATGCATCGTTCACACGATTTTTTGACAAACCCAGCATTGGCTGTTGAGCCAACAACAGGTGAGGTTCATTTGCGTCACCACGTAAGCCCAAGTGGTTTTTATCGTGGCCGTAAAGTTTTGCCATCAAAAGGCGAGTAATTAATCAAATCAGCGCAGGTTCTTAAATTTAGTACCTCGCTGATTTTAATTCTCTTCCAGTATGATTACTGTTGCTATTGATGTCATGGGGGGCGATCACGGCCCTCGTGTCACTATTCCAGCCACCCTGGCACTTCTCAAAGAAGACAGCAACATTAAAGTTATTTTAGTAGGTCTATCCGAAGCGATAGATGCTCAGTTACGCCTGCACAAAGCCTCCAATCACCCCCGCATTCGCATTCAACATGCAAGTGAAGTCGTTTTAATGGACGAATCACCGCAAAGCGCCATGAAGAATAAGAAAGATTCTTCTATGCGTGTGGCGATTAATTTAGTTAAAAGCGGTGAGGCTGATGCTTGTGTGAGTGCTGGCAACACAGGTGCACTGATGGCAACAGCTCGATTTGTGCTAAAAACCTTAGATGGTATCGATAGGCCTGCAATCGCCGGCATTTTGCCCAATAAAAACGCCATCACTTATATGCTAGACCTTGGTGCTAATGCCGACTGCACGCCTGAGCATTTGCTTCAGTTTGCAATCATGGGCTCCGTTTTAGTTGCTTGCGTTGAGCAAAAAGATCGTCCAACAGTTGGTTTGCTCAATATTGGCTCGGAAGATATTAAGGGCAATGAAGTTGTTAAGCAGACAGCCGAGCTTTTGAGAGCTAGTCATCTCAATTTTTATGGCAATGTTGAAGGCGATGATATTTACAAAGGCACAACCGACCTAGTAGTCTGCGATGGCTTTGTTGGCAACGTTGCACTCAAAACATCAGAAGGTCTAGCGCACTTTATGGGCGGTGCTTTAAGTCAAGAATTTAAGCGTAACCCCATCACTAAACTAATGGCCTTAATTGCCATGCCTGTGCTAAAAGCATTTAAAAAGCGTTTAGACCCTAGACGATATAACGGCGCCAGCTTTTTGGGCTTGCGCGGCATCGTTGTTAAAAGTCATGGTGGCGCCGATGCATTTGCTTTTAAACACGCGATTATCAAGGCGGTTGAAGAGGCTAAGAGTGGCGTGCTAAGTCACATCACAGAGCAATTGGCTATTGAACATGCGCAATCTAGTGCTGCGTCTGCTAATTCAGATTAGAATTGAGCAATGACGCATCAACATCTCAATTAAAGAAAGTGCTTGAATGAAGTTTTCTCGTATTGCAGGCACTGGTAGCTATCTGCCTGAAAAAATATTAAGTAATGCCGACTTGGAAAAGATGGTTGATACCACAGATGAGTGGATTTTTACGCGCACTGGTATCAGAGAGCGCCACATCATTGCAGAAGATCAAACTACGAGCGATATGGCTCTGCAAGCCGCTCAAAATGCAATTGCTTCTGCTCAGATTGATACCCAAGAAATCGATCTAATTATTCTAGCTACAACAACGCCTGACAGGACCTTTCCAAGCACGGCTTGCTTGCTACAGCAAAAGTTAGGGATTAAAAACAGCCCAGCATTTGACTTGCAAGCTGTTTGTAGTGGTTTTGTTTACGCGTTAGCAACCGCTGATAACTTTATCAAAGCTGGCGCAGCTAAATGCGCGTTAGTGGTTGGTGCCGACGCGATGTCTACGATTACCGACTGGACTGACCGTAGCAACTGTATTTTATGGGGTGATGGTGCTGGCGCCGTCATCCTGAAGGCAAGTGATGAACAGGGTGTGATTTCCACACATTTGCACGCTGATGGAAATTACGCTGATTTGTTGACCGTACCACAAGGTATTTCAAGCAAAAAAGGCAATCGCACCATTGAAATGGAAGGTAATGCTGTCTTTAAAATGGCGGTTAACACCTTAGATTCGATTGTTGACGACACTTTAAATCATAATGGCTTAGAGAAAGCTCATATTGATTGGCTAGTACCACATCAGGCAAATATCCGTATTTTGCAATCCACCGCTAAAAAACTCGGCATGAGCATGGATAGAGTAGTAGTAACTGTAGATAAACATGGCAACACTTCTGCAGCATCTATTCCTTTGGCCCTTGATGTTGCAGTGCGTGATGGTCGCATTAAACGTGGTGAAACAGTTTTAATGGAAGCTTTTGGTGGTGGTTTCACCTGGGGCTCCGTCTTGATGAAGTATTAATTAAGAGATCGCTATGAAATTTGCATTTTTCTTTCCAGGTCAAGGCTCTCAGTCTGTAGGTATGATGCAGGGCTTGGCTGACATATCAATTGTTCGCGAAACCTTCACTGAGGCTTCAGATGTATTGGGTCAAGACTTTTGGTCTATGGTCACAGAGCCTAATGAAGCCCTTAATCAAACAGCCAATACGCAACCTTTAATGCTGACTGCAGGTGTCGCAACTTGGAGAGCTTGGCAACAAGCTTCTGACTTGAAACCTAGTTTGATGGCAGGTCAC
>JACCDW011925578.1_pt1 | contig 11225 bp, 20 predicted proteins | sample 7449781 | NCBI WGS metagenome assembly JACCDW01 (sample SAMN15323449, study PRJNA562643) | freshwater metagenome | isolation source: river surface water | place: USA:Blue River Watershed | collected 2017-08-18
AGGACTGTCTTGTCCTGCTTCTTCAGGTTCTCCTAGTACAACTACCTGTGCTACAGGCTCAGGCTCTGCTGTTTTGTCCAACAGTGCCATTATATCAGCTATCAAATCGTGCATTCTCATAAAATTATTCCTAGTTAGATATTTAGTGTAAATATTTGACTATGATTAACAAACAACCATTCCACGATTTAGTTAAAAATTTAAAAGAACAGGGAAAATATAGGGTTTTTAATGACATTGTAAGAGAAGCTGGAAAGTTTCCTAATGCCATATGGTACGGCCCTTATAATATTAAAAATATAGTCAACTGGTGTTCAAACGATTACCTAGGCATGGGACAGCATAAAGTTGTACTAGATGCCATGCATACTGCTCTAGATCAAACAGGATCGGGATCAGGTGGTACTCGCAACATTGGCGGGACCAGTCACTATCACGTGGCCTTAGAGCACGAAATTGCACAGTTACACAACAAGAGTAAAGCACTGCTCTACAGTTCAGCTTATGTGGCCAATGAGTGGACTTTGATTGCTCTAGCTAAGATAGTTCCAAACATTGAGTTTATCAGCGACAGCAACAATCACAACAGTATTATTATTGGTATTAGTCACAGCAAGGCAGCAAAAAGTATCTTTAAACACAACGATTTACAAGATCTAGAATCTCGTTTAAAAGAGTCTAAGCAACAGGGCAGAGTTCCTTGTATTGTATTTGAATCAGTTTATTCTATGGACGGAGATGTAGGAGATATCAAAGGTATATGTGACCTTGCTGATCAATACGAAGCCATGACCTACATTGACGAAGTACACGCAGTAGGCCTTTATGGGCCAACAGGTGCAGGTAAAGTTGAAGAATTAGGTCTAGAAGGACGCATTGACTTTATCAACGGAACGCTAGGTAAGGCCTATGGAGTACAAGGCGGCTATGTTGCAGGTGATGCTGTAGTTCTTGATGCTATTCGTAGTATTGCCGCAGGATTTATTTTTACTACCAGTATGAGTCCTGTTAGCTGTGCTGGTGCATTGGCAGCTATTAAATATCTAAAAGATCATCCTGAGCTTAGAGAAAAGCATCAAGAGCGAGCAAGAAAATTAAAACACAGATTAAAAGTTGCTGATATTCCCGTAATGGATTGTTCAACTACTCATATTGTTCCTGTGTTAGTTGGTGAGGCAAAACGTTGTAAAGCTATGAGCGATTTGTTATTAAATGAGCACAATATCTATGTACAGCCGATTAATTATCCTACTGTTGACATTGGCACTGAACGGTTGCGCTTTGCTCCTACTCCATTCCATGACGACGGGATGATAGAGGATCTAGTAGTAGCCCTCAAAGATGTCTTTGTTAAATTTTAAACAAATTTAAGTATTTGACTAACGCCAAACACTAGCATCTGACGAGCTTCAGCGTTGGTTGCTTCTTCGTTGAGTTTGTCAGTATTGACTAGATCTTCTAGTAGAGCACGAGCTTCGTCTTTGCTGATCTGTCCATTCTGTAGTGCTTCACCTATCTGTAAGGCCATTTGAGCACGTTGCTCAGCCCAAGGTAAACCACATCCTGCTAGTTGTAATAGTTCTTGTTGCATTAGAATAGTCTCCCATGAATGGTGTGTGCTACAATGTCAGCTTGTTTAATCACTATTTTCTTTTTCATTTCACAGTACATTAAACTAACTGATCCTTTGCTAGTTCTATCAACTAGTTCCTTTACTGAGTCGTTCATTAGTCCTATTGGAGCTATTACATCTCTAGTAGGTTTAGATTCAGAATATAGTTTAAGCCACTCTATCTGTTGTTGTAGTGTTTTGGCCTGGGCGGCGATATCACCTTTACAGTCAAAATTACGAGTAGTTACCTGTATTGTAGTAATACTGGCGCTTTGATTGCTGTCCCATTTTACTGGAATGTAATCTTTTATTGTAGAACAACCTGTTAAAACTGTTAACGCTAATGCTAGTACAAGATGTTTCATTTCTTTTTCCCTGATTTCATATTAGCACACCAGTGAGCCATTCTTTGTTTTTCTCCACTGCTGTTTTTTGCAACATTTCTTAGAGTTGATACACTGGCTTTACAGTTAACACCTGAACGTTTTGCCAGTCCTTTACGTCCAGGATTCTTTCCGTCTGCAAAATTTTCATCTACATTGTATGTTGGATCAACTTTTTGACGCTTCATACCCTTAGGCTGGCGAGGATCTACTGGATCAATGTCTGTTGTTGTAAGCCCTGTTTTCTTCAATGCGTTGATATATTTGTGTTCTTCGTCTTCACTACCAAACGCAAAAATAGTGCTTGGTGGTCCCTTGCCAAAATCGTGTTTGCCAAGACCCTTCATATTACTGATGTGCTGTCCTAGTTTGTACCAATCGTAGACATCGTCAACATCTACGCGAACAGTGCCAGCTGGCATAGTAGGTTTAGTTTCAGGCCCGGGTGGCGCATCGTTTGGATCATAGTCCTCCATTGCACCGCCAACTAGTTTACCTCTCAAACCTTTTTGACTCTTTTCAGGACTACCTAATACTGTTCCCTTGACATCTACTTTGTCTCTAGCTTTTAATTGTCCTGCAGGGCCTTTCTTTTGTGACTCGCCTATGCCGCCGCCATCGCCACTATATCCAGTGTCAACTCCGTACATGCCGTAAGGGCCAGGACCGTAGGCAGCATGTCTAATTTTTTTACGTTTCTTTTTACGCTCTTCTAATTCAACTTCTTCGTTTTTGTTTCTACCCTGACAATGAGCCTTTTGACTAAATCCTTTAGGGTTAGAGCAGTTAATGGAACGCTTGTATTTTGCGCTCCATGCTTCTGTGATAAATTCACTCGCTCTCATAGGGGATTCCTGCTAGGCCGCAGCCAAATCTAGCTAGACCTTCAACAAAGTCATTAAACAGGGCTGTAAGGATTTCTTGGAAGGTCATAGCCGTTGTCATCTGGGTAAACTGGATAGTCCATTATTGGCACCAGCTTTGTTTAGCATCGCCAAAATATTCACGAGCAAAGCCGTTGCGAATTAATTCAGCACGTAGGCTAACACCGTTTAAAAGCATATCTCCCAATACACGACCACCAAATTTGTCCCATCCGTAGATGACAACTTGATGCTTTTGGGTATTGGCCACGGCCTGTTTTGTAAAAGCAGTGGCGGCCTGTCCTCGCTGATCCTCTGAAGGGCACTGAGCTCTAAATCCTTTTTCAGGGGTGTCAACACCGTAGATTCTAACGGCAAGCTCAGGTTTAAGTGGCGCAGGAAGAAACGGCGCACTGATTACTACTGTGTCGCCGTCATTTACCCTTATAATTTTTGCGTCGTAGGTGACGCCTTGTGGTTGTTTTTGTGCAAATGCTAGGATTGGTGTAACTAGCAATAGTAGTAGAAACTTTTTCATAATAGTCCTTGTTTAAACTACTAATATTTAGTTTAAAAACTATTATTAAACCAACCTATTTTACGTCCTTCTGCTATACGACGGTCATGCTCTTCTACTGAACTAGGATAGCGCCAAGCCCACACAGCAACTAATGCCATGAATACAGCAGTGCTGACAATACCAATAGGTTTAACTCCTCCAGTCCACATTAGAATTAAACTTAGGCTCATCATAGCCAGCATAAAATATTTCATTTTCTGTGGAAATACTCGCTTCTCATTCCAGTTGGTTAAAAACGGGCCAAACAGTTTGTGATTGTACAACCAGGCATGCATCTTAGGAGAACCTTTGGCGAAGCAATAGGCAGCAAAAACTACAAATGGGCTATAGGGAATGCCGGGTGTGATAACACCTACGTAAGCAAATCCTAAACTAATAAAACCTAATATTTTCCATAAAAACTTTTTCACGTGAGTCCCCATCCTTTTTCACTCTTTTCGGCCTGCTGGTCAAAACCGTTTTTACAAAGGACTCTAGTACAGATCTTTGGATTAGGATCTAGCCTAAATGTTCCGTTAAAGATATTTCCGTAACTGGAACCAACTCTACACCAACCCCTGTACACGTAACCAAAATAGTCAATAACTATTTGATCTACGCCAGCCCAACATAAGTGTCCTTTGTAGTCAGTATATAGCTGTTCTTCAACCCACTGGATTGGTTTTTCTTCTGTCTGTGGAATTTCTATTTGATTTTCTTTAGCCCAAAATTGAAATTGTTCGTCACTGTACTTAAGGTACTTGTCATTGCCTTTGTTGTGGTTGGCAAACAGTAACTTCAACTTTACATTAAGCCCTCGATCTTTAAGGCGGACATAAACTTCTTTTGCTCTGCCCCATTTCATTATCCAAGGCTCAGCATTTACTACTATAGGAATCGTTGCAACATCTTTCTTTTTACTAAGAAGATCAACTACCTGTAAGAAATGTGCAGTATCACAAATACTATGCCAGGCTAGTGTAACAACGTTCAGTTGTGGTAAGGATTTATGCCACCATTCTAAATCTGCAGATGCATTTGTTGTTAGATCAAATTTAAATCTACGATCTTGATTTGTTGTCAATAACTCTCGAATAGGACGACTAATCGTAGGTTCACCTCCTAGAAACTCTATTTGAATAGAATCTCTGGAGGTGACGCTGTCTTTGATGTTTTGAAAAGCCTGTTGAAACTGTTCGTGATCTAGCATAGGATTACTGCCATCATGATAATCACCATGGCAGTAATCGCATCTAAAATTACATTGGTTTCCTATTTGCCACTGTATCTTTAAGGGTTTCACGTTAAGTACTCAAGCCACGCAGGGTGCCTTACATTAAAAGGCATCTGCTTTCTTATATTTACTAATTCATAGTAATCTGGCTTGTGAGGCTTTTTCTTTGGTACAATACGATGATCGTTACCCTTGTTAGCGTTGCAAGGAGAGCAGGCTGTAACACAGTTCTCAAACACCGATTTACCGCCTTTGCTAGTAGGCAAGACATGATCAAGGGTACAATCTTTCTTATCAAGTTTGTTTCCACAATATTGGCAAACATAGCGGTCGCGCATATACACGTTCGCTCTTGAGAAGCGAATTGCTGTTTTTGGCTTCATGTAATCGTGTAGCATCAGTATGCTAGGGACAGGTGTTTCCCACCGAGCACTACGAACTATCCAATTATCATGCCAAGCCAGTACACTGGCTTTGTCCAAAACCATATATTTGATAGATTCTTGCCAATCAATAACTGAAAGCGGCATGTAGCTCACTGGGTTACCGTCAGCATTTAACAACAAAGTGTCTGACATGATGTACCTTTTGCGGGGGATAAAACTGTATTATATACTCTTTTGAGTATTTATGCAAGTATGTTTTGGGCAAATTCTTGCCCAGATCTTTCTAAAACTTGGACCCATTGCTCTTTTAAATCATTTTCAAAGATAAGAGCAGGATCACTGCTGGCTGTACACCAACTGGTATCTGGACTCCAGGGCGGTATTCCCTTGATTTCGCCCGCTAATTGATTTGGGCTCCAACCACACATGCCTAGAAACATACGCCATTGATTGGGTACATGCCCCATGGCCAATCGAGGAATAATATCTTCTGCAGAACTAACGCTTAGATAATTGTTAATTCGCATGGTATTGCTACAGCGCCAATCGTTTGTATGTAAAAAACTCAAACTCTTAACATTGATCGGACCACCTAGATAAAGATATCCCGGAAGATCTAATTCTGTACCAATCTGCTGAGCAAATTCACTTATGGTCATTTGACTGCGTTTATTCAGCACTAGACCTAGGCTCCCATTGGCATGATCTTCTGTGATAAGGATAGCGGTCTTGTACCAGAATGTTCCTTTGACCGACGGGGGTGCTACTAATAGTTGTCCTGCATAACTCATAATGTTAGTTATACCTTAGACAAATTTTTCAAACGATTTTAGGTTTGCACTTCTTTCAACAGCTCTTTGTTCTTTGTTCTGTGGTCTTTCAAAGTTAATTGTAAACCATCTAGCGGCAGCGTCAGCAGAAGAAAAGTTCATTGAAGTATACTGTTGACCTTCATTTTCATCTAAGGCAAAATCAAGTTGTCCTTCCCAGTCTCTCCACCATTCATTGCCTAACTTCTTATAAAGTGCAATTCGTCTAATACCATTGTGTTGGAACAGTCCCCAACTTGCTCCCTCAGGGCCGTCATTAGGGTTTTGTGCGGCAGCATTAAACCCTGATTCTGCTTGAATGTTTACCAGCATACCTAATATGTGATTTTTACTTAGGCCTTGATTCTTCAAGTAATTTGATACTTGACTAGGACTTATTTGTCTATCAACAGATAGTTTTCCACTTGGTGTAGGATACTGCCCTTTAGCGTTTGGTCCTATACTGATACTATCTTTTGGTGTAACTTTTGGTGACCTAGAAGGAATACCAGATTGTACTGGTTTATCTTTAGCAAGTCGTTCTTTAGCTTTACCAGCTAGTCTTTCTCTTGAAGTTAAACTTCTTGTAGACGGTTGATCCTTTTCTGGTTTGTATGCTACAGATTTTACAGCAGGATCAGAAGCAGACTGTGTAGTTGTAGTTGAACCAACTAGTTGATTTAACTTGGCTACCGTTTCTGGACCAGGATCACCATCTACCTTTAGTCCGTTGTCCTTTTGAAACCTTCGAACCGCACCCGCTGTCTCTGGGCCAAATATTGCATCCTCACCATACTTAGGTAATTTATAACCTAAAGCTGTCAACGCCGCTTGTATTCTACGAACTTCTTCGCTCTTTTTATAAAGACTTGCAGGCACAGTAATTTGATCTGTAGGCTTACCACTTTGTTTCACAGGCACAGCTTGAGGTGCGCTAGACTTTGGCGGCGCATCAGATTTAATCTCTCCTGATACTAGACCAATTGCTTCTTTGGCAGCAGCCTTGTATCCTGATGGTGTACTGTGTATTCCGTCCTTAGATAGCTCTTGATTTCCTAGGTCAACAATGGGAACACCTACTGTAGATTTAATAGCCGATCTAACTTCTTCCTGATAGTCTCCGCCATAGTAAGGTGCTAGGCTAGCAGTTCCTCGACCCGGGCCGTTTGGAAACAGCAAAAATATAACCTTATGTCCGTCAGCTTGAGCCGCATCTACTACTTTTTTAACGTTGGCTGCAATGACTTCTGGTTTGATTGGTTTAATTCTACCTTTTGATTTAACAGCTTCTTTGATTGAACTAGCAGTATCGTTGGCACCTTGGCTGACTATTACAATTTGATTCTTAGGAATATTAGCTAGACCAACAGGCGATCCGTTAACAGTATGGTTGCCACCAAAATTTGTTTTGCTAGTTGATGGTTGACCACCGTTTGCTCTATTGATGATTCTTTTATCGTAGGCAATGCCTTCTGCGTGACTGTCCCCAATAGAGTATATTCTTCTTGCTTCTTCTAGAAGAACTTTAAATTCACTGAATCTCATTTACGTGTACCCCAGTCTGGTAGTGGGCCACCGTACTTACGACCTTTGATCCTATGTCCGCCAACTACTACACGACTATCAGGACTTTTACCTAGTTTGTGACTTTTATTTCCGTCCCGGGCACGTAGTCCTTGACTTTTACAGCTGGCCAGTTGGCTGGCTCCTAGATCTTTGTCAGGTATAGAGCTTTTACATAGCTTAGTTGAGGCTTTGCCCTCGTCAAAGGTTGAAAATTCATAAAATCGCATGATAATGTATTTATTGATTTATATATTCGTAGACATTTAACCATTTTCTCTTACCTATAACAGTCTTTAAGTTAGTTAAATCAGCACAGGTATACCATCTCATGCGAGCTAATTCTTCTTCGGGTACGGGTATTTTTTCTATAGGAACGCCTTCTTTTTCAGCAATTTCTTCTGCAATGTCTAAAAAGCTGTGTGCTAGTCCGCTACCCACGTTCCATATGCCACTGCCATTAACTGTTTTAATAAAATCTATGTGTAGTTTACATACATCGCCTACCCATGTCCAATCACGTTTGATCTTTTCAGCACAGTCCCATACAGTAATCTTGCCTTCGTTTTTAGCCTGCTCTTGCCATTTGTGTATGGCACTTGCTCTAGTGCCGCGTAGGTGCATCCACTTGCCGTAGACATTAAAATAACGGAACCCCTGTACATAGGCCTTGTGTCCAGGTTGTCTAAATACCCATCTATCAAATAGATATTTTGACCAAGCGTAGGGCGTTTGTGGATTACAGACTGCATGTTCGCTAAAGTTCTTTGTGTTACCGTAGACACTGCTAGAACTTGCGTACTGTAGATTTACTTGATGCAGTTGGCACTGATTGAATAACCAGCAACTGAAATCATAGTTTTGTAGCATGATTTGATCAATGTCAACTTCACGCATATCGGCTATGGCGCCAAGGTGTATGACCCAATCAAAGTCGCGAACATCTGGCCAGTTTGTTTGATCAGGATCCCATTCCCATCCTTCAACAGTCCAACCTTCGTTGGCCAGCCAACCTGTCATATTTCGGCCAATAAATCCATTGTGGCCAGTAACAAGAATTTTCATATCTGCCTCACTAAAAATATTTAGCGAGGTCAATAATTAGGATTCTTTTTCTTCTACTTTAGGTATATGATCAGTCCAACGAAGAACAAACCAGTCACGCTGGCCTTCGTTTTTAAAACTCCAAAGCCAATCATTCATTGGTGTGCCGCAATGGTTTTCTTTAGCCCAAGCAGACATCTCTTCGTGTAGTTCGGAAGGAATTTGGCCTTTTTCAAACTTTAGGCCTGGCAGGTTAAACATACCAACATTACAATTTTCCATAGCATTATTTAACCGTGTGATCTTTAGTTAGTTCACAGACCAACAAGAATCGTTCATAGGCTTTACGGACACTGGGATTAGACAAGAGCTTGTCTGCTTCTTGTTGCATGGCCTTGACAGCTTCTTCGCAGGCTTCTCTAGCACTAGGCCACTCTAGGCAACGAGCGTCTTCGCCGAACTCTTTAACTAGATTATCCCATGCGGCACGTTGACCTTCTGTGATAGGTGCCTTTTGTGGGCGTAGGTCACTGGCCCTCATGATTGCCTTACTGATAGCATCTTCAGCAACACGCCCTGCGGCAATCATAGGAGCATAAGCAGGATCAATGTTAAACCTACGACTTGATCCGCCAGGATATACATCTACTAGATGTGTGCCTTTAGGAAAAGCATCTAGTAGTGTTTGATCGTATTCGTATACAGGAACATAACGTCGACCAACTTTTTTGTAAAAGATTTGTTTTGTCATTACAGTACAATCCAAACAAGTAACAGATATGTTAGAAAGTGAATCAGTTGATCAAATCCAAGGTGATGCCAAAATTTTGGATTAGACATGTCTTTGCAACCATGATTCATTTTAACCCAATCAACATGATAGTGTATTACTGCATCTAAAATGCCTATTACTAACGAAAACAAAAATGAAACATCAAGTGCAAGAAAGATAACTCCAGTTGAAAGGCCATGTTTAAGACTGTGTTTGATTCCAGCCCATGCACCATAAGTGCCTTTGTCTTTTAATTCATCATCGGTTTGAATTACAAAATCAACATACCAATGTTTTACAAACAATAGAGCCAAGGTAATAAAAATAATATCAAACATAACTGCTCCTAGAAGTTTTTATTATTATAAGCTCATTTATTTTTTCTGTCAACTGACTCTATGATAATATCAGTCCAACGAAGAACAAACAGTGTGCAATGTTTTGGATTTCGAATATTAACTGTCCACCATTTGTCGTACTTGCCGCCTTCGTGGACAAACCAATCTCGATACTTTTCGCCCATATATTGACCACACCATTCGTAAAGTTGTTCACGAACAGCATAGTCTTTTTTGATCTTATAATAGGAGAAGTTAGCCAAATACTCACTGACTATTTTAGCAAAGTCAGGATCTGTTTCTCCCGGTAGCTTTAGAGATCCTGTCGAATCAAGGCCTTGCTTGTTCACAAACTTTGCAGTCATCGTTCTCTACAAATTTAGCCAATATGTCAAAGTTGGCTTCTGCTTTTATAATAGCTTCAAACGCCTTAGTCAGTGCAGGATTCTTTTGTACAGCTTCCATACGTTTGAGTGATATAGTGCGTTGAGCTTCTACCCACTGTAGCAAACTTTGGGTATGGGCGTTTAGCTCTACAGTAGCGTAACTGGTGCTGAGGTTCATCCAACTAGTGCCGTCAAATACCTGCATGTCACTGCCCCATATTCTAATCATACCTTGCATTGGGTTTGAATTATTTTGATTCACATAAGGTACGCTAGTGTTACCTCCGTTAACATTGAGGCCGTTGCCGCCCATTAATCCTTTAATCATTTTCTTGCTAACTCCAATAACATTAGATATTTTTCATAAGCAGCCTTAACTGCTGGATTTTCGTTACGAACTTTACATTCGTTTTCGTGTTCTACTATCAATTCACTGACACGCATTACATTATTAGAAAAGTGTCTATTCTCATGTAGGCCTGCATTTGCTACCCACTGTTCATGTTCAAGAAGCGCACGAAAACGATCTTCTGGCATTTCAATTCTAACAGTTTGTATTTCATGATAATGAATATATGTTTCAAACACACTAGGATTGTACATATAATCACCAAGTGGAACTCGTTTGACCCTACGCCAAACTTGTCCAGTAGGACCAGCTTTGGCGTCATACTTGTGACAAAATTCTTTTATTTTTTTATCTACTTCCATCCTGTAGCACCCAACTATCAGAATCTTGATCCCAATGACGACTGTCATAGAATACAAAATTTAGGGCATAGCCAAATAGGCCTGTCCAAAGGTCTAATCCTGCATGATCAGATTTAGCTGTAATTCGCAAGTCAAAAGCAATGATATCATCGCTTTTCATTAGTTGTACTTCCCAATATTTGTTTTTAAATGGAGTAGTACCATGCCAGTGGCGTAGACTTTCAAATCGATCCCACCAAGGATTGGTCAAAGAAAATCTAAGATTAATCACTGCTCTCTCCAAAGATATAAGCTGCCATCTTACGTTCTGCGACAGCTTGACTCTCAGGAGTAGCCATTGCACACTCAAAACAGATCTGCTCATCGTTAGGACCGTAAGGTCTGCACTCGTCTACCTGACCGCACATCTCACACATCTGATCAGGTTCTTGGGCTATGACACCTCGTCCGCTCATAGTTTACTCTCTTCAATGGCTGCTCTAAGAGCTTCTTCAACTAATTGATTAAAGGTAATATCACGCTCGTGTGCTAGTTTCATGTATTTTAACAGTTCTTCATCTGAAAA
>JACCDW011450020.1_pt1 | contig 11224 bp, 18 predicted proteins | sample 7449781 | NCBI WGS metagenome assembly JACCDW01 (sample SAMN15323449, study PRJNA562643) | freshwater metagenome | isolation source: river surface water | place: USA:Blue River Watershed | collected 2017-08-18
CATCAAGGTCAAAGGTAAGCCCGGCCCCAAGCGCGGGACGAAGTATCCGAAGAAGCCATGCCCGTTGTGCAACAAAAACCCCAACGCCTTCCGACGTTTTGGCTACATCTGCCGGGACTGTCGAGGCGGCAAGGCCATCAAGGTACCGAACAAAAAGCACACCAAGGGCAAGTATGCTGGCGGGTACAAGGTCGTTGCCAAGGCACCAGCACACTTCCCATTGAAGCCCAAACCGGTCGAAGTGCCGGATGTTGAACCGGATTTCCTTGACAGAATCGTAACGGTCGTAGAGCTTCCGCCAGAGCCTGAGCGACCGAGGCCCGTGGTCAGTAGCGACGAGGACTTTTTCGGATGAGCGACGAGCAGCAGTACATCATCATCGACGGCAACGACGGCGCGAAGAACCTCATCTACGCCACCTGGCTGCGTTCTTACGAAGCCTCGTCGCTGGCAGCGAAGCACGTCCCCCGCGACCTGTTCTTTGCCGAGCATCACCTCGTTATCGACCGCGTGTTCTCGGGCCAGCCGACCGTGAAGCTGGCGGTCCTGCCTGACGAACCGGACGTGGTGCTGGGATGGAGCGTCAGCGAACCGGGCGTCGTCCACTATGTGTATGTGAAGCCTGCGTTCCGGCGTCACGGTCTCGCCAAGGCGCTGCTGGCTCACTTTGAGGAGCCGTTCAGCTACACCCATTGGACGCACCCGCTGCGCGACCTGTACCCGCGCCTTGAGAAGTGTGTTTACAACCCGTATTTGCTGAACAGGGTGGGCGCATGAACGGCATGACGTGGGAAGCGGTCGAAATTGACGGGGAAAAAAGCTCGTGGTGCGAGTTCAGTCTCGGCGCAGACCTTAAGAAGTCTACGATGGACGCTCGGCCTGAGTCTGACGGCACCTGGTCGTGGGAAATCTCGCTGTACGCCTCCGACCGGGAGCATTGGGCTACCGGCGATGGCTGCGCTACCGAAGGTAAAGCGCGCTTCATGGCGATGAGCCTCGCTAGCGCCCTGTTGCAAATCATCGATGGAGTGAAACCGCATGAGGTCGATTGAGGAAGTGAATAGCGAGTACTCCCGGCTCTGCGCCCTCATAGGGGAGCAGACCTACCGCATCAAGCAGCTTGAGCAGGAACGAAACAACAACATCCGGCGCATCGAAGTGCTGGAGGACGAAGCGCGTGCCGTCAAGGCCGCAGAAGGTGAAGCAACCCATGGCGAATGAAGCGAAGACCAGCAACCGCGAGCAGCTTAAGCATGTCCGCGTCCGTACCGGCGGCGTTCACTTCAACGGTGCGCGCATCATCACGACGCTGACGACCGACCAGGGCGCTATCAACATCGCGAGTCAGAACATCCTCATCTGCGACAGCATCTCGACGCACCCGGCGGGCGTCCTCTTCGATGTGCCGAAGGAGGGCGGGAAGTTCATCATTCCCTACGCCAACGTCGAAGTGATGACCCTGGCTGAGTGATGACGGAAGAGCAGGCCCGCGCCATTCAGGCATCGCTGTACGCCATCACCGGGGAGCTTGTCGCGCTCGCGGACATCCTCGCGGCGCACGTCGAACCGGATAAGGCTCCGTTGCACGCAACCCGTACCCTCGGACCGGACGAGTAGAAAAGTGCGCGTTACGGGCGAAAGCCCGTAGCGCGTCACCGCTCCCAAAAAGTGCGCATCGCGGAAAAGTACGCGTTTCGCAGGGCAGTACTCAAAAAAGTGCGCATAACGAAAAACTGCGCCGGATACTGAACGCAATTCATTTTCAGCATGTCTGCCAATTTGTCACGGCGCTCGGAGGTAATGTCAAAATGGCAAAGCATGGCAAGCATCGACTGTCGCCTAGGCATCACTTGTTTATTGACGAATATCTTGTCACGCGCAACGCGACAAAGGCGGCGCTCGCGGCTGGGTGCAAGCCTGAAACCGCATCTCAGGCCGGTGTCCGCATGCTGGCGCATCCGCTCGTGAAGGAAAAGATAGACCGCGAAGTCAAGGTTATTTCCAACCGGAAGCGGGTTGACGCGGAATGGGTGATTGACCAGCTCATGGCCGTTGCAGGGCAGGAAGACGTCGCGCAGAGTACGAAAGTGCGCGCCCTGGAGCTGCTCGCGAAGCACCTGGGCATGTTGGAAGAACGCGTCACGCTGAAAACGGACGGCCTGACGGCTGAACAGCGTACTGAGCGGGTCGTTATGCTGTTGGAGCGTGCGAGAAGCCGCGTCGGTGGCGAGTAATTGGGCCACCGCGTCGGCTCAGCCGCCGCTCTGCCACCCTCGCATGCACTTGTTAAGCACCTGTATGACGCGCACGCGCGTAGGCAAGTACTGCGCACGGCCGCAAAAACGTGTCAAGCCCCTATTTTCATGGCATCTGACCCGCATTTTTGGCTGAATGTTTTGTTGATGTTCTACATATAGAACTCTATGTATGTAGTTAAGCGACAAAAAAAGCACGCAAGGCATGTGCTACTTCACTCTCTGTGTGTGAGTGTAATGTGTTGTTGCTATGTTGATAGGATAAGCAAATTTCGCACGCCGGTAGCTGAAAAGCGAAAAGCGCCCCGGCTTGTGACCGGAGCGCCTGGTTTCGCGCTAGCGTGATGCCGTCTTCATGGCTTGCGCCAACCAAGGGAACACATGTTTGGCCTTGTCTAGTGTGTGCGGATTGTCTCGATGGGCGTGCATCTTGACAATCCAACGAGCGAACGAAGAGCGCGCGCGCTCTGGGATTGCCGTCTCACAGTCGTCCTCGTCGCCGTCCAGCCAATGGTCAAGGCATGACAAGCACATGGTGCGGCCAGCCACTTGGTGCGTCTTTTCTGCTGGCAGCATCCATCGACATCCGCTGCATCGGGTGACGCTTGGCATCTGTTTGGCTAGCTGCTCGTTGTCGAATCGCAGCCTTTGGATTTCTTGAATCAGCGCGCCAAACACCAGCGGGGCGGCTACATCCTGACCACACAGTCCGCACAGGACGCCAGATTTTGGACCGATTGCGCTTCGCAGCTGTTCGACGGGATGGGTGCAGTTCATCGCTTCCCCTTCGCGGCTTGCGCCGCCTGATAGTAAATCCAAGCGAGCTTGACGATGGTGGCGGGTGTCACGCTGCACGCTCTGCGCGCAGGATGTTGACGGTGAAGCGTCGCAGGAACCCTTCGTCGGCAAGCCACTCAAAGTCGCCTTCGCCCCATGCCGCGTCGAAGTCCGCGAGTCGCGCTTGTGCTTCGTAGACGGCCTGCGCAAGCTCTTGCCGTCGCTCCTTTAGTTGCTCGCCGACGTAGCTTTTGATGCTGTCTTCCATGGTCTATCCCCGCGCCTCGCTGGCGCACTCAGGGCAAAAGCGCCCACTAGAACGGCGGAGCGAACCCCGCCGTTCCGGTGGAAGCTCTAGGCCGATTCAGGAGAGACAAACACGCAGCCGCTCTTGGTCTTGCCGCCGAACCACTGCATCTCATCCCATCCCATCTCGATAGCAAGCAGCGCGGCGGCTTCCTTGTGGTTGTCGTCTGCGCTCATCTCGTAACGGTACGGGTAGAACTTGCGGACGCCGCTTGTCGTCGTCGCGCTGATGCGCGCACCTTGCGTGTTCGTCGGCCCGTGGTACTTGGTTTCGATGGTTTGCAGCATGGTCGCTTCCTCTTTCGTTGTGGCCGCGTTACTGCGGCACGGGTTGTCTAGCGCAGTCCCAGATGCGTGTCAACAGAATTAGTCAGTCAGCCAGCGTGCCAGCGTGATTCCTGCGGGGAGGCAGAACACGGCGAACGTCAGGGCAAGCGCGACAGGCGTGGACATGTTGGAGCAGAATCGGTCGAGGGGGTTCATGGCGTGTCCTAGTGAGTGATGGGGTTGCAGAGCGAGAACGGAACCGGGCGACCGTGACGAATGCACGCTTCGGCGTAATGCTTGCCCCAGCCGGCGACGTGCTGAACCATCTCCTGCGCCAACGGGCTGTCGAACCCGTACATCTGGCATCGCGTGTCATAAATGAGCGCGTTCTGATGGTAGATGCGGTCAAGGGTCTCAATCGGAAGGCTTTCGACTCCAGGCACTTCGTACAGGGGGCGGCTCATGGTCTAGCTCCGTTGCCGCTAGCTGCGGCGGTTCAGGCGTTCTGGCCTCATCAGTACCCGCGTAACGGGTAGACGCCCGAAGGCGTTTCGGCCTAGCGGTTGTTTTCGCGGACGGCTTCAACGACCAGCGTGACGACGTGCGCCAGCGTCACAGCGAGAATCAGGCAGGCGGTGATTTCGTAGGGGAGGGGGTTGGTGAGGGGGTTCATGGTCGGTTGCTCCGTCGTGCGTTGTGGCCCCGTTCGTTCAGGGTGAAGCGAGTATGCATCCGGTCACGTCCGGTGTCAACAATCTTTTTTCATGCCACTTGTCGAATGTTGTGAAGCGCCTTGTTTCACAGCGTTTCGCGACACAGCGAGAGTCGTCAACAAGGCGCGACGACGGCTTGAGCGTGTTGCGCGGAGACGGCTCAAGCCGGTGACGGCGACGGCCCAGTGCGCGTGACGCGACGTGTGGGACGGTGGCGCAGCGTTGCGCGTCGTCGCGCATTGCGTGTCGCGTCGTCGGCCTGGTGCGCATCGCACACAAAGGAACTGCGCACGCGCGCAGTGTAGGAACGCGCGCACGCACGGGCCTGCGCGGAGTAGGAACACGCGCACGCGCACGCACGCGACCCCCCACCATCGTTCTGACGTGCGTTGATACAAATATATACCCCACCACAGCATAGCCCCCCGTTCTGGCCAGCGTGACGCCACTTGACACCCCTCCCGTCCTCTGGCATTCCCATCCCGTCGCAGTAACGACGAGGTGTTTATGTCAATGTTTATCCCTGGTATGACAGCCTTTCGGGACCACGCTCACACCGTTTGGCGCGAGTTGCTTCAGATAGAGCCCATCGACGCCGAGGACGAATCCCAGCACTCTGGCTTCTTGCGCTGGTTTGAGTCAGGCATTTTCAACCGAGAAGACCCTCGCACCCGCGACCGCCTTATCGACATCACCAACTACCTTGAAGAGCGTGCGTTCACGATTTCCCGCATGGACGCTGCCGCCCGTCGTGCCGTTGCCGACTACCGCCTGCGCCGTGCCGAGCGCATCGCTCGCGACTCTTGGCAGCAGTCCAAGCCTCGGACGCTGACCAAGGCTGAGTACGACGCGCTTATGGCTGACGCTGGCGCGTCCCCGACACGCACGATGTCAAAGGAAGACTACGACCGAGCCATGCGGGAGGCGCAAGACGAAACCCGTGTTGGCATGATTTCTCTTGGGCCTGACGGGTTGAAGCTGGAGGTGCCGTAGATGACCCACCAATGCGGTTGCCGCGTTCACCCCGATGGCTTCAACGACGAGTTGCCGCGCCTTGGTGAAATGGACTCCTGGGTGCCGTGTCCGTATCCCGTGATGGCCGTGTTGACGCAGACCGACCTTGACCCGCCAATGCCGGTATGTCTCCGTCACCTCAAACTGATTTACGGGTTGTCCTAATGGTGTCTCCCGCCGAACTTGAGCGACTGTTGTCGGCGATGACCCCCTCCGAGCGGTCGGAGTTTTTTGCGCTGGTCGCCGCCGAGAAGAAGGAGCCCAAGTTCAGCGACCCGTTGGCGTTGTGCCAGACGGCATTCATTGACGACACCTCCCGCCTCAAGGTGGCGCTCTGTACCCGCCGTGCCGGTAAGTCCTACGCCGCCGGGTTGATGCTGCTGCGTGACGCCTACCAGAACCCCGGCGTGTCCTGTCTGTACGTTGCTTTGACCCGCGCCTCAGCCAAGCGCATCCTGTGGAAGGACGTACTCAAGACCATCGACCGCGAGCAGGGTCTTCAATGCCGGTTCAACGAGACCGAGTTGTCCTGCACCCTGCCGAACGGGAGCATCATCTACCTCTTGGGCATGGACGCCGACGAGCAGGAAAAGGACAAAGCCCTCGGCCAGAAGTTCAAGATTGTCGTCATCGATGAGGCTGCGTCCTACAACGTCGACCTAAACGAGATGGTCTACGGCATCTTGAAACCGGCCACCGCCGACTATGGCGGCACCATCGCCATGATTGGTACCCCGGGCAACATGAAGCGCGGCCTTTTCTATGACCTGACGAACGGTCAGGACCCGTCCGTCCCCGGTCGCTGGAGCAAGATGGGATGGTCGTGCCACCGCTGGACGGCGTTCGACAACCCCTCAATGGCAGAGAAGTGGAAGGCTGAGATTGAAGACCTGAAGCTGGCAAACCCGGCGATTGAGCAGACGCCGCTGTTCCAGCAGCACTACCTGGGCAAGTGGGTCACCGACGACAGCAAGCTGGTCTACCGCTTCGACAGCAGCCGCAACGTGTTTGATGAACTCCCGGCTGCGCGTCACGGGCGCGACCGCTGGCACTATGTCCTCGGCATCGACCTCGGGTTCAACGACCCGACCGCTTGGGTTGTCTGCGGCTACCGCGACAACGACCGGACGCTGTATGTCTTGGGTGCCGACAAGAAGGCCGGGTGCGACATCACCGAGGTGGCCGACCGGACGCACAAGCTGATGAGTCGTTTCCAGTTCGACAGCATCATCATCGACAACGCCAACAAACAGGCAGTCGAGGAGATACGCCGTCGTCACGACATTCCCTTGACGCCTGCGCAAAAGCAGGGCAAAGCCGACTTCATTGAGATTATGAACGGCGACTTCATCAGCGGCTTCATCAAGATTCAACGCAAGCTGGGCGTCGGCTTGATGGACGAGTTGCAGTCGCTGGTATGGGATGAGCGTGCGCTACCAAGACGGGAAGAGCATCCCGGATGCGATAACCATCTTACAGATGCTTTACTCTATAGCTGGAGGCATTGCTATCAGTACCTGGCCGACACGCTGGCACCAAACGGAATGCGCGCCGGCAACACCCAGGGCGAGTGGGTGATGCTGGAGTATGAAACGGAACTTGAAAAGCAGTTGGAAGAGAAACACTACCAAGAACAGCAGCTTGCCATGTGGGGCGACAATTGAAGCGAAACGAAGTTGCTGAGTGGGTCGCCTTCATGCGGGAGCATGGCATTAGGCGTCTTTCCGTAGATGGTTTACAGTTGGAACTCGGTGGCATCCCGCAATCCCAATCAACCTTTGTGGAGCCGATGGCCCAGCAGGGAGTGTTTGAGGATGCCACCGGGTCCGTTTGTTCGTGCGGTCACAGTTGGGTGACGGAGCATACCGAGGCGGGTTGTCTGCTGGGTTGCTCGCATGACCTTTGCTCGTCAACAGGGGGCGTCGATGTCGGTTGAGACCGAGGAAACCAAGGCAAGTCCGCGTGAACCGTTGTGGCGTGCGGCGCTCTGGGCAGGGTTTGCCAATCAAGACGCTTGCGTCAAGGCGCTGCAATCTGGCAAGGTTCCGTGGTTTAGCGAGCTTGCGCCGCTATCGCCCGAAGAGCGTGTCTATATCGTTGGGCAGTTGTGCAAGCAGTGGTTCCCCGACATGACCGGCGAAACCGAGAAGGAGGCGTTTGCCACCCTCGGTCGCATGTATGGCGTAAAGCGCCGTAGACGGTGGAGGCACAATGCCCATTGAGTTTCGCGATTTCACGGTTGGCGGCGAGCGTTCCGGTGTTCCAGACAAGCTGCCGGATAACAAGGAACGTCGCTGGTGGATGCTTGACGGCGAGGACTGCGCCAATGTCATCAGCGGCACGCTCAACCTCATTCGCGATGCGCAGTCGTTCCGCGCAACTCAATGGATAGTGTCGGCCCGTCTGTACGGCAACCTGTCGCCGACGACGCTGGCGGGTGTGTCGTTCAGCAAGCTCGCTGCGCAACAGCCGGCGCTGCGCGACCGCATCAGCTACAACCTCGTTCAGAGCGTGGTCGATACGGTTGTGGCGAAGATTACCCGCAACCGGCCTAAGCCGCTGTTCCTGACTTCGGGCGGCGACTACAAGAAGCAGCGCGAAGCCAAGAAGCTGAACGCATTCCTCGACGGCGTGTTCTACGAGAACAGCACGCATGAACTGGGAACCACGGTGTTCCGCGATGCGTCCGTCTGGGGCGACGGCTTCATCCATGTCTTCGCCAAGGGCGACCGCGTTTGCCATGAGCGCGTGATGTCGTCGGAGATTTTCGTGGACGACGTTGAGTCGCTCTACGGTTCACCGCGTCAGATGCACCGCGTCAAACAGGTCGACCGCCAGGTGCTGTTCGACATGTTCCCGGACGACTACGCCAAGATTGCCAACGTGAAGCCGGCGCGTACCGAGGAAAACGGGCGCAGCATCATCGCGGACATGATCACCGTTCGCGAGTCGTGGCACCTTGCCAGCGGTCCCGATGCGGACGACGGGCGCCATGTCATCACCATTGACGGTGCCGTTCTGGGCGAGGTCGAGCCGTGGCCGCACCAGTGGTTCCCGTTTGCGCGCTGCCAGTGGTCTCCGCGCCTGTACGGGTACTGGGGACAGGGTCTCGCGGAGCAGCTTCAGAACATCCAGCTTGAAATCAACAAGCTGCTCTGGATTATCCAGCGGTCGTTCCATCTGGCTGGGTCGTTCAAGGTGTTCGTTGAGAACGGCTCCAAGGTCGTCAAGGAACACCTCAACAACGATATCGGCAGCATCATCATGTACACCGGCACCATGCCGCAGTACGTTGTGCCGCAGATTGTCTCGCCGGAAATCTTCAACCACCTCCAGACCCTCATCAACAAGGGCTACGAGCAGGCCGGCGTGTCGCAGATGGCGGCTTCCAGCCTGAAGCCTGAGGGCTTGAACTCGGGCCGCGCCATTCGCGAGTTTGCAGACATTCAGAGCGACCGTCTGCACACCCCCGCGAAGAGCTACGAGAACATGTACATGGATGTTGCGCGCCTCTCGATTGAGATGGCGAAGATTATCGCGGGACAGGACAAGGACTACGAGGTCAAGGTCCCCGGTCGAAAGTCCATCGCCGTCGTTGAGTGGAGCGATATCAAACTGGATGACGACGATTACGTCATGCAGTGCTACCCGGTGTCGTCGCTGCCGAATGACCCGGCGGGTCGCCTTCAGACGATTCAGGAGTACGCGCAGGCTGGGTTCCTGTCGCCGCGTCAGGCGCGTCGTTTGCTGGACTTCCCGGACCTCGACCAGGTGGAGTCGCTGGCGAATGCTGAGGAAGACTACCTGACGATGGTGTTCGACAAGATTGTGGACGACGGCGATTACACGTCGCCCGACCCGCTGGACGACCTCCAGATGTCCAAGCAGCTTTGCCTTGAGTACTACGCCAAGGGCAAGGCGAACAACTTGCGCGAAGACCGGCTGGAACTGCTGCGCCGGTACCTCCAGCAGATTGCAGAGATTGAGCAGGCGATGATGCCGCCGCCTCCCGAGATGCCAATGGCAATCCCTGGCGCAACCGGAGAGCCGCTGTCACCGCCGATTCCGATTGGACCCAGCGACCTTGTACCGAATGTCCCGGTACAGTAACCAAGGAGTAGTGAATGAGCGTTGAGGGAGTGACGATGAGCAATATGACCACCGGAGATGTGGGTGGTCAGCCAATTCCGCAGCCGACGCCTGCCGAGGTTCTTGGGCAGGATGCGGCACCGCAGGAAGCTGCACCGGCCCCGGCGCCCGAGAGGCCGAGGGAGCGTGCGGGAGACAAGTTCGCGGTTCTTGCGCGGAAGGAGGCCGAGGTCTTCCGTAAGCAGCAGGCGATTCGCCAGCAGCAGGCCGAACTGGCGCGTCAGGCCGAAGAGGTGAAGCAGTTTCATGCGATGAAGCGGCAGGCGGCGCTCAATCCCGTCGAGGCGCTCAAGCAGCTTGGTTTGACCTATGAACAGGTCACCGAGTACCTGATGAACGACAACAAGCCGACGCCTTCAGCCGAGGTGATGACGCTCAAGCAGGAGCTTGAAGAGTTCAAGCGCCAGCAGGCCGACGAGCAGAAGCGGCTTCTTTCCGAGCAGAAAGCCGCGATGGAGGCCGAACACCAGGCCACCATTGAGCAGTTCCATTCGGAGGTGTCGGACTACGTTGAGCAGCACGCCGATACTTATGAGTTGACATCGCTTTATGGCGGTGCAAATCTCGTGGCTGGCGTTATCGAAGAGCACTTCAAAGAGACCCAGCGGCTGATGACGATTCCAGAGGCCGCGAAGCTGGTTGAAGAGCATTTCGAGGAACTCGCCAGGAAAGCCCAAGCGACCAAGAAGTTTGCAGCTACGCAGCAGAAAGCGGCCTCGCCGCAGGCAACGGCGCAGACTCAGGCTCCCCGTATGGGACCGACTCTGTCGAACGACCTGACGGCAAGGGTGGCAGCAAATCCGCAGCGACCTCGGACTGACGAGGACCGGATTGCAGCAGCTCTTGCTCGGCTTGAGGGAAGGTAACCGCTAGGCACGGCAGCGACTCAAGGCGCAGTACCAATCCCATTTGTCCGTCAACTCTCCGCTGGTAACGCAAAGCGTTCGACGCGGATTTGCGTGCAAGGCACGCGATAGGAATTTCTATGTCGACTTGGCCCGGTCCCGGAACTGTCCCGACTCCCAACCTGAACCAGAGCAACGGCCCGTCGTTCTCGTTCGACCTTGGAGCTGCCAACGCGGCCCTCAAGGAGCTTTACGACGACCAGAAGATTGCGAACCTCGTCTACAAGAACAACCCGTTCTTGGCGATGGTTCCCAAGATGGAGGAGTTCGGCGGCAAGTACATGCCGATTCCGCTCATCATCAACACCTCGCAGGGCCGCAGCGCGACCTTCTCCAACGCGCAGTCGCAGCAGACCGCCGCGACGGTCGAGTCGTTCGCTCTGACCCGTACGCAGAACTACAGCATCGCGCAGATCGACAACCAGACGATGCTGGCGTCGAAGACCGACAAGATGGCGTTCATCAACGGCGCCACCGTGGTCATCGACGGCGCGATTCGCGCTCTGACCAACTCGCTTGCCACGCAGATTTTCCGCGACGGCACGGGCGCCATCGGCACCATCGGCGCTACCAGCACCCTTGGCAACATCGTGCTGACCAACGCCTCGGACGTTGTGAACTTTGAGGTCAACATGACCCTTGAGGCTCGCGACCCGCTCAGCCCCTCGACCGCCAAGGCTGGTGGACCGGCTTACGTCGTTGCGGTCAACCGCAGCACGGGCGTGGTTCAGGTCTCGGGTTCGATGGGCGGCGCGGCTGGCGCCGGTCTCGGCTCTTGGGCCGCTGCTGCTGGCGACTTCGTTTGTGTCGTTGGCGACTACGGCCTCGGCCTGAAGGG
>JACCDW011840921.1_pt1 | contig 11224 bp, 15 predicted proteins | sample 7449781 | NCBI WGS metagenome assembly JACCDW01 (sample SAMN15323449, study PRJNA562643) | freshwater metagenome | isolation source: river surface water | place: USA:Blue River Watershed | collected 2017-08-18
AAGAGTAAATTAGACAAACCAAAAATCAACCCTCCTCCAATTTGACACGCCGTTCCCCCCTTCAATTTCCTAATAGTAACATACTCAATCATCGAATTATAGCTGCATCTTTCATCTTGATAGGATCACAAATATTCAAATCGTATTTAAATGAAACAGACAAAGACCGGTACTTAACTAACATTCATTTAAATATTAATTGATTTTCTCGAAAACAGTCTCCCAGGAACGCTCTTCATTCCATATATTAGACGTTGCTTTGGCTGTAATAGAAATAGACTTCCCATCTTTGCTCAAATTCCAAAGCTCTGTAACGTTGGTAAATGCTTTCATTTGTTCATTTACATGGTAAGGAGTGGCGGTCATAAAGTACACAATTGAATGAATTGTCATCGTACGTCCATCATTTGACAACTTTACAGAACACTTCTTTTCATTATTTTGGGTATGGCGAATTTGTCTTGTTTTACCATCTAAGATCAGCTTCTCCTGGATTGTAGCCAATGGTGCGGCAGCATCCAGATTAGGATTGTCTATCGTTATAAAATCTCCATGTTCAACTATTTTTATTGTTTTAGAAACCATACGATCACCTGTATCATATGAGCAAACAATATTACCGCCCATGCTTATCGACTCTTTGGCTTTCCACTCGCCAGAAAAGTTAGGACGAGGTGTACCTTTGGGGGGCTGGGCTTTTAATGGGAATTGCACCATTCCTGTTAAAATAATGATGAGGATAGTTAAAATGTATCTTTTATTTTTCATTAGTTTTTGTTTTATTAAGACAATCTGACTCATATAAATACACCAATAGAATATTCTAAAAAAGCATCATTAGCAATATTTCCAAATTGATCAGTTGAAGGTACATGATTTCCTGATAGTCACATACTGAATCATAACATTCTAGCAGCATCATTCGCTTTGAGGCAAATTATAATTCAATTGGAATGAAATTTATAGATTTTGATTGACGCCTTACCGTTTCATTGAATTGGGATTATATCTCCTCAAAAAAATAAGGAAATTCTCCGGTCATTGTAAAAAAGATTACATTTAATTCTAAATAATAGATTCATGAAATACATTAAACTAATTTTATTGACTGTTTTATTTGGATTAACAGCACAGGCCCAAAAAATTGAAAATTTTAAATTATCATCTGTAACCGATAAAAGTACCTTCACTTTAAAAAAAGCTAAAGGCAAATATGTAGTACTTCATTTTTTATTAAAAACAGAATGCCCTTATTGTATCAGACATACAAATGAATACTTTGAAAAATCTGGATCATTGCCAAATGTTATTCAAGTATTCATTAAACCTGATAATGAGCAAGAAATCAAGGAGTGGGCAAAAAAAATAAAATCAAACAATTCAAACCTTTATCCAATTTATCAAGACAGAAATGCACAATTAGCTGATCGATTGAATATACCTTCCGGCTATCAATTTCACGGTCAAATTGTTCATTATCCAGCCTTAATAATAATAAATAAAAAAGGAGAAGAAGTTTTCAGATATGTTGGGAAAAATAATTCAGATAGATTTTCATTTGATAAGTTAAAAATGAAATTAGAAGAATTAGAGCGTCGTTAAAATATATTTTCCAAACAAATCGTTTTTTGCATTTTTAACTATGAATTTTTCAATGATTGAAGTGACAAGGGTATCCAACCCAAATGAAATAATTGGCATCAGGGACTTACAAGCATTGAATTTAAGGCAAAACATCACTGCTGAAGAGGCCATTGAACAGGGATTCCTTACTGCGGCGTATACGATAGAATATTTGCAGGAGATGAATTCAGCTTCTCCTTCCATCATTGTAAAGGATTGCGATAAGGTTGTTGGGTATGCCTTGGTGACAACCAAAGATGTCAGAAATGGACATGAGTTGATTGAAGGTCTTTTTGACGCCATTGATGCATGTGAATACAATGGCAAATCATTGAGAGATGTTAACTATGTAGTTGTTGGACAATTGTGTGTAGCCAAAGCATACCGCGGGCAGAATCTTGTGCAAAAGCTGTATGAACATTTCAGGGATTGTCTTGCAAATGAATATACTTACCTCGTCACGGATGTAGCACAAGCCAATGTCCGTTCTCTCAAAGCACACAAGAAAAGAGGATTTCAAGTCATCAATGAGTTGATGTATGGTGGTATTGGCTGGGATATTGTTTTGTGGGATTGGAATACTCCAGACCAAAATCTTAATTAAGAACACTTAAATTACTAACACAATCGTTGCATTAAACAGATAATGAAAAAGCAGATGGATTCGGGCAGTTGTTCGCATAAAAGGTGAGATCTCGCAGAGAACAAACACCCGGATAATCACCATGAAAACCTTGCATATTACGAATCAGTTGAAAATGCAGGTGTGGCGGCCATCCCCCATTTTCATTGGGTTTTCCCAGGTGGCAAAGCCTCTGTCCCCTTTCTATTTTTGCCCCTACTTCCAGCTGAAGTAAATCTTGGCTAGCCAAATGACCATATAAACTGTAGATCTTTTCTTCGGGATGAAACAAGATAATTGTTGGGCCATAATTTCCGGATCCCTCATTGACCTGCAAACTGAGCACTTCACCAGCCATTGGAGCAAAAACAGGAGTTCCGGCTTTTGTCCAAAAATCCATACCCAAATGAATATTCCTGAAATCATCTTTCTCAGTGGCAAAATTCTCATGAGACTCATAGATGACCCTATGCTCCAAGTAACCTCCAAACCCTATCCTTCCGCATAACTTCTCATCAATATATTCGCAGAAAGCTGAAATGTTGCCATAGATGGATTGATTCAATTCAGCATTCGTGGCACTGAGATCGAGAGCAACAGTATTGTTAGAAGATAAAGGTTCTGAAAACAGGCGATGAATCATGATATTATTGCTGATTATTCCTCAAGGATAAAATAAACATAAGAATAAACAATGGAACCAAAATATAATTGCCTATTCCTCCAGGTGCATGTCCTTCCAGTACAAACGGTTTATAAAAGCCCAGTAATAATCTGGTTGAATATTCTATAACCAGCAATAAATACATCAGTGGAATCAGGCTTTTGTATTTAACCAAGACTACGATATAAAAAAGTCCCAAAAGCAATTGGCTCAAACCCCATTCTGCAAACATATGGATGATGGTATCTGATGCATTTTTTTCATATAAATACAAGGGTATGGTGGCTATACTTTGAGCGCCACCATCAGGGGAAACCAAATGTATGATTGACCTTACAACGGTAAAAGCTGTTACCAGGTAAAATAAGTACATGGGAGCCTTATCGCCCCTGTAATCGTTGTCTATACTATCGGGGAACAAATACTTGATCATTTTACAATATTAAAGTGTTTAAAATTAAACAGTTAGAAAGAATAACGTCTAAACATTTTTTTAATTCAGTGACAATTATTGCTATTATCTTTTCTAAAAAAAGGGGACATCTATTTGTATTTTTGCCCTAGAGGGCAAAATGTCGTCTAAATGACGCCTATATGTCAAGAGATTTATGGATCAGTAATATCATATTTGCACATGGAATTTGGCGAAAGATTAAAGGAGATTAGAACCGGCCAGAATTGTTCTCAAAAGGAACTCTCAGAAAAAACTGGCTTAACGCTCCGGACAATTCAACGGATTGAGAACAATGAGGTAAAACCAAGCCTTCACTCATTAAAGATGATTGGAGATGCCCTGGAAACCAATCTGTCTGAACATGTCAGTAAATCCGAAGCCAAACCCTATGAATTTAGTTTCACCATTAAAATCACAGATATGAATCAACTTCTCAATGACTTAAAAACCCTGGTCAAAAACAACTGGAAGATTATTTTGCTGATTATTGCAATCGTTTTTTTCATTTCAAACTATACCGATATCAAATCAGGTATTTTGGATGGTTGGAACAGATAGTTTTATCTTTCCTTACATTCGCCCCATGAAAAAAATCATTTTATTCCTACCCTTGATGACAGCATTGGGATTTGCGAATGCCCAATCATTCAACATATCAGATTTATCGGCTTCAGTGGGGCACTGGGAAGGGAAATTGACCTACCTGGATTATACAACCGGCAAACCCTACACCATGCTGGCCAACATCAACATCGGCTTAACAGATAACAAGAAGGGTTATATCATGGGTTATGAATACCCAAAAGAACCGCATGCAAATGCTAAAGACACAACTTTTTTAGTTGACAAACGCTTCGGGAAAGACAAAATTGTTGAATTCAAGAAAGACACAGACGGTGGATTTAAACTGGTAACCGAAATTGAAGGAGAAGACGGAAATGACCACAAGAAAGCGATCCTAAGGCATATTTACCTGTTAAAGGCCAATACCTATTCCATTACAAAAGAAGTGAAATTTGAGGGAACGGAACAATGGATCAAAAGGAATGAGTATTTGTTAAAGGCAAAGCAGGGAAATTAATTAGCTATTTAAAAAGACAATTTTGTGTGGCATTATATTTTTAGTTTTGCTGTAATTCAAATGATCACAAATGAAAACTCCTTTTAATAAATTTCTCTACATTGGTTTCCTGCTGTTAGGAATCTATCAGTCAGTATTTGCCAAAGACTATATGCAAGCTGCATCATCCTTTGGAATAGGCATGGCTTTTGATCCTTTTGACCCTGAACAAAAATGGAACGAAAGGCCCACCTGGCAAAAAGCGGTTTTACTCATACACCTTGGCATCACAGCCGCCATGTTCGGGTTGGGAATTGGCTTGGACAGTAAATAAACGCATGCTCCATGGGTCGTACAATTATGGACATGATCAGCAGTTTAAAATAAGTTAACAGGAAACATGTTTGCCCAGCTCTATTTATGAAAAATAAAAAAATAGTCAAAGCTGGAAATGGAATCGGGATTGGAGCGGCACTTGGTGTTGCATTAAGCTTCGCCATGAGCTCAAATGCAGAGAATTTACCCCGAACCATTGCATTAGGATTGGCCATCGGTGTTGCAATAGGGGCAGCATTTGATTTTTGGAATAGACCAAAATGAAGCTGATCCAGTTCACATAATTTATTTATTTACTATATATATTTATTGTTTTTCAATAAATATATAGTTTTGTGGCATAAACTAATATCTTGGCTTATGTCCAAAAGAACTGATTTCTTTCTCAAAGGGCTGAACGTCCTTGCCTGGATTATATTTATTGGATTGTGCATTGATGCTGGCGGTCAGATAGTGAGTGCCTACATTTCACTTTTTATCAATCCAGAAGCATCTGCCAAATTCTGGGGTGGAATGAAATTGTACCCATTGTACAAATTCAATCAAAGTCATTTTGTTACTGTCGTTTCATTATTGATCATTGTTTCGGTGCTAAAATCGATCTTGTTTTACCTGATTGTCAACCTGTTTCACAAAAAGAAACTGAATTTGTCTTCTCCGTTTAATGAAACCCTTGGTAAACATATCTTTCTACTGGCCTACTTGTCATTGGGCATAGGACTGTTTACCTATTGGGGAAGCCAAGTTTCAGATTGGTTAATCATGATCAGTAATGGTAGCCTAACTTCTTCAATTCAAGATCTACAATTTGATGGTGCTGATGTATGGCTTTTTATGGGAGTCATTTTAATGGTAGTTGCCATGATTTTCAAGAAGGGAATTGAGATACAATCCGATAACGATTTAACGATTTGATTATGCGAATTGTCGTCAATTTGGATGTGATGATGGCCAAAAGAAAAATGTCTCTCAATGAATTATCAGAAAAAGTTGGTTTGACATTGGCCAACCTTTCAATTCTGAAAACAGGCAAGGCAAAAGCCATTCGGTTTAGCACATTGGCATCCATTTGCAAGGCTTTGGACTGCCAGCCTGCAGATATTCTGGAATTCACAAAAGAACAATGATCATGAGGCCAAGAATCGAAACAATACATGAAAAGAAACTGGTAGGAAAGCGGATGACGCTGAGTTATGCAGACTACAGAATAGCTGAGTTGTGGAGCGGCTTTATGCCCAGAAGAAAAGAAATAAAGAACTGCTTGTCTGCAGACCTTATTTCATTGGTTGTTTACAAACCAAATCATTTTACGGATTTCAAGCTGACCAATGAATTTGAAAGATGGGCGGCTGTGGAAGTGACCAACTTTGATGATGTACCAGATGAAATGGAAACTTATGTTTTGCCAGCCGGCCAGTATGCAGTCTTTCACTACAAAGGTTCAAGTACTGGCAGCGCCTCATTTTTTCAACAGATTTACACGGTCTGGTTACCTGCTTCGGACTACGTTTTAGACAACAGGCCTCATTTTGAAGTACTGGGCGAAAAATACAAAAACAATGATCCTTCTTCAGAGGAAGAAGTTTGGATTCCCATAAAACCAAAAGCAGTCATTGTACCCAATCAATCCTTTGGATAAAAGATCAAGGCACTGTCGTTGATTTTGAACTCCCCTTTGTCCAGCAACCTGAAAACTTCAGAAGCTGCGTAAATCAATGGGCCATAACCATGGGCTGCAAATTTGCTTACAGGTCTGTGGTAATAGAAGGCAGGATCAAATGCCATGCCGGTTCCGACGCATGTGCCTTCCACCTGTCCGGCAGCATTTACTTTCGAAGCAACTGCATTCCAACCCAATGCCACAACCGGTGCAAAGGCCAGCTTATCGATCCATCCTTCATTGCAGGCTTTGGCAATGCAATAAGTATAGATGGCCGTGGCAGAAGTTTCAAGATATGAATCCGGCCTGTCCAGCAGCTGGTGCCAGAACCCTGTTCCATCCTGCAGTTTAACCAAACCCTCCACATGCTGGCGGAAAAGGTTCAAGACAAAATTCCTCTTGGGATGATTGACTGGCAGGGCATCCAGCAATTCTGTCAAAGTGAGCAATGCCCATCCATTGGCCCTGGCCCAGTGAAAAGCAGGATGCGTCTGCATCCCCTGTACCCATCCATGCATGAACAGGCCCTTGCTGGGAACAAACATTTTGCTGCTGTAAGATTCCAATTGAAAAATGGCATCATCCAGAAAAGCGCTGTTGTTGGTGTATTTGGACATCTGTGCCAGGGCAGGAAGTGCCATGTACAAATCGTCCAGCCACAACGTGTTGTTGAGCGGACGGTTTCTGGCAATGGTACGGTCAGGGAACCTGAATTCCTTTTTGGAAACATAGTCCAGGTAATAATTGATCTGGCCCTTGAGTCCGGTTGCCATACCCAGCATTTCTGCCTTGATCATGGATGCCGCCACTGCCCCACCATCATCCAATGCATGCGGTGCAACGGGCTGTCTTAGCGGAAAATCTGCATTCAAGGTCATCTCCCCTTTGTTGAGCTTTTCCCTGAAAACACCCGCCCAATGGGCAATGAACTCATGGCGGTCTTTTACATATTTTATATAGTTATTATCGCCGGTATTTTTATAGGCATTCAGCAATGCACTGTACACCACTCCCCATTCATAACTGGTGATCCTGAAAATTCCTTTTTTTAGAACAACATTCGGGGTGAGGGAAGCTGGCAATTCAACTTTTTTTCCTGTTAAAGTATCCAACAGTTCAGGTGGCGTATTTTGGTTGATGTAATTGAATACCCTGTCCAGCACACCCTTCACCAATACTTTGTCCGGTGCCTTGTATGGGGTGGGATAGTTGGCTGGCAAAAGGTGCAGCGGTGTATTGACATCGTCTTTTTCCTGGGCAATTGACAGCAAGGAAAACAACATGCAAATGGCCGGGGCAAAAATCTGTCTGCGCAATTTCATGATAATCAATTGATCTGCTTTAAAGTTGAGAATTTTTACATCAAAATGACAAACGATGCAGTATAAATATCGACAAACCTATTGATTTTAGCGCTTGCAAAAGCCGGGAACGATTGCGTAAATTCTTTGGGCAATTTGATAGAAATAGCCGAAAAAGGTGGAATTTGATGTGCTATTTTGCCAAAACCTATATTAGTATTTCTTAAAAAAATTGCTATGAATGAAAAAATCTTAAAAAAATTGCGAACGTTGATCGCATGCACCATGCTCACCCTCCTGATGGTGAATGTGGTCAATGCACAGGGTACATCTACCCGTAAAATTGAGGGCGTTGTTACCAATGAACAAAAAGAACCATTGCAAGGTGTAGTGGTTGAAGACAAAAAATCCAATGCAGCTTCACTGACCGATGCGAATGGAAAATTCAGCATTTCAGTAAAGGGCAGCGGCACTTTGTCCATGTCGTTCACTGGATATACCACCCAAGCTGTTGCCTACAATGAATCCAGCAGCATATTGAATGTTGTGCTTTTGCTGGATACAAAAGGACTTGAGGAAGTTGTGGTTGTTGGATACGCTACAGTCAAAAGAAAAGATGTAACTGGTTCTGTTGCAGGTATCGGTGCAAAAGACATTCGCTCCAGGCCGGTAAACAATGCTGTTCAATCCATGCAGGGTAAGGTAGCGGGTGTCGACATTTCGTCAAATGAAAGGCCCGGTACCGTAGGATCAATCAACATCCGTGGTGTGCGTTCCCTTACTGCTTCCAATTCTCCTTTGTTTGTAGTGGATGGTATTCCGCTCACAACAGGCGGTATTGACAACATCAACCCACAGGATATCGAAACAATTGACGTATTGAAAGATGCTTCCGCAACTGCGATCTTCGGATCCCGTGGTGCAAACGGTGTCATCATCGTAACAACAAAACAGGGTAAGTCAGGAAAAGTGGTGGTCAACTTCAACCACAACATCACATCAGAAACCCTGAATGACAGCAGAAAAATGTTCAATGCAGGTGATTACATCACGTACCGCAGATGGGCTTATTATTATGCTGGTTTGAACCAAACAACTGGTGTCAGCACCTACCCAAGGGGAGACCAGCCTACTGTTGCTACAGACAGGGTGTTCTTTGGTGCAACAAGTGACCCTACCGCCTGGGCCAATATCGAAAAAGGATGGGCTTCCGGTACATGGGACGGATCAAAAGTAACCACCACTGACTGGGGAGCCATCGTAAAACAAAACTCCATTACCTCAGACAACCTCTTGAGCGTGAGCGGTGGTACCGATAAATTGAAGGCATACGCCTCTTTGGGCTACCTGAACAATACAGGTACCATCAAAGGGCAATCTTTCCAGCGCTATACCGCCAAAGTAAACCTGGACTTCAACGCTACAAAATGGTTCTCGCTCGGAAGCAACCTCAATGTCAATTACAACATGCAACAATTCGGCCAGTCAGGAAGGGGTGTTGCCACCATTGGAAGCCCTTCAGGAGGTCTCTATGAATCTTCCAGGTCCATCTTCCCTTATGCCTTGCCTTATGATGCAAACGGAGACAGGATCTTGTTCCCCGGTGGTGACAATGCCATCAAGAATGTTGTAGATGAGTGGTTGTACAACATTGACCAACGCGAGACCCTTAGGACATTTGGTAGCATTTATACGCAACTGAATTTCGGTTCCATTTTCCCTGCATTGAAAGGATTGAGATACCGGATGAACTTTGGTCCAGACATTTCACAATATGAGAATGGTGGATACATTGATTCGAAATCAGTAGCAAACGGTGGTAGCACCAGCTGGGCTTCTGTGAACAACGAAAAAAGATTCTCCTATACACTGGATCATCTTTTGTATTATGACAAATCAATCGGAGACCATACATTCGGTTTGACACTCCTGCAAAGCCAGACAGCTTATAAACTCAATGGACAGAGTGTAACAGGTAATGGGGTTCCGCTTGAAAGCCAGCGCTGGAATGCATTGACCAGTGGTGTGGTTACAGGTCAATTGACCACTGCATCCAACCTGGTTGAAACCCAGTTGCTTTCTTACATGGCCAGGTTGAACTACAGCTTCAAAGACAGGTACCTGCTTACCGTTTCAGCCCGTCAGGACGGTGCTTCTCAGTTGGCGGAAGGATACAAATACTCTTTGTTCCCATCTGCTGCATTCGCATGGAGGGTGAACCAGGAGAAATTCATGGACAATGTGAAATGGGTGAATGACCTCAAGCTGAGAATTGGTGCGGGTGTTACAGGAAACTCTGCCGTTGCTGCTTATTCTACACAAGGTGCTGTATTGTCCTTGTTCTACCCCAACAATGCCTCAAGTGTTGCAGGAGCCATCCTGAACCCCTTGTTGGCCAACAAGGAACTGGGCTGGGAAAAAACAACCCAATACAACTTGGGAGTGGATTTTCAACTCTTTGACCGCAGGTTGTCAGGTACCATCGATGTTTACAAATCAAGGACTACCGACCTGATCATGCAAAGGACCATCCCATCTGTTACAGGGTACACAACAACCTTTGCCAACATTGGAGAAACTGCCAACAGGGGTATCGACATGAGCTTGACCACTGTTAACATCAAAAACAATGATTTTAACTGGTCTACTACATTCAATGCTTCATGGCAGAAGGATGAGATTGTCAGCTTGTCCAACGGAAAGCAGGATGATATTGGAAACAACTGGTTTATCGGACAACCCATCGGTGTAATCTACGGATACAAAGCATTGGGCCTATGGCAGAAAACTGACGCGGCAGAGTATGCCAAGTTCAATGCCAATGGAAACACCTTCACTCCTGGCAGTGTCAGGATCCAGGACGTCAATGGGGACAGTAAAATTGAACCCAATTTTGATCGCCAGATCATTGGATGGACAAGGCCAAGATGGGTTGTGGGCATGACCAATTCACTTTCTTACAAGAATTTCACATTCGATATTTTCATCTACGGCAGGTTGAACTACAAGTATAACTATGGTGGTGAAGTGCAGGCAGCCAGAAGCGTGAACAGGGTCATCAACTACTATAACGAGAACAATACGAATGCTGAATTCCAAAAGCCGATTTTCAATGCGGGTGGAGCAGCAGGAGATGCATTTTTCCCTGCACTGGGTTACCTTAATGCCTCATTCCTGAAAATCCGCAACATTTCCGTGTCTTACAACCTTAACAGCAAATCAACTTCCAAATTGGGTCTGTCTGGTTTGAGGGCATTCCTGCAGGTTCAAAATCCTGGTATGCTCACTTCGCAGATCAAATTTATGGACATGGATGTGGTTGGAAACACCTGGAACAGGGGTTACACTATTGGTATAAATGCTTCTTTTTAATACACAGCACATGAAAAAATATTTTACTATCATCAAATTGGCAATCGTTACGCTCGTAATCATTGCTCAATCTTCTTGCCAAAAGGATTTCTTGAAGGAAACCCTAAAGACAGACCGAAGCGGTGAATTCCT
>JACCDW011754062.1_pt1 | contig 11218 bp, 10 predicted proteins | sample 7449781 | NCBI WGS metagenome assembly JACCDW01 (sample SAMN15323449, study PRJNA562643) | freshwater metagenome | isolation source: river surface water | place: USA:Blue River Watershed | collected 2017-08-18
AAACATATAGTATTACTTTAAGTAATAGTTGCTTAAAAATGAAATATTTATTTTAAAATATACTACATCGAGTATTGAATAGCCAAAGTTATTGCATTATCGCATAAAAGTCCTTTGTGTTGCGTAAGAATTAAAAATAGATAAGTAATGAATAAAACTACTTTTTTAAGTAATTTTATTCAAATTTTTATACAAATGTTCTGATTTTTCTTTATCAGGCCAGTAAATAATTAATAAAAATTTACTAATTTAAGGTATTGTAAAGAAATGTAAATTGCCCATATTTGTGATGAGAGCGTAAGTAAATTTAATTAGCAGCTAAAATCATCAAGTATGTGCTTAGCTGCTTTTTTTTTTAGAAATATTTATCATGATAAAAATTGGTATAGTAGAAGATAATAAAGATCTACGTGCAAACTATAGTGAGTATTTAGATCTTACGGGTCAATTTCAAATTTTATGGATGTTTGATGGAATAGAAGAATTACTCGAATCCGAAGCGCAAGCTCCAAATGTTATATTATTGGATATAAACTTAAAGGGCATTAGCGGAATTGATGGATTTCCAATGATAAAAAAATGTTATCCAAACTCACACATAATTATATTAACTGCATATGACAATGAGGAGCTTGTAAAAGATCTGCTTAAAATGGGTGTTAGCGGTTACATCTTAAAAACTGCAAGTATCTTCGAAATACAAAAAGCGATTGAATCGGTTTTTGACGGTGGTTTTTCTATTTCTCCAAATGCTGCACGTCACTTAATTGCAGATTATAGATATAATCCAATTGAAGAATTAAAAGATAAGTTAACTAAACGTGAGTTTGAATTGGTTCAGTTGTTAGCAGAAGGACTTACTTACAAAGCTGCAGCTGAGAGGCTATTAGTAACAACATTCACTGTCAATCAACATTTAAAACATATTTACAATAAACTTGAAATTAATTCTAAAGCTGAATTAATGGCGAAAATGATAAAATAAATATGGATAATTCCAGTATAATTTAATTGCTTAACCTTAGGAGTCTGCATAAGGGATAATTAAAGTGCCTATTTTTTTATATGTACTGAACGTGGAATTATTGTTATCATTAGGGTGAATATTGCTTGAATGTATGTTTTCCTAAACCAATCATAGTATTGGATTTAGAAACATGTACACTTAAATATTTTCATTAAATTTTTAGATTGTGGAAAAATCCCAATTGCAATTTTATAGAATGAACGTTGTGTTAAATGAATCCAATACAGCGATGTTATTGGAAAATAGTAACCGACAAATAGAATTCGTAAATAATGCATTTTGTAAGTTATTCAATATAGATGCGACTCCCGATAAATTAATTGGTATGGATTGTTCTCATGCCGCTGAATTTAACAAAGTGCTATTTAATGATGAAAAGAGCTTTGTAGAAGGCATTGAGACCATATTAAAGAATAGAGTAAAAGTAGTTGATGAGGTTTTATTTATGAAAAATGGAACTGTACTTCAGCGCGACTATATTCCAATCTTCAAACAAGAGGAATACATCGGCCATATGTGGTCATACAAAATAATCACAGATACCTATTTTTTAAATAAAAAAATTGAACAACAAAAACAATTCTATGAGGATGTATTGAATTCACTTCCAGTAGATGTAGCAGTATTCAATCCAAGCCACCGATATCTTTTCGTTAATAAAATGGCGATACCTAATGAAGAAGTTAGAAATTGGATAATTGGTAAAGATGATTTTGATTATGTGAAGGAGCGTAATAAATCCATTAAAGATGCAGAATATAGACGTAAATTATTTAATGAAGTTGTAAGCAGCGCTAATACGGAAGAATTAGAGTATCAAGAATCTCATAAACGAAAGAATGGCGAATTTCAGTACATCTTAAGGAAGATGAAACCAGTTTTTAATGATGATCATACTCTCAAAGTTGTCGTAGGTTGTGGTGTAGACATCACAAAAAGAGTGTTAAACGAAAAACTACTAAAGGAAAGCGAACAGAAATACAAAGAATTAATTAATAACTTACAAGATATTATTTTTAACATCGATAAGTTCGGAAACTTCACATCCTTAAACGCTTCTTGGGAGAAAATCACAGGATTTAAATCTGAGGAATACATTGGTAAAAATTATATTGATGTTTTTGCAAAACAATTGCCCTCTACTTCCGATAATTTTGAGTCATTAGTTAATAATTTAAATAAGAATACTCATAAAGATTATATCGTAAATACTAGGTTTGGTGAGAGAGTGCTGAATGTTTATTTAGAGGATATCAAGATTGATTCGGAGTTAGTTGGATATAGAGGTACAGCTAGTGATATAACTAATCGGAAAAAAGTTGAAAAACAAATGGAGCTTGCGATGCAGCGAGAAAGGGAATTAAATGAACTAAAATCGAAATTTGTTGGGATGGTATCTCATGAATTTAGAACACCATTGGCTACCATTTCTTCTAGTGTTGAATTAGTTAAGTTATTAGCTGAAAAATATGATAACACCTTATATGATAAAATCCAAAAGCATACAAATAAAGTTAGCGATCAGATTAAGAGGATGACTGAATTAATGAATGAAGTTCTTCTAATCAGTAAAATTGAGTCGGGAGGTGTATCCGCAACTTATGAAAAAATAGACCTTATGTCAATAGTTCGCGAGGTGAAAAACGAGCATTTGTATACCGGATTCCAAATAAATATCAACTCAAAATCAAAGAAAATTATTGTTAATATGGATGAAAATATGATTCATCATATTTTGACAAATTTACTTTCAAATGCAATTAAATACTCTGCTGATGTAAAAATAGTTGATGTTGATATTAAACATCAAGATAATTTAATAAGCATAGAAGTGCGAGATTATGGTATTGGTATTCCTGAAAAAGATCAATCGAAGTTATTTACTTCTTTTTTTAGGGCATCGAATATTGGTAATTTGCCTGGAACAGGGTTAGGGCTCGTGGTAGTTAAATATTTCATCGATTTACATGGTGGTACTATCGAAGTAAAGTCGACTCAAAATAAAGGCAGTTCTTTCTTAATTCATATTCCAACTAATGTATAAAAAACTACCATTAGGAGTTGAAGAGCAAAATATTATTAAGGTATAAAAATTAATATTTTAATAATCAACAATCGTTGAGGTTGAGCTTATTGATAATTAATATGATTTCTGATTTATATAATTGTAAATTTGAATAAATATAGCAAAATTGATATTTTAAAATATACTGGATTAGCGTAAACCATAGTAACAATGACTAAAATTTTGATTATATACACAGGCGGAACAATAGGGATGGTTCATGATCATAAGGGTCAGCTCGTTCCATTTGATTTTGATAATATTAAAAATAATGTTCCAGAACTCAATCGATTAAATTATCATATAGATGTTATTTCGTTCAATCCTCTTATTGATTCGTCAAACATGAGTCCATCGGATTGGAAAAAGATAGCATTACTCATTGGTAGTTCATATAATAAGTATGATGGTTTTGTAATTTTACATGGATCCGATACTATGGCATATACTGCATCGGCATTAGCCTATATGTTTGAAAATTTATCGAAGCCCATAGTATTAACTGGTTCACAATTGCCGATCGGAGAAATTAGAACCGATGCTAAGGAGAATCTAATTACAGCATTAGAAATAGCAGCTTCCAAAAATAACGATGGAACGGCCACAGTACCGGAAGTTTGTATTTATTTCGATTATCATTTATTTAGAGGGTGTAGAGCTACGAAAACTCATGCCGATAAGTTTGATGCATTTAAATCACCTAATTACCCAATACTTGCAGAGGCTGGTGTACATCTAAAATTTAATGTAGATTATATCGCGAATCCTAAATTTAAAGAATTGAAGATCCATACTGAATTTTCAGGGACCATTGCTGTGCTAAAACTTTTTCCAGGAATAACTAAGTTGTATGTGGAATCGGTATTGAATACTCCAAATTTAGATGCAGTATTAATTGAAGGTTTCGGAGTTGGTAATACAAGTACTGAAACTTGGTTCGTTAATTTATTAAAAACGGCAAGTGAAAAAGAAATAATACTTTTTGATATTACTCAGTGTGGAGGAGGAACAGTTGAAATAGGGAGGTATGAAACGAGCACACACTTGTCTGAAATGGGAGTGATTTCAGGCAGAGATTTAACATTTGAAGCTGCAATTACAAAGCTGATGTTTTTATTTGGAAATTATAATGACAAACAATTAATTAATCAAAAATTAATTGAAAATTTAAGGGGAGAAATTAACATGATTGAACATAATGAGAATATTAATAGTTGAAGACGAATCCTCGATTAGAGAAAATATTGAAGAAATGCTACAGCTAAAGGGCATTGAAACAAAAGGAGTAGAAAATGCTATTCAAGCCTTGCGACATTTGGAGGAATTTAATCCCACGCTTATTTTATGTGATTTAATGATGCCCGAAATGAATGGTATTGATTTTTTATTACGTATTAAACAAGATCCTCGTTTTGCAAATATCCCCCTCATATTCGTTAGTGCTAGAGCAGAAGTCTCGGAGCGTGAAAAAGCACTTGAGTTAGGTGCTATAGATTTTATTACGAAACCTTTTGTTTTTAGAGATATTCTTGCCCTAATTGAAAAGTATTCATAAGCCATTTCTCGAGTTAGTTTTACGGAAATAAAAAAATGCAAATATATTGGGTTGATATACAGGCAGATGATTTATAAAAAAATCATAATTTGCCACTAAATTTTCGCATTTTTGTAGCGTTAATACATACAAACACATGACCAATTTAGAGGAAATCAGTGTGCTCAGAACACCAAGTTCAAAAGTTAGCCACGATTTAGTAGAGCAAAGCGAATTTGGAGCGGTAATCTCCGACCATATGTTCATAGCCGATTACCATGATGGAGAATGGCATCAACCTCGTATTATTCCGTATAGCGATCTAACCCTTAATCCAGCAACTTTAGCTTTACATTATGGCCAAAGTGTGTTTGAAGGCATGAAAGCTTTCAAGATGAAAGATGGAAAAGTTTCTATTTACAGAATTGATAAACATCTACAACGATTTAATAGATCGCTGGAAAGAATGTGTATGCCAATCGTTCCACATGAATTATTTAAAGAAGCACTAAAGAAATTAGTTGATACAGATAGAGCATGGATACCTACAGGCGAAGGACATTCATTATATATACGTCCGTTTGTGTTCGCGTCGGAAGCACGCTTTGGCGTTAAAATTGCTGAAGAATACAAATTCATTATTTTCGCTGGCCCCGTAGGACCTTATTATGGTAAACCCCTAAAGTTGAAAGTAGAAACACATTACTCTAGAGCAATTAAAGGGGGTACTGGTTTTGCAAAATGTGCAGGAAATTATGGTGCTTCCTTTTATCCTGCAAAATTAGCAAAAGAAGAAGGGTACGACCAGGTTCTTTGGACTGACGGGAAAGAGCACAAGTATATTGAGGAATCGGGTACGATGAATGTGATGTTTATTGTAGATGACCTTTTGATTACACCTGCTACCTCAGACTCTATTTTAGATGGTGTGACCAGAGATTCTATTTTACAAATAGCAAACATTATCGGGATGAAGCACGAAGAAAGAAAAGTGAGCATTGCTGAATTAGAAGATTGGTTGAAATCTGGAAGATTAAAGGAAGCTTTTGGTGCAGGTACTGCAGCAGTTGTTGCTCCTATAGAGCACATAAATATTGAAGGGAACGATTATACCTTAACCTATTCATTGAACAATACATTTATGATGCGTGCTAAGGCTAAATTAATGAACATAAGAACAGGCGTTGAAGAAGATGTATTCTCTTGGAATACTGTACTTTAATCAAATATTTTTTACAAATCCCGCAATTAATTGCGGGATTTTATTTTACGTTGTTAATTGTTTATAATGCTTGATTTAAATAGCATACGAAAACCAATAGAGAATGAACTGATTTCATTTGAAGAAAAATTTAAATCTTCAATGAAAAGTAAGGTTCCATTGTTGGATAGAATAACGCATTATATTTACAAGAGTAAAGGCAAGCAGATGCGGCCCATGTTTGTTTTCTTCTCTGCTCAATTATGTGGTGAAATTTCAGAATCTACACATCGAGCTGCCGCCCTTGTTGAACTTTTGCACACTGCTTCTCTAGTACATGATGATGTGGTAGATGATGCGTATGAACGTAGAGGTTTTCTTTCAATCAATGCAGTATGGAAAAATAAAATAGCAGTGCTAGTAGGTGATTTTTTACTAGCCAAGGGATTATTGTTATCCGTTAATAATGACGAACACAGAGTCCTGAAAATTGTATCGGATGCTGTTCAGCAAATGAGTGAAGGAGAATTGTTGCAGATAGAAAAAGTACGTCGTTTAGATATTGTAGAGGATGTGTATTTTGAGATCATTCGCCAGAAAACAGCTTCTTTAATATCATCATGTTGTGCGAGTGGTGCTGCCTCTGCAAAGGCAAGCGAGGAAATTATTGATCGTATGAAATTGTTCGGTGAATACATTGGAATGGCTTTTCAGATAAAAGATGATTTGCTTGATTTTGGATACGATAATATTGGTAAACCAAAAGGAATAGATATCAAAGAAAAAAAGATTACCCTTCCTCTAATTTATGCATTGAATAATGCTGAAAAATCAAAGAAAAAATATGTCATTAACTTAGTTAAAAATCATAGTCATGAATTAGAGAGTGTTCAAGAAATTATAAATTTTATTAGGGAACAAAATGGACTAGTATATGCAGAAAAAAAGATGTTAGAATTTCAGCAAAAAGCTTTCGACTTATTGAATATGTTCCCTGAAAATAATGCAAAAAAATCATTAGAGGATTTGGTGAAATTTACAACCGAGAGAAAAAAATAAAATGACGAATGAAATAACTTTTATAGCAAGTTTTGCAATTTTTATTGTATTAATGTTAGCCTTTGATTTAGGAGTCTTCAATAAAAAAGATCATATCATAAAATACAAAGAGGCTTTAATCATGAGTTTGATTTGGGTCTGCTGTGCTTTGGGATTTTATGTACTTATTAGTTTACATGGTGACTGGATACATGGCATTACGGATATGCAATCTTTGGAAAGTATAACCATTGCTCATAAACACAATATAAATTTAATTCCTGGTGATTTTAACTCCAGTATAGAAATTTACCGAAATAATTTAGCGCTGGAGTTCATTACGGGTTATCTTATTGAATACGCACTATCAGTTGATAATATATTTGTGATTGTATTAATTTTCTCTGCATTTAGTGTGCGAGAAAAATATTATCACAGGGTATTGTTTTGGGGTATATTGGGCGCAATTCTAATGCGCTTCTTATTTATATTCCTAGGAGCAACCATGATCAGAGAATTTGAATGGATTTTATATCTATTCGGAGCTTTCTTAATCTATACTGGTATAATGATGTTTGTTAATAGAAATGATGAAGATAAAGTTGAAACAGAAAATCATCCTGCGGTTAAATTTGCTTCTAAATTATTTAAGGTATATCCAAAATATGTTGGGAAAAACTTTTTCATAAAGCGAAAAGGTGCACAAATGATAACACCTTTGTTTATTGTGCTTATTGTGATTGAATTTACTGATTTAATATTTGCGGTTGATTCCATACCAGCTATATTCTCTGTAACCAAAGACCCTTATATTGTATTTTTTTCAAATATATTTGCCATCTTAGGATTACGCTCTATGTTTTTTTTATTAGTAAACGTTATACATCAGTTTCATTATTTGAAAATAGGGTTATCATTTTTATTGACTTTTATTGGAATAAAAATGCTAGCACATAATTGGTTGCACACAATTGGTTTTGAAACAGTACATTCCTTAATAATAATTGTTGCTATTTTGAGTTCAAGTATCATCGCATCTTTATTATTTCCAAATAAAAAAAGTAATGTTGAAGTCTAAATCCTTTTTGTTTCTTTTCTTTCTTTGTGTGAGTTCTTGGGTGAATGCGCAACGACCAGAATTGGTTCCTGCAGAAAAAAAACCAAAGGAATTTCTAGAATATTACATTGGAGAATATAAGTTTAAAGAACGCAATAACTGGTTTACGTTTGGTTTTGGTCCTAACTTTTACCCTTCAATTAATAACTTTGTAAATGCAAATATGAATGTCGATTTTCATTATTTCGACAAGCTCGACCGTTTATGGAATGTTGGTTATAGAGCAAATACACAGAATTATTTGGCCATTGGTGGAGCAAGTGTTTATTTGCATGAGTTAAAATACGGGAGGGGAATATATAGAATAGAAAAACAGTATTGGAAATTTGCTGCCTTTGTTGGCCCTTCCATTACTTATACAAATTATTACCCAACCGATACGCTAAAAACTATTGCAGGCGATAAGACATTCGGAGTGGGTATTCAAGCACAAGCCGAAATCATTTATAAACCTATTTACGACTTTGGAATCGCATTAACTCCCTTCGTAAATATAAACACAACGCAAAGTGTTATTGGTGTTACATTGAGTATATACGGCTCAAATGCATTAGTTAAAAAACCTAGGAAACAAGCATCGGAATAATCTCTTCCAAGTATTCCCTATTATTTGCCAATCGAGGCACTTTATGTTGGCCGCCTAATTTACCTTTTTGCTTAAGCCAATTATAGAATGTATTTTCAGAGGCTACATGTATTGTCGGGAATTTTAGAGCCAAGTCGCCTTTTCGTTTTGCTTCGTAATCGGAATTGACATTTTTTAATTGCTCATCTAGTATTTTACTGAATTTTGATATAGATTCGGGTTGTTTTTCGAATTCTATTATCCATTCGTGACCACCTGCTTGATCATTACTAAAGTAAATGGGGCCTGCGGTATAGTCTTTTATGATTGCACCTGTTTCGCGGCATGCAACAACTAATGCACTTTCTGCATTGTCAATAATTAATTCTTCGCCAAAAGCGTTAATGAAATGCTTGGTTCTACCTGTAATTTGTATACGATGAGGTTGAAGAGAGGTGAACTTTATTGTATCACCTATCATGTATCTCCATAAACCTGCATTCGAGCTAATCACCATCGCATAATTTTTATTCAATTCAACTTCACTTAGGTCAAGTGATTTTGGAAATTCTTTTTCAATTTCTTCCATCGGTATAAACTCATAGTATATACCATAATCGAGCATCAATAACATGTCGTTCGATTGATATAAGTCTTGGATACCAAAAAAACCTTCACTTGCATTATACGTTTCCAAATAATACATTTCTTTGTTTGGAATTAATTTATTGAATTGTTCGCGGTAGGGGGCGAAACTAACAGCCCCATGGAAATATAGTTCTAGATTTGGCCATACTTCTAATAAATGATCTTTCCCAGTTATTTCTAAAATTCGCTTTGCTAATAAGATGGTCCAAGTAGGAACGCCTGAAATATTGGTAACATTTACAGGGATGGTTGATTTAGCCATTTTTTCAATTTTATCTTCCCAATTGTCCATTAAGGCAATGGATAAATCGGGTGTGCGGTGGAATTCTGCCCAAATTGGTAAGTTCTTAATTAATACCGCCGATAAATCGCCATATTGTGACTCATCATTTAAATGATTGATTTGATGACTACCACCTAGTACTAAACATTTTCCTGTGAAAATTTTTGTTTCAGGTCGGTTATGACAATAGATAGACAAGAGGTCTTTACCACCTTTGTAATGACATTCTTCTAGCGATTCAGTACTAACTGGAATGAATTTACTTTTATCGCTTGTGGTACCAGAAGACTTTGCAAACCATTTTATTTCTGAGGGCCATAATATATTTTGTTCTCCCTGTAACATTCGCTCAATGTATACTTTTAATGTATCGTAGTTTTGTATAGGCACTCTACGCTTAAATTCCTCTACCGACTCAATACTTTTAAAGTCATATTTTTTACCCCATTCGGTATATTTAGATGTAAGAATTAAACTATTTAGCCATTCCTCTTGGACTTCGTGAGGATATTTCATAAAGAATTCAATCTGATGAATTCTTTTTTTCATTATCCAAGATAATATTGAATTGACGAAAGACATATTAATCTATGAGATGTTTCTGACGTAACACAAAGTTTTTGCCTAGGTATACTTTTCGTACTTGCTCATCGGCAGCAAGTTCTTCGGCAGTACCTGATTTAAGAATTGAACCTTCGAATAATAAGTATGCTCTATCGGTAATGGATAAGGTTTCTTGTACGTTGTGGTCGGTAATTAAAATACCAATATTTTTATTTTTTAATTTGGCTACAATTGTCTGAATCTCTTCAACGGCAATAGGATCAACACCCGCAAATGGTTCATCCAATAATATAAAATTCGGATTAGCAGCTAAAGCTCTGGCAATTTCAGTTCTTCTACGTTCTCCTCCAGACAATAAATCACCTCGGTTTTTTCTTACTTTATGTAAACTGAATTCATGAATTAATTCTTCCAATTTTTCTTTTTGCTCAGGAACTTTAAGCTCAGTCATTTGCAGTATAGATAAAATATTTTCTTCTACGGTCAGCTTTCTAAACACCGATGCTTCTTGTGCTAAATAACCAATTCCCTTTTGTGCCCTTTTGTACATTGGCTCCGACGTAATTTCTTCCGATTGGGAATCATTCTGCAAATAAATATGTCCATGGTTTGGTTTAATTAAACCAACAATCATATAAAAAGAGGTTGTTTTACCAGCACCGTTAGGTCCTAATAATCCTACAATTTCTCCTTGTTTTACATTAAAAGAGACATTGTTTACCACGGTTCTCTTTTTGTACATTTTAATTAAATTTTCTGCTTTAAGCTCCAACATATGATTGGTTTATTCGGATGTCTTTTATATTAAGTTGTATAGTCGTTTTGTCTCGCCATGTGTTTTCTTCAATGGTATAACAAATATCAAATGATTCTGATTGGTTAAGATACTCTTTATAATGTCCAAGACCAAAAGCAACGCAATCAAAACTAAAACTTCCATTTTGTACTACTGTAAATTTTAAATGATTCCCATTGTTCTTTCCGATACGTCTTGGTTCCGTGGCTAACCTTACTCCCCTTGAAAGAAATATCGGACGCATATTACCTGGTCCAAAAGGCGCAAATTGTTTTAATATTCTGTAAAATTTCGAGTCAAAATCAGATAAATTTATTTCTGATTCTATTTCAATTTCTTGTTGTAATGAATTATCGCTGATGGTATTGGAAACAATTTCT
>JACCDW011231332.1_pt1 | contig 11217 bp, 7 predicted proteins | sample 7449781 | NCBI WGS metagenome assembly JACCDW01 (sample SAMN15323449, study PRJNA562643) | freshwater metagenome | isolation source: river surface water | place: USA:Blue River Watershed | collected 2017-08-18
AGCGGCTCGGAACTCCATTGCTTTACCAGCAGTCACCACGAACAGCATGAAGTCGGTTCACGGATCGGGATCCGTTTGGACCTGAAGCATGCGGTGATTTTGGATCGCGATATTGCCTTGGTCGAAGAGATCCAGGGTCTTGATATTCATTGATAAAGATTGCATTTTTTTAATATTACCAAGAAGTATAGAGGGATGAACCGGCTGATCTCCTGGAACTTCCGATGGGATTCTATCGCTTTAACCAGGAGCATGGCATGGATCTTAACATCAAGCTCATTCAAGAAACTTTCGAACTGGTCAAGCCTCGTGCCGAGGAGTTCGCCAATCGCTTTTACGACAATCTTTTTAAGGATTATCCTGCGGCTCAGTCGCTCTTCGATCAGTCCAAAATGGATAGACAGAAACGCCTCCTGGTAGCTTCCTTGGTGCAGGTCGTCCACAACCTGGAGAATCCGGAATTTTTGGGCGAGTACCTTGGAAAAATGGGTGAACGTCATCATGCTTACGGTACCGCCGATGAGCACTTCGAGTGGGTTGGACTCACCCTTTTGAAGACGCTGAAGGATATGTTCGGCGATGACTGGACGCGCGAGATCAATCATCAGTGGGCTTTGGCCTTCGATGTGATATCAGCCTTGATGCGGGAAGGCATGGCTCGCGCAAGGACCAAGGTCGTACCGCTCCGCAAGGCGGAAGTTGAAAAAGAAAGTCACGCTTCATTCCGCATCACTCTGCCTCGTGATGTAACCGATCAGCTGGACCAGCTGGCGAAGAAGTATGTGCAGCAGGCAGTGCAGGATTATTTTGAACAGGCGACCCAAAAGGAATTGAAACAGATCATGGGTCAGAGTGTTCAGGATATACTGAAAAAAGTTTCTTAAACCATTTTGATCCATGCAGTCAAGGCTGGTGATCCAGCCTTGAATTTTAGGCGACGCGAATCTGGGTATTCGCATCCTTCATGGCCACCGCAGCCGGTAGAACAATGAGAACTTTCGTTCCGCCGCCCGGACTTTCCCCTATCGTTACGTGACCCGAAAGCTCTTCGCAGAGATCCTTTACGGCGGCAAGGCCAACGCCACGCCCACTTGTTTCGCTCGTGTTTTCAGCGGTGCTTATTCCGTCCTGGAACAACAAACGGCTGAGGTCAGCCCTGGAGTCCCAGGTAATACCCAGGGCTTGAGCTTTGGCGGTGAGCCGAGCCCAATCAATTCCCGCACCATTGTCAGTAACTTCAATCGTAAGCTTGTCGTCCATGATGCGCGCCACGATTTGGATCCTGGCTGCTTGCACCTGGACATGACGCATCCTGGGTCGGATGAATCCGTGATCGGCGGCGTTGGTGAGCACGTGCAAAAGTATGTGATGAACACGCGTGAGTCCATCATCCTTCCAATTCTGCACTTGATCACTGATCATGAGTCCTTCCATAGGGCAGGCATGCTCGCGGAACCTTTGAGTGAGATCAGCTGTATATAAGGTTCCGTAATCATAAAGTGTTGATGAACGAGCGGATTGACTCTCGGTCGCGACCAAGAGCGTGTTGAGTATGTAGCGATAATCCGTCAATGACTTCTCAAAGGTTTCCCAGGCCACGGTTACGGCATCCGCTTCGTGGGCCACCTTGAGGGCACTCTCAAGCTCATGAATGCTGGTCGCCAGATTCTTCAGTCCCAGCGTTCTTGCGATTCCCTTCCAGGTGTGGAGCTGCCGCAGCGCGCTCGGATTGCCGCTTGTCATGATGAGACTCGTCCGCATCGCTTCGTGACCTTGATCAATGGATAGCATCAAGGATTTTATGTCCGAGTAATTTCCTTTGAGTATCTCCTGGAGAGCGCTTTGCAATTGATTGACATGATCCACCTGTTCCTGGGCTTGACGCTCCATGGCCTTGATTGCTGTCAAGTCGCGGATGGCAACGAGATAACGGTCTATCAACTGCTGGTTATTCAAAAGGGGTTGCCAGTGCAAAGATAGGATGCGATTGTTCACCTTCACTTCGTGAGGCAGATGATCACGGTTAAAGTCCCAGCTGATCAGGGAATCCCCCATGCAAGCGAGCAAGGCCTCCTGGGCAATGACTTTGTCGTGCAGCCATTTGCTGTCGTCACCGGGAAGCAAATCCAGCAAGGGAATATGTTCCAGACTTGACCGGCTGTCGCCGAGCAGATGGTGCAGAAAGGGTGAGTATCCGCTTTGAATTTTTAGGTCATGACCGAGTATGGCGATTCCCTCATCGATGTTATCAAGAACCTCTTTCATTCTTTGTCGGCTTTGCCGGATGACGATGGATTGTCGGTACGATATCAACATGGCAAGACTCAGGATCAGAGCCAGGCCTGCAGCCAGGAACGATACCGCGCGGAATTTCTTCAGGAGTGAGATTTGATGAGCTTGTAGCTCATTTTGTTTCGAAAGACTTTCATCACGCAGCTTCATATATTGTTTGTGCGCATCGTCCGTCCGTATTCTGCGCTCCCCTTCCATATGGAGCTGCAGATGCTTGAAAGCCTGGTCAAACTTTCCGAGGGCTTCATAGGATCGGGTTAGATAAAGGTGAATTTCTGTGACGATCGATTCAATATTGGGCGGGCACAGACGCAATGCCTTCTCACCTATCAAGGCGCTCTGCGCAGGATCTTTCATGGCCAGATAGGCTCGTGCGACCTGAGCCAGAGCCAAGGCAGCCCAGTCGTCCATCTGATGTTGCTGAAGAAAATTGGCCGCTTTTTGACCGTAATCGACAGCATCCTTGTGCCGACCCAATTGGTTCAAAGCGCGACTAAGCCCGTACTGATTTTTGGCTTCCATCACCCGGTCGTCCACTTGCAAAGATAGCTGGAGTGAGGTTTCGAAGAGTTGAATGGCTTCCTGCGTCCTGGCACTATCCTCGTCCTTGAGGAGGAGTGTCGCTCGATTGTAAGCTCGGATGGCACAAAATACCCGCATGGTTTGATCATCGCAGGTGGCATCCAGGCGTTTGTAAATCCCTTCGGCCTGAGACACTTGACCGATCGTGGCGAGCACGGCGCTTAAATCGCCCAAGGTTCCCAGATAGATCGGTGACACTGGACTTTGATCCATAGGGAGCAAGGAGACAACTTCATCGATCAGGTGGGGTACCCGCGGGTTTTTAATTCCGCTATTGACCGACTCGAAGATGATTTGCGTATAGGCGAAGGCGCGTGTGTCTGGGTTTTCGATCTGCTCAGCGAGTGTGATGAGGTTTTGGATTTGCTCCAGCTGCTGCTCTTGGTCTTCGGCCCGTAGTTCGGTGTAGGCGATGAAATAGCGCAGATCGGATCGCGATATGGGGAGGTTTTGCTGTTCAATGAGTTCAAGAGTTTGCCTCAAGGTCGCTCGAACCTTGAATCCGGGAATCTCTTCGTAGTTCGCGAAACGTCCGATCATCCAGCCGACACGGGCTCTTAAAAGACCGTCTGATGGCGTCGGTGTCTGATTCCATAAATCTGCCAGGCTTTGCAGGAACTGCTTGGGGTTATCTTCGGCTTCAATGAAGATTTCTATCCAATCCGCTGAGGTGAGTTTGGGTTTCGCGAGTCTCTGACGAAGAGAACTTGCGTCCTCGGCCAAGGCATATTGACCAAGGACGAGCAAGGCGATCCAAATATAAAACTTTATGGCAGGCATAACCCTTTCCAAGGGAGCATTTTGGATAAATCTTCGGTATTTCCGGGGAAAATGTGAGCAGATGATTGCGGTTTCTCGCGACTTGCTTGTCTGGTCAGGGGCTGGTGACCTGGCAGTTCCCAAAGAAGCGCGTGAAATCCCGGGATTTTTAGGGCTATGGGGCCCGGTCTTTAAGCTGCCTGGGCTGAAGACCTGGCGGCTGTTTTCGCGAGCGGCAATCCTATTCGAAAGCAGGTGTGAGACGCGGTTTCATCATAAGCAAAAAAACCTTGATGCTCACGAATGATGCGTTTTGTAATCTGCATGCCTTGGCCTGTGCCGTGACCCTGCGATTTGCTGGTAAATGCCTCACGCCCGATCTTCCGAACTGTTTCCAATGGAATGCCTGAACCGGAATCGGTGACAATGAATATCAGGAATGGGTCTTCTACCTTAATTTCCAGAGTCACCCACTTCTGATCGAGATTCTGAATCGCATCCAGGCTATTGAGCAGGAGGTTAATGAGAACCTGCGAGATCTCAATTTCCCGGCCTGTGATGTCGGGTACGGAATCCGGTATGATCCACTTCAAGTCCGTCTGCTTCTCCAGGAAGCGGGACTTCACAATGATATCGACTTCATTCAAGAGCAGCCGAGGCTGAACGTTGACGTAGTCCAGATCATGGGCATGCCGGCTCAACTTGCTGAGGGTTTGAATAATGCGAACGATACGGTCATTGACCTTCTGCATGGAATTCAAACAGTCCTCGATTTTGTCGACCGGAAGCGGGTCTCTTTGGTGCAATAGTTTGTGAATCATCTGGCAGCGACCATCGATGACGGTGATGGGATTTTTGATTTCATGAATGATATTGGCACTCAGACGGCCAAGGCTTCTCAATTTACTATTCTGAGCTTCCAATTGATCCTCTCGGATGGCCCATCTCAAAAATCCACTTCGACCCAGCCAATAGCTCATGACAAGGGTTAGGAAGAAGCCAAGCATGAGACTGAGCTGGAGATTGGCTATGAAGCTGAAATGTTCTTCCATGCCTTCCTTTTGTTCAAGCTGCATTTCAACCAAATAGTCATGAAGAGGCTGGAGAACATGGCGATCTCGGCCCCTTACCAAGGAATCCGCCTTGAACGGATCCCATTGCTGATTCGATCGCGCTTGAACCAGAGCGCTCTCATAAAGAACCAGCAGTTCTTTCATGTTTTTTAAGGTTAGCGTGATGCGATCGAGCTGTTTTCCCTGACTCAGAGATTGGAGTTCCCGGCCAGCAATCTGGATCTCAGAATGCTTCGTTTGCAAAGCTGACCAGTACTGGTTAAAGTCATCGGGATTGTTTCCACGCAAGAGGGTGTTCTTCCACTCTTGCACAAGCCAGCGAAAATCGATCATCAACTGGCTGGCAAGCTGCTGGGAGCGCATTTGCTGGAGGAGTCTATCCTTTCCTGCCCGTTCGAATCCATGGATCGATATAAGGAACGTGACGCCAAGGATCATGCAGCTCAGAACAAAGATTCCGAGGAGCCTTATGAGAAAGCGCGCTTGCCGAAGTGGCTTGCTAAGTTGCTCCTGCTCTTTCATCCCTGGTCGAACGAGATAGATCACACCGACTCCAAGTTTTGCTGTCGTGGAATCGGTAGAATGGGCTTGAGGCCCAAGGGGCAAATTCTGCCTTAGGATTGGGTCTTGAATTGTGCCATGCGTGGGAGCCGTGCTGGAAAACCTCCCACCACGGCACTCCCCGGGGGCTGACCCTTATTTCTTCAGTCGAGTCTGGAACACTTCAGCAAGAGCTCGCAAAGCATCGGTATCGGTGAAGATCCCCACCAATGTGCCATTTTCCTGAATGATCAAGGCGGAACCAATGCGTTGTTCGGCCATATGCGATGCCACTAAATCGAGGGCCGTGTCTGGTGTTACACAATAGGGATTGCGTGTCATCGCGGATTCAACTCGGGTACTCGTCAGGTCCACTGAACTGAACGAGGCCAGAAGGTTGACGTCCTGGAACGACAGAAGACCGATGGTCTTGTTGCCTGATGTCACAGGCAAATGGCGAATCTTATATTGCTTCATCAAATCGGACGCCTTCGTGAGGTTGTCCTGCACATCAATCGTGTAAGGCATAGGCGTCATGTACTTGGAAATGGGCGGTACGTTCTTGCTCATTGCAGACTCCCCTATGGTTTTTCTTTCAGACTACTTTTCTTAAAGCAAAGCCTGTACCAGCAAAAATCTCCAGAAAAACAGGTTGAGCTGCGCGAACTGGAACCGCTTTCGAGTGGAATCGTGCTTTCTGGTGGGCTTTTACCACGTCAAAAGCTGGAAAATTTCCTGCTAACCTCCGGAAATTGCTTATAGTCAATTTTTCTAAATACAATTTGTCATTCGTTCAAAATAAGTATGAGAAAGCATTAACAAGGACTATGCAGGAGTCAGCACAATGATCGTAAGTCTTAGAAACCTCTTACTTGTTACCTTGACTGGCTGGACAGTTATGATGGGCTGCGGTGCCGAAAAGTCGGCCAAAGAAACAAGTCAACTCGACATTGTTGGCGGCAGTCAGGTGAGTTCCTCGCTGTATAGTCAATACTTTAGCTCGATCGTTTCCTTGCAATACAACGGTTCGCACTTCTGCGGTGGAACCCTGGTCGGGGCCAACAAGGTCCTAACAGCCGCACACTGTCTTGCTGATTTCAGCTCCAGCGAAATCAGAAGCTCGATCCGGGTCGTCATCGGCGCCCGCGATCTGCGTTCGACAACAGGCGCTGAGCGGTTCTCCATCAGCAGCTATAGCATCAACCCACGCTACAGCTCCGCTGGAACTCAATATGACTCTGCAGTCATCTATTTGAGCGGCAACAGCTCCTACACACCTGTCGCTGTTAACAAGGCGGCTTCGTTCCCAGCAGCGGGTTCCACAGTTTACGTGGCGGGTTGGGGTTCGACTTATGAAGGCGGTTATGCTACGTCCACTCTGAAATACACCGCAGTGAAAACCTTGTCGAATGCCGATTGCGCCAGCGCCTACGGCTCTGAGATCTATGACGGTAACCTCTGCGCTTACGCAACTGGTACCGACTCCTGCCAGGGGGATTCCGGTGGACCACTCTATAGCTACGATGGCACAAAGATGACTTTGGTCGGTATCGTCAGCTGGGGTAACGGCTGCGCACGCCAAGGTTATCCCGGTGTTTATACCCGTACCTCGTTCTTCAGCTTCTAATCGATTGCAGGATCATAGTCTCTGCGTCAGGACACGGAGCGCAGGGACTGGGGTCTTGGAATGAAGATTTCAAAGCGAGCGCCTTTGCCAGGTTCACTGATAATATCCAGTGTACCCTGGCAGCGCTCGACAGCCGCAAACAGAGATTCCATACCAATGCCACGACCGGCGAAAAGGGAGACTTTTTCCTGAGTGGAAAATCCACCGCGGCTGACGGTGGCCACCAATCGGGCGAGAGAGATCTGCGTGATGTCTTCGTTCAAGGGCAATCCGCGTGATAGCCATTCGGCTTCCCATACTTTCCGATCGAAACCACGTCCATCATCCGAACAGCTGATCGCAAGACCATCAGGCAATTCCCGGAAATCCAGGCAGATAAAACCCCGGCTAGGTTTGTGAGCCGCTTCACGATCATCTTCAATTCCATGCACGATCGCATTGCGGACCACATGGATCAATTGATCAATCAAGGCTTCTTCCGCTTCGGAGTGAACCCTCGCATTGCGATCCAGGACCCGCATTTCCACGTCTTTATTGTGTTTGCGAGCCACAACACGCGCATCATTTAGAAGAGAATGCAAAAGGGCATGCACGGGTTTGGCCGCCACATCCTCAATCCACTGGTCGATATCCACCCGGATTGGCGGTGCAAGTCGCGTCCGAGCCAATTCCCTCAGGGCTTCCAATTGAACATCACTCACCCTCTTTTCATGGGTCGTGGGCCCCCAAGGGGTCCTGAGCAGGCTTGCATGTCGCGTCAGATACTTTTTGAATTGTTCCTCCAGAGTTTCAATCTCGCGGAGGGTGGCACGGGGCTGCTCTTCCAACTGATGCAGATAACGAGCGATCTCGGGCAACTGGAAGACCATGCAGTTACCTTTTAAAGTGTGCAGTATGAACTGCGATTCGCGTGAAAGTGGACCCGCCGCTTCAAGTTGTTTGAGTTTCTGGACTGCCTCAAAGGAGTAGGAAACGAACTGACGGAAACCCTCGATGTCACGGACTATCTTCAAAAGACTTCGGTTTCTTTGAGCCTCGACTCGCCGCTTGCGCAATTCGGTGGCATCAGTCAGTGTCAGAAGGATATGCACCAGGACACCTTCTTTATTGCGAATGCCAGCAGCTTCCATATGAAGATACTTGCCATGCGATAAAGCATAAGAGGGGAGTTGACCCAGCGTGGCTTCCAAAGGCATCTGATCTTCAAAGATCTGATGCAGAGCCATCCGAAACTTTGTCTCGACATTGGGCTTCAGTCCCAGGAGCTTAATCAGGTTTTGACCTTCCTGCAGATCATCGCCCAGAAGCCCATAACATGAACGCGTAAATCCTGGGGCGATGTTTCCATCCCGACTGATCATTAGGAATCCGCTCGCAACATTATCCAGGATCGTACGAATAGTTTCCGTGCGTTCGGTGACCACGGCTTCGACCTGAACGAGGTGCCTTTGCAGCTCCTCATTCAATTCATGAATGGTACGATCGGCCTTTTCCCTAAGGAATTTCACGCGATCCGCCAGGGCCAATGACATCAGTATGCCTTCGCAGATAACGCCTGGAAAGTTACTGTACTGAATGATGAAGGGGATGTGTACAACCCCTTCAAAGATGAGTCCGAGCAGTATGTTGTTGATGATCATGAACAGCCAGGCAAACGACCATGCAAAAGCCGGTCGATATCCGCGCATAACAGCGACCATGCTGGAGCCGGCTATCATAAAACTGCCGACAAAGAGAGTCATGGACATGGCTTTAACATGCGTATTGTAGCTCAGTACAAGAGCAAGTGGAATCATCACTCCGCAAAAAGTAGCCGCTCCTACAAAAATCTTGTAGAGGCGTGGCATGTGACTGCCCATATTCAAAAAGCTCATGGTCACCAGAAAAGCCGCAAGGTAGGTGCTCGCCGCGGACAATACAAAGCCTGTATTACTGGCCCAAGCCCCCCAGCGACCTGGCAAAATCATCGGCCAAACGCCTTGGATCGATGTTTGAGTCAGGATCATGCAAATCACGAAGACCGAGTAGTAGAGATAAGTTTTGCTTCGAAAGGAAATAGTCAGAAAACCGTTGTACAAAAGAAGCGTAAACATTACGCCAAAGAACAGGGCGAGTACGGAACTATCCATGATTTGGAAAAGTCGCAGGGCATTCGATTTCGCCAGATAAAGTGCCACCACGCTCGAACCCTGGGTCGCCAGCTTTAGGTAGTAGATATTGCGACCAGGGTTGACACGAATTTTAATAACGGGCGTTCGGTACTGGGCCTTGGTGATACGTTCCGCATTGTTATCACCCTGCCGATCGTAGACCCATAGCCCCGCTTCATCTTTTTGGAAAAATTGGACAGTGTCCAGATAAGCGTAGCGGCTGTTAAGATAAATCGATTCCGCCTGATCTCCGTCATGTTCCACGACCAATCGAAACCAAAGTGCATTGGAAATAAATCCACGGCCTGGTAAATCCTGGTCGGATACCTGAAACTCATGATCATGAAGGCCTCCGATGACATCCTGATCTTTGATGCTCGGGTCGGCTTCCCACCAGGTCACATAGCGTCCGATGAGGAAGGATTCATCATCGGGCAACATCGATAGCGAGACAATAGGTTCCTGCGCCCAGGCTGTATTGGTGACCAGCCCAAGACAAAGGATTATGAGGCATGCTCGCAAGGTGCCCATTAAAACAGAGAGTCCTCAAAAAAAAGAAACGCACGTCAGTGATATCGGTGCGGAACTTTTGGTTTTGAGGACAGAGTGGACCCTGCCTGATTTGTAAGGGTCCGAGTCATCCAAGTTACGGGTTTATCAGAATAAACCCTGGGTTTCAGGCAGGGCGATGTGGTCTTACTCAGAGGAAAGAAATACTTTTATTTTTGGGTCCAGACTGCATACTGATTGCCCCAGGTCACGAGGTTCCAACCTGCACCAGGGCTCCAATCATTGGGTCCAATCTTCATCGCCAAACGACCGCTTGATCCATTGACGATGGCCTCATAAAGTCCGTTTTCAGCCTTCTGAATGCTGATCGTGGAGGTCGACAGTACACCCACGGACTTGCGCGCGCTGATGAGAGACTTGATGCTGTTCTTCAAACCCCAGTCGTAGATATGCGGATAATAAACGCTCGGTACACCGGGATGAGTCAGGACATAGGCATAGCCCTGCATGACTTTGTCACAGGGAACCGGCCACATGTTTTGGCCCGCAAAGCAGGACTCGGAAGGACCGGTGTCATGGTTATCGACGAAGGTCACCATTTTCTGGGCCCACCAACCGATACCACCTGCAGGTCGGCCCGCGCTGTCACGCAGGCGCCAGTAATCGTTGTCGCGCAGGACCTTATTCAGAAGTCCTTTGCTGGTGAAATCGAAGGCACCACAGGTCGCACCCGTGCCGTCGACATAGTTCATAAGTTCCTGACGATGCGCATCGACATTATCATAATTTAATCCGGGCCAGATCTCGCCAACGCAGAAATCAGGTAGACTGGCATCATTGTACACCTTGGCAAAATACGCCGAGTAGCCTTTGGCAAAGTCATAGCGCCATCCGCTGAATCCGACACCCCGCAAACGTTCGCTCAGAAAGTACTTCAAATCGTTTTGCACGGCACCGTTCGAATGGTCGATATCACGTGCCGCTCCATAACTCGCACCGGAATCATTGCCACCGCAGCGACCGGGCCATTCATCATTGTTGGCCACCGCATCACAGCCCCAATTGGGATAGGAAAAGTCGCCCCAATTCCAACTGCCAACGCGATGATTAATGACGATGTCCGCGACAGCCTGAATCCCTTCACGATTCAAGGCACTAATGGCTCCGCGCAGCTGCTCTTCGCTTCCATAGGCGGATTGCAGATTGTAGAGCTCACGCGGCAAATAGCCTTCGCGTGCACCAGAATTCGATGGTGGTGGAAACCAGACGTGTGAGATCCCGATGTCGCGGATGTCGGCGGCTTTGGATTCCAGGTTCAGATACCAGGATCCATTCGCCGAATTCCAGTGAAACCCTTGCAGAAGAATCGCCGACGACGCTTTGTTTTGCTCCGTGGCACCCGGACTTTGCGCGGCTACCAGCATCGCCGCCATTCCCAAAATAAAGTTTTTCATATTCCCCCCTATTGTTAACTCATCCATACTAGTGGAATTCCTAGAGGGAGAAAAGCTGCAGAATTCTTAATGTGTATGGTGTTCAGACATTTTTGTCTGTCAAAGCTGGCCGGGTCAACTGTTTCCTGTGCAGGCGTGCACACAGAACAATAAAGAGAGCAGAAGGATGGATGAGAGCTTGATGAAAAAGCCAAGGTCAGTCCCGAAAGACTGACCATGGATCTCAAGAT
>JACCDW011315298.1_pt1 | contig 11216 bp, 11 predicted proteins | sample 7449781 | NCBI WGS metagenome assembly JACCDW01 (sample SAMN15323449, study PRJNA562643) | freshwater metagenome | isolation source: river surface water | place: USA:Blue River Watershed | collected 2017-08-18
CCCCCCGACCCTGAGACCGGTTTAATCGATTAGCTAGTGCTTGGCCCTGGCTTGTTCGTATAAAGGCAAGACTCTGGCCGAGTAATTCGTCAGATCCTGCACGCGCTCGGTACGCGGCGGATGAGTCGACATGAATTTAGGTGCCTCTTTACCGCCAACCTTGCCCATTTTCTGCCATAAGGTGATCGCTGCACGCGGGTCATAGCCGCCGCGCGCGGCCAGTTCCACGCCGATACGATCGGCTTCGGTCTCGTGCATGCGCGAGTTTGGCAATCCCAACGCGCCCTGATACGCATACTCCATACCTTGCTGGCCAATCTGGCCAATGCCGACCACGGCCGCAATGATGGAAATACCGATACCGGCCACCGCCTGTTCAGATGCACGCTCACGGGAATGCTCGCGCAACGCATGCGCGATCTCATGCCCGATCACGGCGGCAAGCTCATCATCTGTCGGCTTGATCTGGTCTATCAGCCCGGTATAGACCGCGATTTTCCCGCCCGGCATACACCAGGCATTGACCTCGGGCGAAGTCAGAATATTCACTTCCCAGTTCCAGTACTGCGCATCCGGACGGAATACGCCCGTCTGCCTGATCAGACGGTCTGCGATACGGCGCACACGCTGATACTCCTCCGGATTGGCGTTGAGCTTGTCCTTTTTTTTGGCATCATTCAGCAGCTGTGCGTATTGCTTGCTTGCGCTTTGCTCCATCGCCTGCGCCGATACGGCCATACGCTGTTGTCGTTCTATGCCGACCATGCCGCTTTGCGTGGTACGCACTGTCTCGCACGCGACTAAAGAAAAACTCACGCCAGTCACAACAAGCAGCTTGCGTAGTACCGATTTCATCTTGTTTCCCCATCTGTAATTTGCCACCGGTAAGACAGCGCGGCGGCGACCAGTCCCAGCAATGAAAAAATCGCAGCGCCCAAATAGACTGAGCGGGCTCCAAATGTATCCCAGCAGGCAGAGAGCAGCAAGCCGCCCACGGTACCTCCCAGTCCATAGGAAATACTGATGTACAAAGCCTGCCCGCGCGCCTGCAGCGGACCGGAAAACCAGCGCTGCAATGTCGCCACCGTGGATGAATGATGAATGCCAAACGTAGCAGCATGTAAGACTTGCGCAATCAGCAGAAAAAATAGTGACTCTGCCGCCCAACCAATCATCAGAAATCTTACAACGGCTACACCCAGGCTGATCAACATCGGATTTTTTACACCATAGCGGCGAAAGAGCGGCGCCTGGTAATAGAAAAATACGATCTCGGCGATCACGCCCAGCGACCACATCAGACCAATCACGGTTTTGCTGTAACCGATCTGCGACAAGTAAAGCGAGTAATACACATACAGCGATGCATGTGCGGCCACCATCAGAAAAGTGGAAGCAAAAAAAGACAGTACTTCACGCCGCCGCAGCAATGCCCTGACCGAACCGCGTTCGCTTTTATGTGCAGAAACTGCCTCTTCACGCGTGAGAAATGTTACTCCGCTTACCATCGCCAGCAATAACAAGGCAATCCATGGCATCAATTCCACGCCGTACCAATCCAGCAGCTGGCCGGCAACCATCACTGAAACGATAAAACCGACCGACCCCCACAGTCGCAGGCGGCCATAATGCGTGAGGTCGCCACGCATGGCCGACAACATCAAGGCTTCAGACAACGGGCCCTGTGCGCTGGTAAACAGGTTGACGATCACCATCACAACAAAGAAATAAAAGAAAGTCTGGCCGTAAAACATGGCGCAGAAACTCAGTGCTGCGGCAAACGAAGTCAGGCGTAACACCCCGACACGCTGGCCACGATGATCCGCCACCCAGCCCCATAAATTCGGGCCAAAAATACGCATCACCTGCAACAGCGACATCAGCACGCCTATCTGGCCGGCGGTCAGGCCGCGCTCCGAGAAAAAAAGGCTGGCGTAAGGCGAGAAGACGCCTACGTAACCATAGTAGGCGAAAAAAAACATCGCAAAATTCAGCGATTGTTCAGGTCGGGAGTGAGAGGACACAGGGCGGGATGCTCGGTAGGCGAACCAGCCGGTTCGCACGTTGACGCTTTTAAAGGCCGGACGGCTTGCCCACATCACCACATTGCGCACGATAACGCAGCGCATGATCCATCAGCACCAGCGCCAGCATCGCCTCGGCAATCGGCGTAGCACGTATGCCCACGCACGGATCATGTCTGCCCAGCGTTTCCACCATTACCGGATTGCCTTCGCGGTCTATCGAGCGGCGCGGCGTACGAATACTGGAAGTCGGCTTGATCGCGATCGACACCGTAATGTCCTGACCGGATGAAATGCCGCCCAGTATGCCGCCGGCATTGTTACCGACAAAGCCCTCTGGCGTGATCTCGTCACCATGTTCGGAACCTCGCTGCACCACCGACCGGAAACCGGCGCCTATCTCCACGCCTTTGACGGCGTTAATGCCCATCATCGCAAATGCGATATCAGCATCGAGCTTGTCATAGATCGGCTCGCCCAGTCCGACCGGGACATGTTGTGCGACCACATCAATGCGCGCGCCACAGGAATCTCCGGCCTTGCGCAGGCTGTCCATGTATGCCTCAAGCTCGGGCACGATAGCAGCATTGGCCGCGAAGAACGGATTATTGGGCACGTGATCCCATGATTCGAATGGAATCGCCACCTCGCCAAGCTGGCTCATGCAACCTTTAAAGGTAGTGCCGTACTGCGCATGCAGCCATTTGCGCGCCACGGCAGCCGCGCCAACCACAGGCGCTGTCAGGCGCGCGGACGAACGTCCGCCACCACGCGGATCGCGTATGCCGTATTTGTGCCAGTAAGTGAAATCTGCATGGCCCGGACGAAAACGGTCGACGATATTGCCATAGTCCTGGCTGCGCTGGTCTTCGTTATGAATCAACAGCGCGATCGGCGTACCGGTGGTCTTGCCTTCATAAACACCAGACAGAATTTTTACCGTATCGGATTCCTTGCGCTGGGTGACATGGCGTGAGGTACCGGGCTTGCGACGGTCGAGTTCGGGCTGTATATCGGCTTCCGACAATTCCATGCCGGGAGGGCAGCCATCGATCACGCAACCTATTGCAGGGCCATGCGATTCGCCAAAAGTAGTCACGCAGAACAGCTTGCCAAATGTATTGCCGGACATGATGAGGCTCGTTACGAAAGACGGAAAGCCGTCATTTTACCAGCCGATGTGCTCCGGTCATATTCCGCAGCCAGTCAAGCAATGCATGCGCATAACTGCGCTCGAGCCAGCACAATGCAAACAGCAGCAAGGCATTGAGCAAGGCAGTGAAGAGAAACAGTTGTGGCACTGACAGTCCGGCCTGCAGCAACACCATCGCCAGCAAGGCCGCGACCACCATGAACAATGCGTTGAGTATGTTCATGCCTCCTATCGTGCGCGACAGATGCGAACGTTCGGCCTTGGTCTGTATCAGCGCAAACAACGGTACAACATAGATGCCACCGCACACGCCCAGGAGTGCGCAGTCCAGCATCACACGCCATCCTGCGCCCTGGGCTAAAAATCCGGCAGCACCGACTGTTACACCTGTTAACGGCGCACTGGCAGAGAAATACAGATCCATCGCAAAAACCGACAGGCCAATTGCGCCGGCCGGTACCAGACCCAGCTGCAATCTGCCCCCAGAAATTTTTTCGCACAACAAGGAACCTGCACCTATGCCAAGTGAAAAAGCGGTGAGCAGCAACACGAAGACTGTCGGCTCGCCATGCAGCACATCGCGCGCAAACACGGGGAATTGTGCCAGCATCATCGCACCGAAAAACCAGAACCATGAATTTGCCAGCATCGCGATAAACACGACGCGGTTGTGTGCTGAAAAGCGCAGGTTGCGGCCGATTTCAGATAGCGGATTGCGGTTGATGACCAGTGCCGTATCTACGGCTGGCGTGTGCGGTATGGCGCGGCTGCACAGCCAGCCTGATACCGCCACAGCCATCGTCGCCAGCATGATCCATGTCACGCCATGCGGCCGGGTGGTCACCAGTACTGCACCGCTCAACTGCCCGGTGAGGATACCAACGAAGGTACCCATCTGCACCATGCCATTGCCGCCTACCAGCTCGCCCTGCGACAGATGCTGAGGCAGGTACGCATGTTTGACCGGTCCAAACAAGGTCGAATGCAAGCCCATCGCAACTACAGCAAAAACCAGTATCCACAGGTTATGCATGAGCCAGCCTGCAGCAGCCACCGCCATGATGGCGATCTCCATCAGCTTGACCATACGCACCAGTTTGGATTTTTCAAATTTATCGGCGACTTGCCCGGCAGTGGCGGAGACCAGCACGAAAGGCAGGATGAACAATCCCGCTATCAGATTATTCAACAGGCCGACATTGAGCGCAGTCCAGGACATCGCGTCATAAGTGATGATGGTGACGAGCGCGGTCTTGAAAAGATTGTCATTAAATGCGCCGAGAAATTGCGCACCGAAAAAAGGCGCGAATCGGCGCTGACCTAGCAGGGAAAACTGACTGGATGACACGGGGTATCTGTTAAAAGAGGTAAAGCGATTATGGTGCGCTATTGTTACCTTGCGCACCTTCGGCAGGCCAGTCGCGAATATAGGCCTTGAGCATTTTGTTTTCGAAACTTTGCGCTTCCAGTATGGCTTTGGCCAGATCATAGAATGACATCACGCCCTGCAATACATTGCCATCCATGACCGGTACATAGCGTGCATGACGTTCGAGCATCATGCGGCGAATTTCATTAATGTCGGTATCCGGTGTAATGCTCAGCACATCATGCTCCATATGCTGGCCAACCTGATCATTGCCGAAAGCACTGTTACCATGCACGGCCTTCATCACTTCGCGGAAAGTCAGCATCCCTACCAGCGAGCCGGCCTTCATCACGACCAGCGAGCCGATGTCCTTGTCAACCATCAGGTCAATTGCTGCGGAAAGCGTCGTCTCCGGCGATACGGTATAGAGTATGTCACCCTTGACCTTGAGAATCTCGGAAACCTTCATTTGTCTGCCTCCATCATTTTATCTTTTTGACCACCATCTGAATGTAGCCCAGACGCTGCAAAAAATCCAGCAAACTTGCCGCTATCAACTGATGCGCAAGCACTGCATCAGCAAAAGCACGGCGGCAGCGCCCTGCACTGGCCCTATAATTCCGGATCGTCACGCCAAATGCCGGCAAGTTCAACATACGCACACTGCAGGATTACAGGAGACCTTACATCATGAGCGAGCCAACCTATCCGGGCTTTGATACCTTGTCCTTGCATGCCGGCAGCGCACCCGATCCTGCGACCGGTGCGCGCGCCACGCCGATTTATTTGTCGACATCATTCGTCTTCAAGGATTCGGATCATGCCGCTTCCCTGTTCAATATGGAACGCGCCGGCCATGTGTATTCACGCATTTCCAATCCGACCAATGCCGTGCTGGAAGAACGTATCGCAGCACTCGAAGGCGGAGTCGCCGGCATTGCTGTGGCCAGTGGACAGGCTGCGATGCACCTGGGACTGGCGACGATAGCCGGAGCCGGATCACATGTGCTGGCCTCGCGCGCACTGTATGGCGGCTCGCAAAATCTGCTCGGCTATACCATGAAGCGTTTTGGTATAGACACCACGTTCATCGATCCGCGCGACCTGAATGCATGGCGCGACAATATTCGCCCGAACACCAAAGTATTGTTTGCAGAAACGCTGGGCAATCCCGGACTGGATGTGCTGGATATTGCGCGCGTGGCCGAGATCGCACATGACCATCATCTGCCGCTGATGGTGGACTCCACGTTCACCACGCCTTATCTGTTGCGGCCATTCGAGCATGGTGCTGATCTGATCTTTCATTCGGCAACAAAATTTTTATGTGGCCATGGCACGGCCGTAGGCGGCCTGCTGGTAGACGGCGGCACATTCGACTGGCAAGCGGCCTATGAAAAAACCGGCCGCTTTGCCGAATTATGCGAACCTTATGACGGATTTCACGGCATGGTATTCGCCGAAGAATCAACAGTTGCACCCTTTTCCCTGCGCGCACGCCGCGAAGGCCTGCGCGATTTTGGCGCGGTGATGAGTCCGGCGAATGCATTCACTATCCTGCAAGGCGTAGAAACATTGAGCCTGCGCATGGAAAAACATGTGGCCAATACACGCAAGATCGTTGAATTTCTGGTCTCGCATCCGGCAGTGGAATCCGTATCGTATCCGGAGTTGCCGCAGCATCCCGATCATGCGCTGGCTAAAACTCTGCTGCCCAAAGGATGTGGTGCCGTATTTTCGTTTGCAATCAAGGGCGATCGTGCAGCTGGCCGTCGCTTTGTTGAAGCGCTGTCGCTGTTCTCGCACCTGGCCAATGTCGGCGATGCAAAATCACTTGTCATTCATCCTGCATCAACGACGCACTTCCGTGTACCAGATGCACAGCTCGCTGCTTCCGGCATACGCGAAGGTACGATGCGCCTGTCGATCGGATTGGAAGATGCTGATGACCTGATCGATGACCTGAAGCGCGGCCTGAAAGCTGCGTTGAAAGGAGCATGAGCGATGCATATTCCTGTCAATGGCATGGCTGCCTATTGCTACACCGGCGGCAAAAATTTCGATGCAACTCTGCCGACCATCGTATTTATCCATGGTGCGCAAAATGATCATTCGGTATGGGCACTGCAAAGCCGGTATTTTGCGCATCATGGTTTTGGTGTACTGGCTGTCGATCTGCCCGGACATGGCCGCAGCAAGGGCGCGCCCTTAGCCAGTATTGAAGAAATGTCTGGCTGGCTGCTCGCACTGCTGGATGCAACTGGAGTAAAAACTGCCATGCTGATCGGCCACAGTATGGGTTCACTGATTGCACTGGAAACTGCAGCGCAGGCACCCGAACGCACATCTGCGATTGCGTTAATCGGTACTGCGTATCCGATGCAGGTTTCCGGCTTGTTGCTTGAAGCATCGCGCGAGCGCGAGCAGGCGGCGATTGACATGGTCAATATCTGGTCACACTCGGGCATTGCGCAAAAACCTTCATCGCCCGGACCGGGATTTTATGTACAAGGCGGCAGTAAACGACTGATGCAGCATATCGCGCGCAGCAATCAGGCCCCAGTGTTTTTAACCGACTTCACTGCCTGCAACAACTATCAGGGCGGCGAGAAGGCTGCGGACAAATTATCCTGTCCTGTTTTATTCCTGATCGGTAAAAACGACAGGATGACCACACCGTCATCAGCTGCAATGCTGATATCGGCTCTGCCACAGGCAAGCGTGGTTTATCTGGACGCTTGTGGTCATGCGCTCATGGCCGAACAACCTGATCAGGTACTGGATAATCTGTTTAGCTTTGCTTCTGGTCTGGCCAGATAATCCGCAACACTGATATTGAGTCCGGCATCAATCAGGTGCGTAACCTGGCGCGCAAGTTCAGAATGCGGACTGACTGAAAACACAAACAATCGACAGACTTCGGCGACTGTCAGTTTGTGCGGATTGATCAGCAATACCCATTTGTTCTGCTGCCCCAGTGTATGGCGCGAAAATTTCATTCCACGGCTCGGCTCGGGTTCGATACGCCCAACCCAGCCGGCCTCAAGCATTTGCTGCAACAAATTTTCTGCTTCATCAAAACCCAGTCGTGTCTTTGCACGCAAGCGCAATAAATTCACCTCACCTTTTTCGGCATGCGCCTCTACCAAGACCTGCAGGATTGCCATCGCATCCAGAAAGGTATCGCCCGGCATCGCACGATGCCACCAGCGTTCATATTTCACCAGCGGCAGCGCTGCAGCCAGTACTGCACCCAGCAAAGTAATAAACCAGAACAGATATATCCAGACCAACAGAATCGGCACTGCGGCAAGCGCTCCGTAAATCACCTTGTAGCTCGGGAATTTAGTAATCGAATAGGCAAAGCCGCGGTTGGTCAGCTCAAACGCAATGGCCGCAGCCAGTCCGCCGATCAGGGCATCGCGCCAGTCTATAAAGCGGTTGGGCACAATCATGTAGAGCAGCGCAAAGGCCAGCGTAGTCAGGCACACGGAAATCAGTATCGACAGTGACGTGCCAATAATCGGCGTCTGTCGCGCAAGCGAACTGGCCAATGGCGACAAAAATGCCGTCACAGACAGCGAGGCGCCGATCAGCAAAGGCCCCATGGTCATGATCGCCCAGTAAATAATCATGCTCTGAATAAAATTACGCCGGGCCCTGACGCGCCAGATCTGGTTCAGGCTGCGATCGACGATCGCAAACATCATGATGGCCGTTACGATCAGCGTGACGGCACCGACAGCCGACAAACGACTGGCCTTGGAAGCGAACTGACCGAGGTTATCCAGAATCGTATTGGTGACCCCCCGGGGCATGGCCGTCTGCACAAAGTAAGCCTCGAGCGCATCGCGCAGGGTCGCAAACAAGGGAAAGGTCGTAAAAATCGCAAAGGTAATCGTCAGCACCGGCACTAACGCCAGTACGGTGGTGAAGGTCAGGCTGCCTGCCACCTGCGGTAGCCGCTCTTCACTGAGTCTGCGCAGCATGAAACGCAACAGGTCCCTGATACGGGAACTTGGCAGAAGATCGGCTTTTGCGCCTGGAAGGCTGCTGACATGGTTCATGGAACTTGGCATCCTGCGTCTGTTAAAAAACTAAAGCGCCCTATAATACCAAGCATGAACCCAACCTTATTACCAATTCTTGTGTTGTACTACTCCCGTCATGGCGCAACCCGCAAAATGGCGGAACTCATTGCGCAGGGCATAGAGAGTGTCACCGGCTGTGAAGCCAGATTGCGTACCGTTCCGCAGATTTCAACGGTGACAGAAGCGGTCGAGCCGACCATACCCGATAGTGGCGCACCCTATGTCGAACTGGCCGATCTGGAAGAATGCCAGGCACTCGCAATGGGCTCACCGACCCGCTTTGGCAATATGGCCGCACCCCTCAAATATTTTTTGGATGGCACCAGCGCGCAATGGCTGTCGGGTGCATTGTCCGGTAAGCCAGCCTGTGTATTTACCTCGACCGGCAGCTTGCACGGCGGACAGGAAAGCACGCTGTTATCCATGATGCTGCCGTTGCTGCATCATGGGATGCTGATTACCGGCCTGCCATATACCGAAGCTGCACTCATGACGACGGCAACAGGTGGCTCACCATATGGCGCAACACATTGGTCTGGAATTGCCGGTGACAAAACACTGTCAGAAGAAACGCGCACGCTGTGTATCGCACTGGGCAAAAGACTGGCCCAGACCGCAATCAAACTACAGGCAAGATGATGGATGCACTGACACAATCGAAAAGCCAGAAAATACTGCACCTGACCTCTGTTGTCTGCCTGCTTGGCCTGATCATGCTGTGCACTGCATGGGAGCTGGTATTGGCACCCTTGCGCCCCGGCGGTTCGTGGATGGCGATCAAAGCATTGCCCTTGATGCTGCCATTAGCTGGCGTACTGCGCCACAATATTTACACGCTGCAGTGGGCATCCATGCTGGTGCTGCTTTATTTCACGGAAGGCGTGGTACGCGCCTGGAGTGAATACGGCGTCTCTGCAGCGCTGGCCTCAACAGAAATTTTCTTGTCGACCGTATTTTTCTTCTGCGCGATCTTTTTCATCCGGCCTTACAAAAAAATGGCAAAGAAAATTGCCCTTGAAGCCATCGCCAAGGCATCCACGCATGAAGAAGACTGAATTTTTAGCGCAGTGCCAGAATGCGATCGGTAAAAGCCATGTGCTCACCGATGATGCGATGGCAGGTTTTCTTACCGACTGGCGCGGCCGGTTTACCGGCAAGGCACTTGCCGTGCTTCGTCCCGGCGATACCGCTGAAGTCGCCAGCCTGATCAAACTTTGCCAGCAATTTAGCGTGCCTGTCGTGCCGCAGGGCGGTAACACCGGACTGGTACTAGGCAGCGTGCCGGATGCCAGCGGATCTGCCGTTGTGCTCTCACTATCACGCTTGAATCGTCTGCGCGCGATTGATGCGCAAAACAATACTCTGACCGCCGAAGCTGGCTGCCTGCTACAACAGGTGCAGGAGCAGGCATCGCGTCATGACCGGCTGTTCCCGTTGTCACTGGCATCAGAAGGCAGCTGCACCATAGGCGGCAATCTTTCCACCAACGCCGGCGGTACTGCCGTCTTGCGTTATGGTTCGATGCGCGAACTCACATTGGGTCTAGAAGTCGTCAATGCACAGGGCGAAATATGGAACGGTTTGCGTACCCTGCGCAAGGACAACACCGGCTATGATTTGCGCGATTTGTTCATCGGCGCCGAAGGAACGCTGGGCATCATCACTGCTGCCGTACTTAAACTCTATGCAAAACCCAAGGCGCAGCTGACTGCGCTGGCAGCCATTGATACCGTCGAACAGGCGCTAGCATTATTAACGCTGGCACAAAGTCAGTGCGATGCCAACCTGACCGGCTTTGAGCTGATGTCGGATTTTTCGCTGCGGCTGGTTCAAAAACATTTTCCTCATATAGCCTTCCCGTTTGATAAACATCATCCGCACTATGCATTGATCGAATTATCAGATCAGGAATCTGAAGCGCATGCAATGACGATGCTGGAAAATCTTGCAGGCATCGCACTTGAAAAAGATATTGTGCAAGATATGGTCATTGCGCAATCGCTGGCACAGTCAGCTTCCATGTGGCAGCTGCGTGAACATATCTCGGAGGCACAGGCAGCCGAAGGAAAAAATATCAAGCATGATATCGCGCTGCCGGTATCACGCATTGCCGAATTCATCGCTGATACTGATGCGCTTTTGCAGGAAAAATTTCCGGGCTGTCGCATGGTCACATTCGGCCATTTAGGCGATGGCAACCTGCACTACAATGTCTCGGCTCCGGAACAACAATCGGACGCAGAATTTCTCTTGCAACAGCCTATCGTTAATCAATATGTACATGACCATGTGCATAAGTACAACGGATCTATCTCGGCCGAACATGGCCTTGGCGCATTAAAACGCGAAGAGATCAAACGTTACAAATCCGATACGGAACTCGCTATGATGCGGGCCATCAAGCGGGCATTCGATCCGCATAACCTGATGAACCCCGGAAAAGTACTCTGACTGCTGGACTCTGAATATCAGACTACAGCGCTGATGAGCGACTGTCTGACACATTACTCAGAGAGCTACATGTCATCTTTATCGCGACGCTTAAAAAAAATTCTGCTTGCACTGTTATGCCTGCTTGC
>JACCDW011915531.1_pt1 | contig 11216 bp, 27 predicted proteins | sample 7449781 | NCBI WGS metagenome assembly JACCDW01 (sample SAMN15323449, study PRJNA562643) | freshwater metagenome | isolation source: river surface water | place: USA:Blue River Watershed | collected 2017-08-18
CAAACCAATTATCATTTTTAGTATAAATAAAAGAATCAAACATTTTATTTCCAAGATTTTTATTCTCTTCATAATATTTTAAGACTTCTTCAACACTAGCGAAAATATTATCAACTGCTGAATAAGAGTCATATAATTTTTCAACATCAAAGTGTGAATTGATATCTCCAATCCATCCAGTCATCTCGATACGAGAACCATCATATTTGAAGTTTGTAGCATACCAATAAGGTCCTTCTTTTTCACCTTCGAATCCAACAGGAATTTCTCTTAGGTAACAAAGAGCCCACATCTCATTGTGTTCAAAAGATAAACCTTTTGAGCCAGAATCAGAGCTTTCATAGGATTTATTAGTTGTTGGGTCATAATAGAATGTTTTCCATTCTTCATTTAACCACTTATATCCAGAGTCTGTATCATTTGAATAATCAAAGTTAAAGTCTTTATCCGTAACATCTTCTGTTGCAATAGAGGTTAACTTTTTTTGATTTACTTTCCAAAATTCTCTAAGTTTTTCTTCACTAGGAAATAAACGATAAATCACAGGCCATGCAACTAAATTACTAAAGTATATTTCGTTTTTTAATTTGTCAGCTACTGTTCCTTGAATAATCATAGTATCAGCATTTTCATATTTCATTAAGACTAAAGTATCATTTTCTAGAAAATTAACTACTTTAGCGCTAGATGCACCTGAATTTTGAACATCAGTAATTGTTATCGTACTAAGTGTTCTTCTATCCACTACTTGTGAAAATTTGATAGAGAGAACACCATTTATAGCGACTGAATATAAAATTACAGTTGGTTCTATTTTAGCAGGTATATATGTTTGACCATCACTTAGATATTTAATTAAGCTATTTTTATCTTCAACATATAATCTGCGCTCAAATTTATCATACCAAAGGGTAATTTTTTCCTCTTCATTTGTGAAAAGAGCAATTCTTCTATTACTATCATCTATTGCCATATCTTAATTTTTTTTAAATCTCACCATTGTGGTGTGAAGTTATATATTAAAATAAGTTAAACATATTACTCACATTTAATAAAATATTTATATCTTTGTATTATGGAAAACTTTATACTTTTTACGTTTATCATCATAATGGCAATTGTTAAAGAATATGTTTCACATGCCGAAAATGAATTATGAGAAGATTAATACAAAAGATACTATTTTGGTTTTATTTCAAAAATTCAACCAAAAAGAAAAGAAAATCTATCTGGGATATTTAAATAATAATTCATGTATGGTGGATGCTCATTTAATATAATAATTAAACATCTTATCTAAATATTAAAATATATACAGTATGAAAAAAGAAAATTTAATTCCGGCATTGGTAATCGTAGCATGGTTTACAATCATAATGACAATTGCCTTTTTAGTTTCTTAGTTTTTTAAACTTAAACTCTAATTTTTGATATATAAAATAAATCAAAAAAGTGAGTAATAAAAAACAATGGCAAGACTGGACATCAGTCGCACTTCTTCTAATCGGAGCCACACTTTTAGCATTAAATCTTTCTTTCACAAAATGGGCATTTCCAATCTTACTTGTATCTAGAGTTTGGTTATCAATTATCATGTATAAAAAGAAAGACTGGCCAATGTTCGTTATGAACATGTTTTATGTGGTTGTTGATATTATAGGTATAATTAGATGGTTCTAAAAAATAAGTAGTTTATATGAATGAGTTAAAATTAATTAGTGGTGAGTTTTCACCAGAAGAAGCTAAAGAAGTTCTAATGAATATTTTTGCAGATAAAATTAGATTTCATGACAAAAAGATTATTAGTTCAATTGTTAGAGGCATTCCTGATAACACTTCACAATTAAGAATAAATGATTTAAGAGAAAATATCAAACAATTATTAGACATTATCGAATTGGCTAATAATGAAGGTAAAACTCTTAAAATAAAATCTACTATAAATATAGAATTAATATGACAGATGCTGAAATCATATCTCGTATAATCAAATTAGAATCAGAAATAGTTTCTAAAGTATTATCTGATAGAACTTTTAGACCAAGTAATGGAGATGAATTTCAAAATCATCGATTAGAGCTAAAAGAGTTAAGAGAAAAAGTAAAACACCTTTTATATCCACCAAGTTATTTACCTGATGGTAAAAATCCACAAAGACCAACCTCATCTAATTAATGAGGTTTTTTTATTCCACTACTTTTTAATATATAATCTTGATGAAAATATCTCGTTATAATCAATTTATTTTAGAAAGACTAGGAGTACCCGAAGGCATTGTAGATTCTGCTACGCGACTATATGCAGAAATTATTAACAAGTTTGAAAATTGTGACCTAAGCGAAACACTTCTTGATGAGCCCGATAAAAGCATTGAGTATTCTGTTGACATTCCAATACAAATTAAAATCAATCAATTAATATCATCTGAAGTTGTATTTACATTTACAATAGAACCAATATTAAACCCCAATATAAAACTAGCTGGTAAAGTTGACGTAGCATCATGGGGAGTTGCTGTTTATCCAACTGAGGTTAAAGATATGGCTTTTTATCACGAGCCTAACTCAACTACGTTAGATAAAATTGAAATAGATAATTTACAACTTAAAGCAACATTTGTTAGTCACGAGACGGGAACATTTGGCGATTGTCTTAATCTACTTAAATCATTAAAAAATAAAACGATAGGTATATTGTCACATGAATTAAAACATGTATATGATAAATATATGTTTGGTAAAGAAAACTTTGATGATATAATTGATTATGCGACTTTTACAAATGTAAGAAGTGGTATAGATGGTGTAGACGAATTTATTTATAATTTATACGTTATTTCTAAATCAGAGAACTTAGTTAGACCTTCTGAAGTTGCTGGTCAAATTGAAACAATTGGTTTAACTAAATCTGAGTTTATGAAGTTCTTAGAAGACTTAAGATTATATAAAGAATTAAAAGAAATTAAAAACTGGACATATCAAGGAATGAGAGAGTCTTTAAGAAAAGACTTACCAAATATCAGAAAGAAAATACAGGATATTCCAGATGATGAACCAGAAGATGATATAATTGATTTTTTATGTGAGATGACTTACGAAAGTTTAACATCTGAAATGTCAAAAAAAATGAAAGACATTTTAGGTATAGACAATGTGATTGGTTTATTAACCGGCAAGATTCCACATGAAAACGTTGATTTTTATACTAAGTATATGAAACAAAGAACATATAATAATTATGAAGATTTCTTTGCATTTTGGGAAAAAAGACTTAACTTTGAGGGAAATAAAATGATTAAGAAAATAGCTAAACTATACGATATGTGTAAAGATGATAATGTTAATGTACTTATGGATAAGATTTCTGGAAGACAATGTATCGTAAATCCTAAATTATATAATCAATTAGTTTTACAACCAAGTGTGTCTGCTGAGAAAAAGCCAATGCCTACTAAATAATTTATTTAAGTATTTCTTTTATTTGTTTTTCTCTCCACTCCTCAATAGAATAGAAACTTTCTGGTAAGTGTGGAATTATCTTACCATCAATTTGAATGAGGTAAATAAATTCATGACTATTAGGTGCAGATTGATTCACATCACTAACTTGATAAACTTTATTTTTTGTTAAACCATACTTTATAATCTCACCACTTTTTTCATATTCAAAAGGGGAGTCTACTTTTGAAACTACTTTCATATTCCTAATTCTTTTAATTTATCTTGTCTAATTTTAACTACATCAATAAATAGTCCTTTCTCTACACCATGGCGAACACCTTTATCATTAATTATATAATAATCAAAGACTTGTTTACCTGGATTAAATTCACTTGGACAATCATTACAAATCTCGGCTGAATATATCTTACCTTTGGTTAAATAATAAGAGCCTTTATCAATACACATTAACATCATATTCCTAATTCATTTAGTTTTTCTTCTCTTATTTCAGATAGTGGTATAAAGTGTTCACTTGGTATCCAACTAAGTTCTTCACCTTCATCAGAAATCAGTTGATAATAAAACCGACTTGAATAAGTTGAAGAATCAGCAGCATTGGTAACTCTATACTTTTTACCCTTTTTAATTGTGCTTTCTATTTGATGTGGTGAGCCTATACCATTTTCTTTAATACAAACAACTATAAGTCCAATCAAACTACTAAGCCTTTCTTTTTGCTTATCAAAATCCCCTTTCATATTCCTAATTCTTTTAGCCTACAATCTCGTAAAAATTCTTTTTCCCACAGAATTATATCACTTTCTAAATAACTTTTAGTTTTTATAACTATGTTAAAATCAACTATACTCTCAACCATATATCTAGTTTCATCAGGAACATAATAATCTTTACCGTGATACCATTTAGCTTCTTTCACTATTCTTACTTGTATAAACCGATTGTTTATTTTAATATAAGTGATATCACCTTTTTCATATCTCATAAAAACTTATTTATTTTAATTTCTCTAATAGCTGATTTTAATACATTTTTATATACTTCCTCAAAATCTGATAATTTACACGAGATATCTTCGCCTATTTCCTTTTTACTCTTACCAACAGTATCTTCAGTGATTCCACAAGAATCATCTACGATAGGTTTAATTCTAATACAATTAAAAACAGCATCATCATTATCTAAAAACTCAATTGAGTTTATATAAACATCAATAGCCATTTTATCACCAACATCAACTGATTTGTTAAAATCATATATGTGTTCAACTATAATATCATTATCTAATTTTGTTAATATCATAATATCTTATCTAATTGTCTTTGTCTCCATTCTTCTAAAGTAAGAAAATGCTCAGCACCCGCCTTTCTGAATTTACCATCACTACACTTAACAATATAATATAATTTCGTCATAGTCATCGTTTGTGGGTTATACACAGGAGTTAACTCTCCTTCATACCAATTATTCACCGGTAGAACCTCTTTCCAATCTTCATCCCAAAATTCTTTAATCAAATAAATTCTCATAATAGGGCCTTTAGTTTAATCGTTCTTTGTAATTGAATATCATTCGGATACTTCTTTGCTTCTTTCAAAATAACTGAATCAATCCACTCTTCTAATGTTACTGACTTACCTTTAACATCTAAGATACCATCAGTATATTTATACCAGTTATTAAAAGCATCATCAGATATCATATCCTTATGAATATCATTCATATAAACCGTTATCCAACAATCACCAAATATAAATCTTTGGGTGAAAACTTTTCTATCGAAGGTGTTGTGTAAGCTTACGGCTACTCTTTTCAATGAATTCATTGCCTCAATATTCAACTCTAATGACCAATCATTAAATACCTTTTCAATATGTTTCAACATCACAGACGGTCTTTTACTAGTAATTAAGGTCTTATCAACTCTACCATCTACATAATTAACGACATGATATGAATCTTCATCCCACTGAGTTAAGTAGTCACCTTCTACTTCTTGACTAACTCTTTCAGTGCTAATTGAAGTAGTTGTTTTTATCCAATCATTCATTTTTTTAACTCTTTCGTTTATCATAGAATTTATAAAATTAAGGAAATAATTTAATATATACAAAATGAAATACTTAAAAAGATACAATGAATCATTAGATAGTGATATTAAATCTTACGTAAAAGATATTCTCTTGGAATTAGAAGACAAAGGTATTTATACGAAAATTAATTTATCAGAAATAGAGTCCTCAAATATTCTATTATATTCACAAGAAGGTATTCAATCCTATACTTTATCTGGTAAAACATTTGAATTAGAACAAGATGTTTTGAGTTGCTTATATCACTTAACTGATTATCTAACAGAAGAAGGATATAAGATATCTTATATCACTTTTAGTTGTTTACAATCAAAGGAAGAAGGTATTGAGTTTTCTGATTCAGCAGATAATATAGAAGACTTGAAAAGAATAGTTAATATATTTAGTTATAGTAAGTTTAAGTATATCAATCTTAAATATAGATACAAGGGATAACTATTAGAAAGGTATTAACTATCTTATATAACCAAGTAATCTTAATCCTAGAACAAACCACAAGCAGGTCATAAAAATTGTGAATGCTGCAATTTTTTTATCTTTGGTCGCCCAAGAAGAACCAAATCCAATTCCCGTAAAAAGTGAAACAATAATCCAAGTTGTAAATAGCATAATTTATATATTAAAGTTCTAAATTATTTAATTTAATATCCCTTTCAAGTGATGTGCGATATGATTCAAATAAACCAAAGTTATTTTTTTCCCAACGATAAGACATCTCAGGTTCACCAGGATTTATTTCAAGAACTTCTAACTCATAACACATTAAATTAAAGAAGTGTTCGATGTCTGCTTCTGTTAAATTAAAGTGTTCAACAAAAACACTACCAGCAAGATACATTGGGATATATTCTTTATTTGAATATTTTTTAAATAAATCAATACAATCTTTTATTAAACCTTCTTCGTTCATATATTTAGTTCTTTTAATTTATCCTGTCTAATTTCTGCAACGGTCTTAAAATACGACTTAGAAAAGTTTACAATAGATTCACCAATCAATACAATAGTATAATAATCTTTACCTTCTTTTATGACTTTGTACCATTGACCAATAGTCAATAATTCATGTGCGCTAAAAGACGACCATTCACCAACATAATCTTTTGTTACACACATCACTTTCATACTACTTTGTTTCTAATATCTTTACTCTTTTGATTTCTCCAAGTTTATTCTTTTTAATTTTAAGGTTCAGTGTATCATCTAAACAATAAACACCACCGTCCATGTCTAAACATGACCACTCACAAGTATTATGGTCATAGAAGTGAACATGTATTCTTTCAAGATAAAGTTCTTTTTCATAAGGTACTTTAACTTCTTTCCATTGTACGCAACTATTTAGTAATAACAATGATATTAAATAAATTAGATTTGTCTTCATATTACAAATATAGTGATTATTTTAGTAATATGGAAATAATTTTTTAAGTAAAAACTATATCAAATTATTACTGAGAAAAATAAATTTATTATAATTTTTAATATATATTAGGTGACTTTTGGGTGTAGACCAATTGATAATACAAGAAAATAAATAATTAAATATGGCAACTAGTAGACCCTTCGCATACAATCCAAGTGGAACCCCAATATCTGGAACAGAACAAGTTGTTGATATCGCAATTGGAACACCAGATGTTGGTTTTGAGTCAACAGGCTTAGAATGGTGGAATGGACCGGATGAAGATTTAGGGTATGTAATTTGTGAACCGGTTCCAAATGAATCTCAATCAACACCGGTAAAAATGTATTGGAATCCAAATAATGTTGGTGCTGGTAATACTCTATCTAATAATAACTTGACAGTAACAAGTACCGGTTTTAGTTCAGTATTAGCTGAGTCTAAAATATTTGGTAGAGTTATGTTTAGTGTCCAACTAGAACAATCAGCGACTTCTTCATATATTGGTATTGGTAAATCAGATATGGATTTAGATTCATATGTTGGTGGTAGTGATGGGAAAAGTGTTGGCTTTGGATCAAGTGGTGATATACTTTTTGGTGGCTCTTACATGATTGCTGGATTACCAAGTTGGGGTAATGTTGGTGATGTTATTGATATAGCAATAGATAGTAGTATTCCAGAGTTTTGGGTAAGAGTAAATGGTGGTGATTGGAACGGAAATCCAACTAGTGATCCAGGAGAAAATAGCGGTGGTCTTAGTTTTCCAATGTCGGTTATGGATACTTATCCCGCTATTACAATATACAAATCACCATCGGGCTCACAAGCAACATTAGTTACTTCACCCTTTACATTACCTTCTTTTTATAATCATATAGAAAACTACGCAAGTCTTAGATTTTTTAGATCTACTAATTTAACAGAAGGCACATTTGTTGATTTAGTTAATTCAAAATATAGTCAAAACTTTTCAACCGGAAATCAAGCAAAAACTTATTTAACAACAAATGGTTATTGGAGTAGTTATACAGGATTTGGAAGCTCAGGATTTCAATGGATGACGATGAATTCTATTAGTTCTTCTAACGCATCTGGAGTAGGTCAAAACGGAATTACTATATCAATTACACAAAGTGGTGGTGGAATGGCTATTGAAAATGGTATGTATAGTGCTTCAACTTTTCCACAAGAATATGGTGTGCCTTTTAATGGAAATCAAATTCAAAATAATAATAGTGGAATATTTACAGCAGTTTTTAGTCAACCGGTTTATAACGCATTAGTTGCTTTTGCTAGTGTAGGTAATGGAAGTTTAGGTGTTCCAGTTATTGTATCTGTTCCATTTACACCAATCTGGGGTCAATCTACAACTTATCAAAATCCAGTAGGGACACAATCACAATATACACAATTTACAGGAACTGAAGGATTTAACATTATTCGAATAGATGGAACTGCAAGTAGTGTAAGTTTTAACTATACAGTTAGTGAATCTTATAGTACAATTTGTTTTGGATTCGTTGACCAAAATGCATAAGGGCACAAAGACACTATCTTGAATAGAAATCAAACTAACTCATTCAACTTAAACTCTCGTATTTCATCAACGGTCATTTTCTCTTGATTAAAATAATATTCGATAAAGTCAGATTTCTTTTGTGGATTATTTGACATAAATTCAATCCAATATCCATCACTGTGTTTATATTGACACTTAGATTTAAATTCTTCTGGTGATTGGTAAGTAATAATTTTTAATCCACCGGAATTTCCTTCTAGTGTTTTAATTACTCCATCTTGATTGGAAATAATAACAATCCAAAATGATAACATTTCAGAGAAGGTATCTCCAGGTACAAAAGACATCGATTGAAATTTATCTTTAGTCCTACTCACAATTTCTTTATAATTCATATTCCTAATTCTTTTAATTTTTCGTGACGGACTACATCTATCATTTCAAATCGTTTATGATAATAAGATCCTTTTTTACCTATATCGTTAATAATATTGTATACATGGTCACTGGTAGTAACCATATCACCAAGTGCTTCATAAGTTTTACCAACAGTTAAATTAACAAATCCGTTCATAGCACCGTCCATAGGTCCATTATTTACACATACTACTTTCATATTAATATCTTACTTAATTGTCTTTTACGCCATTCATCTAATTTGAGAAACGTATTTTTAGAATAATATTCTTTATGTCCTCTATCATTAATAATAAAATAATTATAATCATCAATACCTTTTAGACCACAACCAGGTAAGACATCATACATCTTACCAAATGTTAATTCGTGTTGTAAGCCTTGTGAACGATATTTCTTAATACAAACTACTTTCATTTAATTCCTAATTGATTTAATTTCTTATCTCTAATGACATCTTCATAGTATACGGGTTTCCATAAATATGGATATTTAGAGAACTCTCCAGATGTGTATGGTTCAAATGTACCGAGTTTTCTTTTGTTACCAGGATAATCTCTTATTAAAATATATCCTTTAATTTCAGGGTGTCTTCTTATCATAATTTATTTAATATTTTTACCATTTACCTTCTTCTAATAATTTATTTCTTGGTTCAAGTTCTTCACCGGTATTAACCCACCAATTCCAGTTTATCATTAACTTATTAGAGTTATAATTTAAAACAGAACCACCATGTCTTGTTATATGTGACATAATAGATTCAGAATGGATAGAGAAATGGTCGTATTCATTTTTACCACAACCACATCCAGTTGAACGTCCATTATTGAATTCCCAGACTAAAGGCTTAAGACCACAATTTGGGCAATCAAGCCAATCTTCTGGTTTATCAGGAATTTTATAAGCAGATATACACTTATATTTACCTTCAATAATATCTAATTTAATATTTCTTTCTAATTGTATTGACATTTTATATACCTAGTTTATTAAGTAATCTATCTCTTTTTTGTCTTTTAGTTTCTTGACCATATTGAAAAACTTCAACTTCAATTATATTTGTTTTATTTGTGGTAAAGTTTGATTTTTTCCACATCTTCTGTTTAGGTAAATAATTTCTTTTCATCTTAATACCACACTTTTGACATTCACAAAATGAGTCACTCCATATCATCCCATTAAACTTTTGAAAAGTGGGGTCATTTACATAATTACTATCTACAATAAACTTCATATCCCAGTATCTCATTCTGTGTTTACAGAAATACGGTCTTAACTGTTCATATAAATTGTAAAATATATTAACAGGAAATAAAATACTTAATATTGATAAAATCTTATTCTTCATTTAATCCATCAATTATTTCTGTTCTTCTTTTTGATACTAAGAAACCTAAAAACTCCTCAGCACTTATTTGTGAGTTATTTGTTATAGCTTCTAATTCTAAATATTCGCCTTTTAGAAAGTTCATATAATCTTTTAATTGATGAGGTGCCCATTCCATTCCTGCCTTAAAGATTAATCCTTTACCCGTTTCTAAATAAAAGTAAAAGTTTTTTACTTCTCTTGATCCTTTACCTTTTGAAAATCCTTTAGTGAAGGTGCAGTTCAAAAGTTTTACACCATCTCTAGTATCGGGTTTATGAACAATCTCTATTGAAACTTCTCCTAAATTCACTTTCATATTCCCAATTCTTTAATTTTATCATGTCGCCATTCATCTAAAGGTATCACCACCTCTCGACTATACCATAGTTCTTGATTATTATCATCAATTATTTTTGCTATCCACATCTTACCATCAGAGACGGTAATGACATCATATGTCTTACCTATTGTTAACCCACTAATTATTTTATCACTACTCAAAGTAGTATTGGCTATACAAACTACCTTCATATTCCTAATTGAGTTAATTTCTTTTCTCTTAACCATTCTTTCTCTGAGACAAACCAGCTAGTCCAACATTCTGTTTCACCGACCTGACCAAACCACCAATTAGAGCCACCATCATCTAAAATACAGATATCATCACCATGCCATCTACTTCTAGGTCTGGTGTTTGTGACAATATACTCTTCTCCTAAAGTAAGATCCTCGTTTATTAGTTTCTTACAATATATCTTATCTCCTATTTGTAATCTCATAAAAATAAATTATCAAAGTCAAGTATTTCATTTAATTTAAATTCTCTTTCTCTTTCTAGAAAGGTTTGTAAAAATTTATATTCAATGTGTACAATCTCATAATATCCCATTTCACCAATAGAATAATCTCCTTTGTAATATTTTAGAATAGCCTTGAATTCATATTC
>JACCDW010051446.1_pt1 | contig 11215 bp, 10 predicted proteins | sample 7449781 | NCBI WGS metagenome assembly JACCDW01 (sample SAMN15323449, study PRJNA562643) | freshwater metagenome | isolation source: river surface water | place: USA:Blue River Watershed | collected 2017-08-18
GTTGAATCATGGAAGAAAGTAACAAGTGCGGTCCATGCAAAAGGTGGCGTGATATTTGCTCAACTAATGCACACGGGTCGTATTGGTCATAAGGATCTGCTTCCAGAAGGATTAGTTCCACTTGCTCCATCGGCTGTAATAGCTGAAGGACAGGTTTACACATCAAAGGGTCCGCAGGCATTTGAAACTCCTAGGGAAATCACTGAAGCAGAGATTCTTCAAACTATTGGCGACTTCGCAAGTGCGGCAGAGAATGCGCTTGCGGCTGACTTCGATGGTGTTGAAATCCATGGTGCTAATGGCTACTTGGTCCACCAATTCCTATCGACTAACGCAAATTTACGCACAGACCAATGGGGTGGCTCAGTTGCGGGTCGAATCAAGTTTGCTGTTGAGGTCGCTAAGGCAGTCTCAGCAAAGATTGGTTCATCCAAGGTTGGAATTAGAATTTCTCCTGCTAATCCCTTCAACAGCATTTCAGAAGAAGGTTTTGAAGCTACATACGAGGCCCTAATTAATGAACTTTCAAAGTTGGATCTTGCCTACCTTCACTTTATGGAAAACCCAATGCAAAATGGACTTCTTACGAAGGTTCGCACATGGTGGCCGAAGACTCTGATCGTTAATACCTTTGTTGGCGAAAAGATGAAGGGTAAGGCCGATTTGGAGTACATCGAATCTGGCGTAGCTGATTTAGTTTCACTCGGACAGCTATTCATCTCAAATCCTGATCTTGTTGAAAGACTTAAGACTGATGGTCCATACAACGTCGCAGATGGTTCAAAGTTTTATGGTGGCGGCGAAAAGGGCTACACAGATTATCCAACACTGAATTAGAGAAGATTCGCCCTGTAAGCCAGAAAAAGTAAATTAACCAAATAGCTTTCTCTTGGCTCGTCTTTTCCGAACGATGTAGAAAACCGCGCCTGTAATTAGAATAATTAAGAGGATGACTCCAGCAATGACCCACTTAGCAATCGACCAAAGCTTGAAGAAGCTAAGGTCACGGTGGCCGGAGTAGCAACCCATTACATATGGGTATGAATCAGTAATGTAGTAACCATATTGACCATTGACTGTCATGCCGTTGCATTGGTCCAGATTTCCGGCGTTTGTAAATTCGTAGTCTTGAATATACGTGCCGTCGTAGCTTCCCCCAGGAGACGTGTCCCCTGCTGGCCGAGCACCTTTTCTAATTGTGTACCCAGATTTAGCAACCGACATCTTCTTAGTTGCTGGATCAATGTAGTGCGGGCCAAATATCGGAAAGCCATCCGCAGCAAAACCAATCACTGGTGAGCCGTTTTTAGTTTCCTTTGGATCATATAGAGCCATCGGATTTCCGTGATAATGGTAAAGGCCACCAGGCTGAGTATGAGCATTGTGTGAATCGGTACCAAATTTAATTGGGCCCATTGGATCTAGGCGCCAATCAACTGACAACCCACAGCCGTTCTTAACATTTCCATTTTCGTCAGCAGCTTTATCATCTGGCTTGTAGCAACCATTTGAGAGTAAATCTAGAACTACGCCATTTAGCATTACACCGTTGTAGAACAGCAAGGATAAATCTGTGGGCTTTTCTGCTTTTATTGGGTTTCTCGGCACAGAAAGAGAGATATTTTGTTTTAGAACTGGATCTACAAACCTTCCAGATCCATCATTAAAGTCATAATTCGGAATATCATTTGACTCTAATTCACAAGAATTTTCACTATCTGAAACTTTGAATGTTGAGACAAATTTTTCTTTTTCGATGACATCGATGACATTCGCAGTGTAGTCTGATGTGTAGTCTGCGCAATCACCACTTAAATTCGTTAAATACATGTCCTTTATATCTTTTGGGGCAATGGAAGAAGAACTCGATGTTGAGCTGGAGCTACCTAGTAAGAGCAAAGCCCCTACCGCTACAACGCTAGAAATTCCGATAACTATTTTCTTGTTCATTTAATACCAAGCTTCGACTTTAGTTCGGCTTCAGTCATTCCCAGCTTCTTGGCAGCAGTCGCAAAATCTGGTGGCAGATTATTTCCAAATGCATCCTTCAGCTCTGCCTCAGTAATTCCCAATTTCTTTGCAGCAGCTGCTGTATCAATCGCTGGCGCACCTTGACCACCCGGACCTTCGCTTGTCGCTAATGGATCTACAGCTGTCAGGCCCTTCATGCACTTTACGACCAAGTTCTTCTCAGCGGATTGGGCGTAGTAGTGATAACCATCTTTCGCTGTTGTTCGACCATTGCATTCATCAAGTTTGATTGTGCTCTTAGAACTCAGAGGTGCAAAAACGGCAACTCCATCCATCGCATAACCAATTATTTTTGTTTCGGCATTCGGATTGTCGATATGTGATTCATATTCAATTCCCTCACACCCCGTATACGCGTGTAAGTGGTATCCGGCAGTCGGGTTGAAGTGTCCACCACAGTCATCAAAAGCAGCGATTGTGTAAGCACCCAAAATTGCGTCAACAGGTGCAGATGCGGAAATTACTAAACCATTTATGGTGACTCCCAAATTTCCGCGAGGAGAAGAAGTCTCGCTTTCCAGAACTGGTGTTACGGGCACAAGAATTGAAGTTGGTACTGGCTTTGTTGTTTCAGTCCATTCCCAGGTTCCTTCTACACAGTGATACTTATATGCCTCTTGGACATCTGGTCTAGCGGCTCCTTGAAATGCCTCTTTTGTATCTGTGACTTTTACTTTGCCGGAATCATCGTAAAGTTTCCACTTCACATCTTTATAAATCGTTGATAAATCCATAATGAATTGGCCATCAGCGTTATACATTTTTTCGCCATCAAGCCAGATTCCTGAAACATCCGCCGTCGAACTAGTGGATTCCGGGCAAAATGGCCCGATTTTCGCATCAACAGGAGTGCCTGTGACTTCGATTCGATAGCAAGTCGTCTCCGTGCCATCCGAAAGGGTGCAGTCTTCGGTTATGATCGCCTTTGTAAGTGACCCCTCTAGAAAGTTAGCTACTAGAACTCCAGGTGCCCCGAGATCAGAAGCCGTCTGATCTGAACTAAAGATGCTAAGACCCGCAAATGCAATTACTGCAGCTGCAAGAGATGTGATTGCCGTGATTTTTACATTCTTATTAATCCATCTAGTTGAATACTTCATTTTTCTCCTCAATCGACCGTTATTAGGTATGTTCTCTACTTTTACTCAAAGTTTCTTTTGATTTTCCTATTTTCGAGCCACAAAATTACGATTTAACTTCTGATTTAGAAAGTTCTAAGTCAATAAGAGGGCCGAGTGACTCATACCATTTTTCGTATCCAAGTTTGTTTAAATGTAAACCAAAAGAGTCCGGATCTTCGCAATACTCGATTTGAAGTTTGTTTTCATCCTTATTCTTAAGTAAAGGGTAGATATCATGGAAAATGAATTCGGATTCTTGCAGTTTCGGACGAATTACTGAGTTAACCTCAATCATGCTTTGAGAATATTCATCGCTTCTCGGGGTGAGAGAGTGCCAAATTATTGGAATATTTGGTAAGGCAGCCTTCAATTTTTCAGCAACATTCAAGATATTTTTTATTACTTGTTCTTCCGACAGGCGGTGCTTACCAAAATCGTTGGTGCCTATCATCACTACTAGAATCTCGGGTTGTGAACTAGCTATTGCGGGAATAAGGGAATCTAGGTCTTCGGTAGTGTGACCCGGGAATGCAAAATTCGTTACGTAATGCTTTTGAAGCCAATACTGCCAAGGGCCTCCATGAACAATGCTATCTCCAGCAAATACGACTCTTCTTTTCATTAGATACCTTCCTTTAACCAAAAATCCAAAGCGGCAGGTGCGAACTTTGCCCAAGTCGCATTTGAATGTGCGCCATTCCTAAGAACGCGTGAAATTAAGTTTGAATTCTCCCTATATCCTCGAGATTTAATCACTGAGTCTGCAAGATTCTGTGACTCCTCATACAAAGAATCGAGTCCTTTGGTGCCGCGGCTCATCCATAACTTATGTTTACCCGGGTTAGGAAATTCCATCATCATTGTATTTGCCAATGGATTCCCACCTATGATCCAATGTGGTGAAAAACTAAGCGAGGTGTGAAAGAAGTCCGGTCTTTCAATCGTGGAATAAATAGCTGCCAAACCACCCATGCTTGCGCCGATAATGGCTGTGCTCTCAGGTGAAATGTTCTGATTAATACGTTCCGTAATTTGAGGAGCGATTGTCTCAGTTATGTCAGCGATTAGTTGGTCTGCATCTAATTCAGTTAAAAAGCTATCAACTTGAAGATCGTAAAGACCATAACTTTCGGTCATCCAATTATCAGGATGTTCCATAAACCGTTTAGGGGTGTACTCCTTCAGTCTGCCTTGCTTATCTTCGTTATATGGGGTGTGATAAACACATATAACTGTCGGAGGAACGACGTTGTTCTTTTCAGCGATTCTGACCGCCGATTGCGCCAACTCCCAAGTGGCCCTTTGGTGGGGATTAATTCCAATGTTTCTTTTATCCAACACATTCTGACCATCAAAGGCAACAATTATGTGTTTACCGGGGCTCTTGGGTGCCCAATAGTCAACGGTACGTTTCCCAATGCGAACCTTTTTTATGCTCCCACTGACACCACGGACTTGAAACTCTTCAAGATCAATCACTGTTCATTATCCCTTCGTTGATCCGCTGACTAGACCTGAAACTAGGTGCTTCTGGAGGAAAATGAAGAGCGTCATTACAGGGATAGTTGCCAATAAAGCACCTGCCGTGAATGGTCCCCAATTCTTTCCATATTGACCGTAAATAAACTGCTGCAGGCCAACTGCGACCGTCATATTTTTACCATCGAGACCCAAAATCACTGACGTAATCAGGTACTCGTTAATAATTCCGATGAAGGAAAGCAAGAATGTGACCACAAAAATTGGTGTTGCCAATGGAATGATAATTTTCCTGAAGATTTCAAAATGTCCAGCTCCATCAATTTTTGCGGCTTCATCAATTTCAGTTGGCAGGGTGTCAAAGAAGCTCTTCAACATCCAGGTGTTCACACCTAACGCAGATCCACCGAAAATTAGGATTAGGGGAAGTTGATGCCCTAAGCCTAAGAGTGCGAAACTTCTTCCGAAAGTATTAATAATCAAGAATAGAGTTGTTGCGGCAAGCAACTGCGGAAACATTTGTACGATCAAAATTGTTGAAAGAGTGAGCTTTCTTCCTCTAAATCTGTGACGGCTGAGTGAATACGCAGCCAGTGCACCAATGATTACCTGCATACCGGCTGCGGAGATGGCAATAATCAATGAGTTCTTGGACCATATACCAAAAGGTTTTTCCTTGTTATTAAAAAGTTGGACAAAGTTGTCCAAACCCTTATGAACCGGGATCAACTGTTGGGTACTGATTTGACCGGTGATATCAAAGGCGGCAGAAATCATCCACACGAGAGGGAAAAGGGCAAAGGCCGCTACGATTATTCCAACTACGTGACGCCACAAAACCTTTTTAAGCCAGAAGCGCAATTTCCTATTTTTGGTGGAATCATGTGATTTCATTTAATTGATCCCCTCCATAGTCTTCATTTTCTTCAAACCATAAATAGAGATGAGTCCTACTATTAAGAAGTTCAGAATAGAAAGGGCGCTAGCTAGTCCGTAATTGTTTCCTTCTTGTGAATTAAATGCGAGCTTGTAGGTATATGAGATTAAGATATCCGTGGCTCCAGCATTTCCATTAGAATTTGAAAATGTAGGTCCGCCGCCAGTAAGCAAATAGATTGCACCAAAATTGTTAAGCGCCATTGCGACAGAAGCGACTAAAAGTGGAGCAACTGTCCTAACAACTAGCGGTAACTTGATCTGAGTAAATGACTTCAGTGGGCTTGCTCCGTCAATTGCGGCAGCTTCCAAAATCTCACCAGGAATAGCTTGTATCGCACCAGTAGTTATCAAGAACATGTAAGGGAAAGTGATCCACAGTTCCACAATCAAGACGGCAACGCGGGCCCACCATGGGTGGGTTAACCATGGAATCGAGATATGAAACATACGATCAATAACGCCGGTTTCTGTGGTAAAAAGACCTGACCAAACCAGGAGAGAGAGAACGCTTGGAATTGCCATCGGAATAATGAAAATAGTTCTATAAAACCTTTTAGATCTAAGAGCTGGAAAATTGAATATTAGAGCCAAAACTAGGCCCATCAAGAAGCTAATAAAGACCAGTAAGAATGCGTTGGCAAATGTCCACACCAATACCGCCAATAGAGGTCTGCGGATCTCCTTATCGGTAATGATTGAAGAGAAATTTCGCCAGCCCACATTTGCTTTCCAGCCTGGATACAGAACTTCTCCAGTCTTACTTACCATCTGCCCATTGTCATTCGGCGCATAGATCTCACCTGAGAGATTACTGACTAGTTCATCTTTCGATTCGTTGTATCTGAAAGCTGGTTGAGAAACTTCCAGACTCTCCAGATCCTGCGGCTGCAGTGAGATTCCTGATTCTAAATTGATTACAAAATTTTGAAGTAGCGAAATTTGAGCCTCTGTTTCTTCTGGACTTAAAACCTTAAAGCCGCCCAACTTAACGACAGTGCCATCAACCAAAATACTTCGCGGATCAGGAGATACGAAATTAACCGTTTTACCATCGGTTAGCCAAAAGTTCTCACTTTCATATTTGAACAAAACAAATACTTTTTTTGAACCAACTTCAACAAGTGTTTGATACTTGATTGGTTCCTCGGTGGCAATAGGAACTTTCGAATCCTGCACAATTGCAGCGATTGCTTGCTCCTTGGAAAGCTGATGTCCATTGGAGTCGTTTGTAAAAGCAACTGCGCCCGAATAAAAAGCTGGATAAATGTGAAAGAGAGTTAAGAGTAGAACCCCTGGTAATAGATACTTTGCAGGCGTGCTCTTGCTAATTGAATATGTATAGAAGATCAAAGCAGCGGACACATAGAAAAATATCGCTAGGAACCAGGCTTTATCTTGAAAAAGTTTGGTGCCCATCACCAGAAGGATCAGAATGAATCCAAAGGCGAAAAGGTAATTGCTGCCCTTTGATACAGCTTTAATATGCACGATCCTCCTCTCTGAAATTTAATCGAACTTGCAAAATGCTGAAAGGGACCTTGGTGATTTACCCTCGTGCACCAAGGTCCCTTATCAAGCAGATTTAGCTGTTACCTAGAGCCTTGTTTAGGTTCTTTGATGCAGATTCCATGGCTGCACCAAACTTAGCTTTACCACTTGCCCAATCAGCAAATGCGTTATTCCAGTATGTCCACACCTGGTTCATTTCTGAAACATTTGGCATTGGGATACAAACTGCACCGTATGCACCGAACTTTCCGGCAACGCTATTTGGATCGATGCTTGAAGCTGCTTCAATATTTGCTGGGTAGCTGTTATTAGCTGTTGTGATCGCCTTACTAAATGCAGCCGATTGAACCACTTCAACCAAATATTGCTTTGCCAAGAACTTATTCTTTGCATATCGGTTCATGTAAACAGCGGTAACGCCACTGAATGCACGTGCTGTCCCACCGTTAATTGAAGGAATGCTTGAAATTTGATACTTCACGCCAGCCTTATCAAGACCATCAATTGACCAAGGTCCAACAATGGCATAAGGAGCTTTTCCATTTGAAAAGTTTGAGCCATCATATGTGTTGGCCTTATCGAAGATCTTCTTACTAAGCCATGAATCCATAAGTGATGCATTCTTCGCAAGCGCCTTTGAATTCAAACCAACCTGCTTAGTATTTGTGTATGAACCATTCTTGTTAGCGAAAACATATCCGCCTAATGAATCAAAGAATGGCTGCATGAAGTAACCATCAAGGTGAGTAACGATTCCAACATTTGCTTTTCCTGATGAAATTAGTGAAGTAGCTGTACTTTCAAGCTCTTTCCAACTCTTTGGAGCACCAGCTGGTACAAGACTCAGGTTTGTTGCGAGAGCAATGTTGCTAACAGCGATTGGAATTCCCCACTGCTGATATTTGAAAGTAACACCTGAAAGAACCGCTGATGGATATGAGGCTTTGTTAACTATAGAACTCAAAGAAGTAACAACACCTGACTTGACTAATGAACCGGTGTTGTCATGAGAAGCAGTGAATAGATCTGGACCCACACCAGCTGGACCGAGCTTGCTCATTCCGCAATCTCCAAGTCCACATTTTGCGACAATATTTACAGATACGCCTGTCTTTGCTGACCATGCTGCAGATGCAGTCTTGTATGAGGCCTCTTCGCCAGAGTTAACCCAAACGGTGATTGAACCAGCTGCTTGCGCCGGCGCCATCGAACCGAAAAATGCTAGAGAAACACCCAGGAGACCAACTCCCAAACGATGCAACTTCATAAATCCCCCTTAGTTCTTTAAATTCGTCGACGCGCGTCGACTATGATGTAATGTACATAGCCACAAGGGCAGAGTCAAGAGATCTGGCTCCATTTTGCGAAAGGGAGTGTCTGTGGCAACACGAGCAGATGTCGCCAAAATAGCTGGCGTATCTGAAAGCACAGTCTCATATGTCATCTCCGGGAAGCGTCCCATAAGTGAACCAACCAGAAACCGAGTTTTGGCAGCTATCAAGAAATCAGGTTACAAGTCCAATTACGCGGCAGCAGCCCTAGCGGGCGGGTCACCGCGCATGGTGACCATGATGATTTCAAACTTGTTTACGACCCCTTCCTCGAGAATCAATGGAGCCCTCGTCGACGGAATTGTCGACGGAGTTCGAGAGTCAGGTTTTCATAGCGTTATTTGGCCGGTTTCCAATGATGATGATGCAGATGTTGATTTGCTCATTCGCTCAAATTTTTCCGGTGGTGTGATCCTCATGAATGTGAAGGAGAATGACCAGCGCGTGCATCTACTCAACCGAGAAAAAGTTCCATTCGTTGTGCTCGGGCGAACAGAGGTTGGATTTAAGTACAACTACGTAGACAGAGATTTTCAAGAGGTAGACAAAATAGCATTGAGTAAGTTGAAAGAGCTTGGACATTCTAAAATCGGCGTACTCCTCTCGGATATTGAGATTCCTTCGCACCTGAAAGACGAAGCTTTTGCCTTGAAGATGAAATTGGTGCCACTAGATGTTCCTAACACAATTGAAGGTGGAGTTGATTTAGCAAACTCCTTTAAGAAGAATCACTCGACTATTACTGGAATTATTTCTTTACTTGATGCTGCAACTTTAGGATTCATGAATGCATCGAAATCCGCGGGGATCGATATCCCCGCGGATTTATCAATCATTGGCGTGAATATGCTAGAAAGCCAAGCAGTATCCACTAAGCCTGCAATTTCAACTGTGGCATTTGACGCCTATGAAATGGCTAAATCTTGCGGCAAAATGATGGTCGAGGCAATCGAACTCGGCCAAGAGAACAAAAAAGCAAGGTCGGAGTTGTGGGTAGGTGATTTCGTCGATCGCGGTTCAACATTTCAACTTCCCTAGATCTCATGGGCAAATTAATTCATATAGACCTTTGAGCAATTAGTCTGTTTCATCGAAGCAAAATACCTCTCCTGTACCCTTTGCCATACAAGAAGAGGAGGGCTGATGAGTAACACCATTGCATGCCAGTTTGTGTTTGAACCTGGTGAATACGATGATGTGTTCCACACCCTTGACGGCCAAATAGATGTATTTGCTTCTGAACTTTCCGGCTTCATTTCAGTTCACCGCTGGGTTTCTCCAGATGGTCGATTGAGAAACTCCATTTACTTTTTCAAAGATATGGAGTCTGTTAAAGCTCTTTCTAAGTACCCTCAACATTTAGTTGCTAAGCAGGAAGTGAAGCGTTGGTACAAAAGTTATCAAATTCTCATAACTGAAGTCACCGCCTCATATGGCGATGGAAACCTGATCTATCCTTAATAAAAGAAGAGTCGCCCTATAAGCCGGAAAGATGCTTGAACTTTATGGCGAACAATAGGTCTACAATCAAACAATGACGTCTCAGATATCCAAAGCTAGAGATTCTGCTCCAGATGTTCTCAGAGGTTTTGCACTTCTCGGAATAATCATGGTTAACCTTGCCTTCTTTTCTAATGACCCCAGTGAGGGCATCGGCAAAGAAACAATGTCTGGGGCAGGAAATTCTTTGGCGGGATTCTTGGTTTTCACTCTCTTTGAAGGCAAGTTCTTCCTTATATTCTCTTTTCTTTTTGGGTATAGCTCCCATTACATTATTGGCCAGAACGGAAAGAACACGCCTAGGTGGATTCGACGTGCGGTTGTACTGATTATTTTTGGCGCACTCCACTTCTCGCTGTTATGGCATGGCGACATTCTCTTTTTGTATGGATCCTTGGGCCTCATCCTCACTTTATTTTTCAAGCGCAGTGACAGGCTCATCAAGATTTGGGCAACCGTCATTTACTCTACTTTTTCATTCTTCCTTATTCTTTTGGCTCTTCTTGGGCAGCTTTATCCGGAGCCAATAAAGAGCAATCCAATAGCAGATGCCTTCACTCAGGTTATGCGTTCAGGTAGTTATCTAGATTCCATTCCTGCACGTATAGACATTTGGGCGCAGACAATTGCACTCGAATTACTGATTCAAGGCGCTCCAGTGTTTGTTGCTTTTCTACTTGGTTTACTGGCCGCAAGGAAGTCGGCATTGTCATCTGGAAGCACAGCCCTCAGGCTAGATGTGATGACTAAGTATGGCCTCGGGCTTGGATTACCTATCCAGGTTCTTGCTGGAATCATCTTTACAGTCAACGAGAACTCTGACAATCGATCTGAATCTCTCTACTTTTGGATGTTAGTAGTTTCATTGATCTTTGCCCCACTTTTGAGCATGGGCTATATCGGTTTAATTCTTAAACAACTGGAGAAATCAGGCCACTGGTTGATGCAGTTGAGTTTTCCAGGTCGAATGTCGCTGACAAATTACATTTTGCAGTCACTTGCTTTGTCTCTCATTTATGGACCTTGGGGCCTTGGCCTATTCCAGAAAATTGAATTCTGGAAATCATTCCTGATCGCAATTCTGGTTTGGATAACACTTCTACTAGTTTCGAAGTCATTGCTTTCTAAGTTTTCAAAAGGTCCAGCAGAATGGTTACTTGGACGACTTACACAAAAGAAAAGAAGAGTCGCCCTATAAGCCGGATCCTGTCCTCTTGCGAGGGATCACCATCCATCTAGATCTGTAATTGCTTACAGATTCAAGCAACCTACCCGTTGACTCGAGCGAGCAGCTCTCAAACGCCA
>JACCDW011273870.1_pt1 | contig 11215 bp, 16 predicted proteins | sample 7449781 | NCBI WGS metagenome assembly JACCDW01 (sample SAMN15323449, study PRJNA562643) | freshwater metagenome | isolation source: river surface water | place: USA:Blue River Watershed | collected 2017-08-18
CCTTAGAGACGTAGTGTTCACGCTTACGCAATTCATTAAACCAGCCTTCGTCTTGGAGACGCTTCTTGAACTTTCTTAGTGCTTTGTTCACGTCATTGTTCTTAACAAAAATCTTGGTGCCCTTAAAAAGACGACCAGTATTATTATCGTTAATCCAACCAGTTTCGCTGTATATACTCATTGATGTTATATATCCTGTTATTGTTTATAATCGAGTAATCTAAGTCTCGACTGTTATATGTTACTTTTTGGTTCGATATTAAGTAACTGATATAATTGTATGATATATCAGTTGTGTTGTCAACATTAAAATATATGGAATCTGATGTTGATGCTACATTAAGCAACCAAGAAATGTTGTCGTCATTATTATAAACATAAAGAGACAGTTCGATATCGTTATCTTTTAACCATTCTTGTACGTGATTCTTTTCGTCCGCTGTAGGATTGATTAATAATGCCTTTGTTATGTTTCCGTGATAATAATCAGGAGAAGTTACAATTAATAGTTTATTAGTCACGTGTTATAAAGTCCGCTAACATTTGTCTATACTTGATTGGAATATCATCAAAGAAGATTTCCTTTGCTTGTATAGCATCAACGTACTTATATAGCTGTAACCATTCTGGATCGCTTAGATCTTGATTTGTTAAATCGATATCTGCAAACCTATTAAGAATATATTCATTATAAAGAACATCTAGGGGTTTAAAGATATGAAGTTTACTACGGACTCTTGCTCTCAAAGAGTCTTCTATTTCTTCGGGACTTTTACTTGTTTGCTTCCGTCTTTCATTACGTATGTTTCTTTTTTTTTGGGAGGCTTTGGTTCCTTGAGAATCTTCTCTTCTGCGGCTGCTCTTTCTGCTTCCTCGATCATTTTATTCCAAGCGTCAAGATCTGAAGGTACTTCTTCAACAACAGGCTCCGGAGTAGCTTCTTCTATTTTAACTTCTTTTTTGACTGCTCTCGGCTTTCCACGAACTGGTGATTTCTTTTCAACAGGAATAACTTCGGACTCAATGACTACGGTCTTTGCTGCCAATTCTTTAGCAATCTCTAATTCCTGCTCAAGAATCTTACGAGCGTTTGCTTCTTCTTCAATGCGTTTACGCTCTGCTTCTTCGGCAGCAATCTTTAAACGTGCTACTTCCGCTTCAGCTTCAAGGCGGCGCATCTCCGCTTCGGATTCTTGACGCTTGCGTTCTGCTCTTGCTTCTGCTTCACGTTGTTTACGTTCAGCAATAGCTTCTTCTTCCAATCTTTGACGCTCTTCTTCAGCAGCAATCTCTTTACGCTTACGTTCAGCTTCTGCTTCTTTAGCAACTCGCTTACGTTCGGCTTCTTCTTCCTTCTCACGCTTTACACGCTCTGCTTCTTCATTTGCCTCACGTTGAACACGTTCCTTCTCTTCCTTAACAAACTTTCTATGTTCTGTTGCTTGTTCAAATCCAATTTGACTTGCGATAAGCAATAAGACAGCAAGTGGATCAAATACAAAGATGATTACAAAAATCATCCAAGTTACAGCTCGGTCAAATAAGTCTTTACCAGCATCTGGTCCATATACAAATTGAGCAATGTATTTGATTGGCCCGACTTCTGCCTCAGCCTTGCGAATCTTTTGACTTAGTGGAAACTTTTCTTCGTTAAGTTTTGTAATATCTTTTTGTGCTTGGTCGATAACTTTTTGTAGTTTAGTTCTTTCGCCTGAGTTTTGTTTGCGAGCAGTATTAGCACTTGAAACAGATTTAACATCAGTACCTTTTGTTAGGTATTGATTTACAACTTCATCTAAACCTTTAATTGTAGTTTGTGCGTTTGTAATTTCTTCTTTCTTTGCTTGTATTTTTGCGTCAATCATTTCTATCTGAGCAGATATATCCCCAACAGGAGCAGCTTGTTCGATATGTGCTCTAGATAAGAATCCAAAGATACCCATTGATGTAATAAACATTAACACCAATGTAGCTACCATGAAGTATGCTCTAAGAACCTTAGGAGCAGTCTTCCAGTTTTTGTGTAACCAAACTGCGGTAACAAGTTTGCCAATTTCTAAACTCATACCCATAATGATAATAGGTATTGCGCTGGCTGCGAATATAGCAGCAAGTCCAGACACAGAGTAATAAATGGCAACGCTGCTGATTACAAGAGCAGTCAGCAGCGTTATTAAAGCAAAAAACAAATTTATTCTACCTTAGAATGTTTCCTGTGTCATTGTATCAATAATGCCCACAGTTAAATCAGCCCATACATTTGCTGGTGTATCTGGCTGTGTAACAGTAATATCACTGTCTCTTTGTTCGATGAGAACTGGATCATATGTTCTATAACGACGAGTATAACCAGCACTTCCACCGATAGTAATGCCTCTTGTTACTGCTTCTTTAACACAAAGAACAAGTTGCGCTGCTTTGTTAGAAGCAGAAAGAGCTTCCCAAGCACTTGTTGAAAGTGATGTAGCACCGTCGCTAAGTGTAGCGGCACCAACAAGACTCTTTAGGCCGTTGAATACATATTCTTCCTGGGCAAATCCAACAGTAAATGTTACAGAAACAGCAGTATGATCTGCGGCAGTTTCAGCAGCTGGACCAGTCTTAAGAACTGTAACATCAAGAATTTCACAATTTGAAAATCTCTGTAGTTCCTGTAGAATTGCGTTCCAACGGATGTTACCGCGAGCACGACGATTTGAATTAGCTAGTGAAGTATTAAGTGTTGAAAAATAATTGTAGTCCCATGCTTCTACACCGCCGCTATCGTTATTTGCGGCTGTAGTGCTATATCCGCTAGTGTCTATAGCAACACGGTAGTATGTTGGAGTTAATTGATCTTGACTATTTTGAAATCCTGATGCCATGGCTCGATGTCCTTATTTTCTATTATTTATCTTACATTCTCCGAGATTTACTGCCACTTTATGCTATCAACCGCGTCTACTACGGCTACCTAGCTGGGAGCGATCAGTTTTGGGATCAATAACCATATAAGGCCCTTTATTATAGGCCTGATCAACCCAGCTGGCTTTTTCTAAGATAGCTTGCTGTGTAGCAGCATTTTCTTTGTGGAGATTATGCATGACACCGCGTTTGAGGCCATTAGCCTCAATCTTGTTAGAAAGCGGAGCATTGCTCTCAACCTTAAGATCTGGCAAATCTACCTTGTGTTTGCCTTTAAACGCTTTCTGTAGATTACGCTGTGAAGGATGAAGGCCGCGGTCCATAAGCCACTTATCGTGCTCAGCCGTAGCCTGTGCTAATTTCTTGCTCTTGCTTTTCTTATTCTTACTGTTGTATTTGGTAGTGGTAAGATAAGGACCAACAAGATGCATAGACATATAACTCTCCCAGTTAGACTTGGGAGAGCATGAACCAAAGTCCTTTGAGTTCTATCCAAAATGACTTATAGGATGGAACTTTGGACAGGTCATGTCCTCCCGTATATGTCATTAGTTTATGATAGACTCCGTAAAGTGTCAACCTCTTAGCCAAAATTTCAGCCTGTGTAAATGGCACAATAGCGTCATCTGGTGCGTGAACTATGAAAGTTGGTGGATATTTGGAATCTATTTTGATAATTGGACTAGCATCAATATACAATTGTGGGTTGTCCTCGTAGGTTTGATGTCCAAATACATCCAGTCCAGCCATAACTTCTGCCATTTTCGGCTGTGTTAAATCACAGGGGCCAAACATGTTTAGGACTGCCTTAACACCTGGTTCCAATCCAAGCCAAAGAGCAAGATGTCCACCTGCTGAGTCTCCACCAACAGCAATATGATTTGGATCAATACCCCACTTTACAGCATTGTTTCTAATCCAATTAAATGCCATTCTTACATCGCTGAGTTGTTTGTCCCATTGAGTGTTTGGATCTGATGTTGCTAGTGTGTAATTAATTGCTATAACATTAAATCCAGCAAGAGCATATTTCCGTGCTCTTCCTTCATAGACATCATTGTCTCCAGCAGCCCATCCACCGCCGTGAATAAAGATTATAACAGGATTGTGCTTTCCGTTATTTAGAAAGTAAAGATCTGCGACCTGTCTAGGTTTATCACCATATGGCTGATCTTTTAGGACAGTCCAGTCTGGTGTTAGAATTGTTGAAAATAATGGTAATACATATGATAAAATACTTGCCATAGGGATCTCCTTGGCAAGTACTTATTACTTTTTGAGAGTCTCCCACATAAGAGTTTTTTCTTCTACATAGGCAACTTGTTTAAGCCAACCTACGTTAATAGCGTGTTGTATTATCCAACTATGACTAGATGGACACTCTGGAGAAATTTCTAATCCTGCTCGAGTATACATAGCAAACCCATCAGTTTGTATCCAGGTTGGATCATTCTGTGTTACTTTCACAAACTTCTTTTTAGATTCATCTGTTATAAACATTAGGCCTCACTGTAGGTAAGTTGAAACTACCTTATCAGCAATATTATATGTGATTGCTTCGTGTGCGTCAAGATAGACATCTGAACTAGGCATTAGGATCTTTTTGATCTTAGCGTCTGTTAGTCCAGTACAGTTTTTATAGTGGTTGAGCATACGCTTACTAGTTAGGTTATATTCTTTTACTGCGGCTAGAAGTTCGTGTTCTTTGCCTTCAGTTCCCCAACTAAATTGGTGACTTAGGATTGAAGTGTTTGGAGTTAGGGTTCTATGTCCTCTTGCACCGGCCATAAAAATAAGCAGACCAGCGGAACTGATCTGCCCAAGTCCTAGTGTATGAACAGGTATTTTACTGCCCATCATAATATCTATGAGAGCAAATGCGGAAGTAACATCTCCGCCTGGGCTGTTGATTATAAGAGTGAGATGCTTTGGGCGATTTTTTGTGGGTATTAAACACTTTTTTAGGATGAATTCTATAGCATCGCTAGTGTTAGCAGTAGTAATTTCATCATAAAGTAGAAAGATTCCATGGTCTTCTAACGAAGTTAGGTTTGGATCCATAGAATCTAGTAAAGTGTCTAATTTTTTAACCATTAACAGCCCACATCCGCATCGTCGTCATTGTCCTCTACTATATTACTTATATGACTTCCACGGAGTAGATTCAACAGGTTTTTAATTTCTAGGGTGGAGGTCCACCCTAGTTCTTCACCCTTTTCTACGGCCGCCATATATTGCTCTAAACACATAGCAATCCAAAGAGCATTATCCCCACGAATAAAGACGCCCGGCCAATCATCATTAAATTGGACCGGGCCAGTTTCTACCCGTTCTGCGTGTTCGCGTAAATTAAACGGGCAAGGGATCTGCGATAAATCTACTTTAAGTTTTTGTATCTTTCTAGTCATGGAAACAACTTCTTCTTAAGTTCTTCAGTTTTGAGCTGGCGCATAAGATCGTTATTTTCATTCTCGATCTCACGCTTTGCGTCTTTGTAAGTCCAGTGTACAATAAATGCTAAAAATCCAGCGATATAAAATCCAAATAGGCCGCCCTCTTTACTTCCAAAGAAGTGATGTCCGATATACATAGCAGCACCAGCATAACAGATACCTCCGACAACGATTCCAAACAGCACTCCAAGTTTATATAGAGTTCGCTTTAAGACTCTGCTCATACAATTCTCCTATATACTGGAGTATATAATAAGATTTGGATGTTGTCAATAAGAAAAGGAGCACCGCGAACGGTCTCCTTTTCATTAGCAAGCAGGTTTTGGCTTACTATGGAGGTCTGTCCCCTATGGGCTTGGCAGACTACTCCGACGTGTGTATCACGCTTGACGTGTAATATAGTTCAAGCGGATATTTTGAGCTCCGAAGAACTCTTCAACCGTAGCAACAACCACATCGTTGCTGAACGGTTTACACGAGAAAACATCCAAATACATGGTGTTGTCTCGATCCACAGAATGCATGGCAATATTGGATGTCTCAATAAGCTGAACCATACTGAAACCTGCCTTAGCCGGATCGTGAGTAGCAAAGTGTTCAATAACTGGTTCGCCATATGCTACCATATCAATACGCTTTACTAACTCTTTTGTAAAATTATAAATGTTGTCACGGCTCACGATACCCTCGTGTCTACAACCGCTACAATCCAACATAAGGTGATAACCCCAATACTTGCTCATCGCATGTTGACTCCTTTAGTGTCTGTATAGAACAGGACAATATTTATAAAATACTAGGTTATTTGGATAAAATCAATTTTCTTCTTGATCAGTTTTACCAGAAATTGATTTCATTAAGTTAATGTCGTAGTCAATAAGTCTAGAAAGAGCCTTAACAGCATTTTCCTGGCTGACTCCTCCAGCAATCTTATCTCGTGACCACATCACATACTTTATCAGTGAGTTAATATCAAGTGCGTTAGTGTCTTCAAGTTTCTGGTTCATGTTACACCTGTGTGTTAAAGTGCTGGCAGTCGCACATCCATTCTCTTAGCCTATCCGACCTATGTCCTTTTATTTGACTTACGATAGGTACCAGCACAAATTGTTGCCGGATTCTGTTTCTAGGCTCCGGCGGGCCCAATGATCATGCTGCTAGAGCAATCTCAGAAGCAACGAAGTTATCGTTAGCTGCATTTATATTTTTCATTGCGTTAACCGAGCTTTCGCCGGACCATCTACTTCAATCTTTATACGCCTGTCGATCCTATGTCTACCCCATCAAAGATACACAGTCGCTTCCCTTTTCTACAGACACATGGCTTTGCGAAACCCCTTCGTTGTCTGTCTCCCTCCGGATGATCGGGTAATCCCGGAGCATTGGGCTATGTATCTTTGGTGGAGTAGCCGGGTACCGCCCCCGGGTCCATTACGTTTTATTTCATTGCTATCAACAATGGTATTTTATTTATAGCGTCATATTAAAAGAATGTCAATAACGAATTAATCCGGAAACAAATCCACCACCTGGTTTTTGAGTTCCAACAGGTAATCCTGCTTTTGATCCATCTTTACTATAAGCAACATGAATCCAAGTTCCTTCTAGAAGGAGTTGTCTATAACAGCAATTTGCTCTTATCCATGTTGCTATTTCATAATGACGGGCTCTTGCTCCAGGCCCTCTACCAACTGCGATATCTAATGCACATCCTCTAGCATGGTCGGATACTTTTCCGCTTGATGTAAACTGACATCTAAATCCGCTATTAATGTGTATATCAGGAAATTGATCTTTAACTTTATCATAAACTGTTTGACATAGTATTGACAGATTTTCAATAATTTCGTCAGGAGATTTTCCGCTCTTTGCACAATATTCTATAAGGTGACTTCCTGCAGGAGCGCCTTTTGAAACTTCGTTTAATGTAACATATCTTGAAATTTTTGAAGCATATGGTATGTAACGACTTTCACCTATCTTTGGAGCCATAGACGCTTTATATCCTTGGCATCCTGTTCCTGGTGTTCCGCTATCTTGTTGCGGAGAAGATTCTCTATTTCCTTGAATAGAATTTCCGCCTTCGCCACCGCCTACACCACCGCCACCTCCGCCGGCTCCTGAGCCACCACCGGCTCCGCTTCCGCCTCCACTAGTTCCTCCAGTACGTGCAGGAGTGTTACTATAGATAAGATCTAGATTTCCCGGCAACATTCTTCTTGCTTGTTGAATTGTTAACATTTGTTGTAATATTTCAGGTGGAATATTTTGTGGTAATCCTGAAGTTACTCTCGAATTAGGAAAGGACATATTATTAGGAAGTATAGGAATAGACATATTAGAAAGATTTCCACCCATCAATGCATTAAGAAGAGTTCCTATAGACTGAGAATTGAGAGCAGATATCGGAAGACTAATTCCACTTTGGTTTAAACCTAATTGTATTGCCTGAGTGTAGGAATTTAAACTTAATGGTATACCCAAATTTCCAGAACTCAGTGCTATTTGAGTAACTGTACCTATAACATTTGAAAGTGTTGCCGACCCTAAGTTACCAAATTGAGAGCCAAAACCATTAAACACTTGTGCTATTGGAATACCTTGTAGAGATTGAGTAAGAACATTTGAAATGTTAAATCCACTAGAAAGAGATCGTAACAATTGGCCTGCCATTGGTCCTAAAGCATTACTGCCTATCATTCCCATTACACTTTGTAAGCCGCCACCGGTAATAACTTGAGCCAAGTTGTTTATATTAAACATTCCAGACCCACCTATACCAGGTATAAGACCAGGTGGTAAAAATGCCAACATTTGTTGTGGTAATTGACTTATAAATTGATTCAACATGTTCTGAGGAACATCCATTAGGATACCTTCAAGTGCAGGTATTTGTGATGTAAACTCTCTAGGCAATCCTCCTAAAAAATTACTTAGATCGGCATTTTTTCGATCAGGAGACGGTTCTGTTTGAGATGATTCTGATCCCTCATTTGCATCGTCTTTAATTCCCATAGTATTTCTTAGTTTTTTTGTTTTAAACTCTTCGGGACGTTTAGGAGGAGTAGGCGGTTGTCTAAGATCTTTACGATCTTTTTCTTTAGCCTTATCCTGAGCTCGTTCTGTAGCTTCTTTCGGTCTTTCCGGTGGTTCAGCTTCTGCTTCGTATGTCTTTCCCATTCTTACTCTCTTATTTTATTGGATATGATGCGTAAGGACCGCCTGCCCAAATATTACTTCGGTAACCATAATTTCTAATGAAAATATTGTTTCCGACATTGTTATAACCTCTTAAAGAATTTCTGACAAATCCAGAGGTTGCTGCGGTATTTTTATTATAGTACTCGCTACCTCTGAATTCATTTGCTCCGCCGGTTATATCTGCAACGGTTCCGCTTGCAATAGCGTATATTCGTTCTCTAATATATTGTGCTTGAGCAGGAGTTGGATTTCCTTGATTATATCCTTCCCATTGTCCGGGAGCCGATACTTGACCTAGAAGGCTGTCACTGCCAGGGTACCCTGAAGAATTTGCACGATTTATTAATACATTAATAACAGCATCAACACCGGCAATATTAGAACCTGCTTCTCTTGCAATAGTTCTAATAACTCTGTTATCAACATCGGTTGATTTAACGGTATAAGGTTGTCTGTATAAAGTTTGTCCTTGCGAGTTAGTCATTGGTGCTCGCATTGCACCTAATGACCCTTGGTTTCTTTGAGCTATTTCTTGTAAACTTGCCGATTGAGCACTTGCCGCCGCAGTTTGCATAGTATTAGTCTGCATTAATTGTTGTAGAACATTATAATTGCTCGGATATGCATTAGGGTTTGTGCCAGTTGACCCAGGGTTTCTAGCCTGTTGTGCAGGAGTTTGTTGTGGTTGATTTTGGCTAGTCTGAGCTCCTGGTTCGCCGCCTTGTGTTCCAGTGGTAGGGGTTGATCCCTGTCCAGTATCTGCACCTCCTCCACTACTACTTTGTCCGTCATCTTCTTCTTCGCCAATAACTTTTACTTTTGCACCTGTTTCGGCTGCTATTTCTTTTGCTCTATCTTTTACATATTGCTGAGGATCTTTCGTACCTTTAGGTATTTTGATAGTACGAGTGATATATGGTTCTTTATCTTTACCTTTTAAGTTAAGTTTGGTATCGTATCCAGATTCACCTTTTTGATTCCTAGTATTATCAGAAGCAGGCTTTTTTGTTAGAGCTTCCTTCTTCTTTTTATCGGGAAGAAACGTAACTTCGGCTTCTACGTTAGATTGTTGTTGATCGACCATACTCATATTTATACACCAAAATGCTTTATAAATATCAAGGAGATCTAATATGGCTAAAGAACTTATTGCAGTAGACGGCGACGGAATTAAAGCAGAAGCAGGACACGCCGGAACTGGAGGCGAATTAGAGGTTGAGGGCGATAAGACTGTTTTTATTAATAAAAAAGCTATAGTTACTCATCAAACTAAGGCTAAACCTGACGATCAGGGACATACAGAGGAGGAAGTTAAAACTAAAGATAAAAGTTTTAGCGAAACAGTTTTTGCATACAAAAAACATGTACACCGCAATAACGACGAGCGCAATTGCGGTGCAAAAACTAAAGTAACAAATCAGGAAAATGTATTTTGTGGCTAGATTAACTTGCCAAAGTCCGATGTAGTAACAGGCTCAATCCCTGAAGTACCCTTGATATATTGATTAGCGGTCTGCTTGTCTGTAGCTGCTAGAGCAACGACAACATGCTTTGGTATTTCGATATCTCCGCTAATTTCAGCTGTAAATAGAAACGGTGTCATAGCTACACCGTTTGCTGTAATAGAAAGCACTAAAGGTTTATTAACTTTATAATAACTATCAGTGCCTTCGACAAACTTACTAATTATTTCTTCACCTGTTACAAGTTTCATTGTAACAATATCTAATGGTTTAATTTTTTGTACAAGCATTAAGCAAATCCTCTCAGGCTATTAAGTTCTAACTGTTCTTTTAATACTGCTGGATCTTGAAATTTTAATCCATCCCACCCACCGGATACAAATACTTCTCCGTTTAAGTACAGTTGTGGTACACTTTTATGTCCATGTTCTCTTAACATAGACAATGATTCCTCGTCGACACTAACGTCAACAACATCATACTCTATCTTATTTGAATCAAGCCAACTCTTTGCTTGTTCGCAATGTGGACAATTTGGTTTTGAATAAACGGTTAACATGTAGACTCCTTATAGTGAAAACCCTTTAAAACTATCGCCGTCAACGTCTTGCTTGACGCCGCCGACGATATAACTTGTAATTTCTGTTTCTTGTGGAGCAACCTGAACATCAGCACCAGAGATCCATTTCTGTGTCCAAGGTAGTGGATTGCTACCGCCCTTATACTTTGTAGGAAGACCAACAGCAACCATACGCTTGTTAGCAATCCACTCTACATACTCGCAAAGAAGTTGCTTGTTAAGGCCAATCATTGATCCATCTTTGAACAAATAATCAGCCCATGCCTTCTCCTGCTCAACAGCATCTTCAAATAGCTTAATACATTCTGCTTCACATTCTCTAGCAATTTGAGCATAGTCCGGATCATCTTTTGGCAATAACTTTAACAAAGTCTGTGTTCCAGCAAGGTGTATGTTTTCATCGCGAGCAATGAACTTAATAATCTTAGCATTGCCTTCCATCTTCTTAACTTCAGCAAATGCCCACGAACAAGCAAAGGAAACATAGAAGCGAATGCCTTCAAGAATGTTAACTGACATAAGAGCCATATACAATGATTTTTTGTGTTCTAATTTTGCTCCAGGTATTCCAACAATAGCGTTGTTTAAATCAATAAGCTCATCGTAATACTTGC
>JACCDW011534999.1_pt1 | contig 11212 bp, 11 predicted proteins | sample 7449781 | NCBI WGS metagenome assembly JACCDW01 (sample SAMN15323449, study PRJNA562643) | freshwater metagenome | isolation source: river surface water | place: USA:Blue River Watershed | collected 2017-08-18
CCGCGACCACCTGCAGCAGGTGATCGAGCCGGCCCTGGCGCGCGGCGAAGTCCTGATCTGCGATCGCTTCACGGATGCCACCTTCGCCTACCAGGGCGGCGGGCGCGGCTTCGACTGGCAGGTCCTGCGTGAACTCGAGCGCATGGTCCAGGGCAGTGCGGGGCAGGGGGCCTTGCGTCAGCCCGATCTCACCCTCCTGTTCGAGCTGGCCCCGGCCATCGCCGCCCAGCGCCTGGCTGGCGCCCGGGTTCCCGACAAGTTCGAGTCGCAGCCGCAGGCGTTCTTCGAGCAGGTGCACGCGGGCTACCAGCGCCGGGTCACAGAAGATCCGGGCCGGTTCGCGCGCATCGATGCGGCGCGGGACCGCGATGCCGTGTGGACGGCCGTGAGGGACGCCGTGGCGCGCAGGGGGTGGCTGTGAGCGTCGCGCCCTGGATCGCCGCCCAGCGCCAGGCCCTCCTGCGTCAGCCTGGCCATGCCTTGCTGCTGCAGGGGCCGTCGGGGCTGGGTCAGTACGCCCTCGCCCTGGAGCTGGCCCGGGCCTGGCTGTGCGAAGCGCCGGGCGGGGAGGGGGCCTGCGGCCAGTGCCCGAGCTGCCACGCCATCGAGGTACGGACCCATGCCGACCTGCTCGTTCTCATGCCCGAGACCGCGATGATGGAGCTGGGCTGGCCCCTGTCCGAAAAGGCCCAGCAGGAAATCGACGACAAGAAGCGCAAACCGAGCAAGGAGATCCGCGTCGACGCCCTGCGTGACGCGGTCGAATTCGCGCAGCGCACCAGCGCGCGCGGCCGCGGCAAGGTGGTCCTGGTCTATCCGGCCGAGCGCATGAACGCGATCGCCGCCAACGCCCTGCTCAAGACCCTGGAAGAACCCGTGGGCGAGGTGCGTTTCGTCCTGGCCAGCGAGGCGGCCTACCAGTTGTTACCTACGATCCGCAGCCGCTGCCTGGCCCACACCATGGCCTGGCCCTCGCAGGAGCAGGCGCTGGCCTGGATGCAGTCGCAGGACCTGCCGCCTGCCGATGCCGAGGTGCTGCTGCGCGCGGCGGGCGGCCGCCCGGAGGACGCCCTGCGCTGGGCCCAGGCGGGTCTGACCGCGCGGCTCTGGTCGCAACTGCCCAAGGCGCTGGCCCGGGGCGAGGTCGCGGCCCTGGCCGACTGGTCACCCGCACAGGCGGTCGACGCCTTGCAGAAGGTCTGTCATGACCTGCTGGCGGTAGGCGCCGGGGGCGCTCCGCGCTTTTTCGCGCTGGCCGACCTGCCGCCGGCCGTGCCGCTCGCGCCCCTGGCGGCGTGGTGGCGCGAACTGGCTGACACGCTGCGGACGGCTGAACATCCCTTCAATGCCGGACTCATGCTGGAGTCGCTTGTGAGCCGGGCCCGCATCGCCCTACACTCGATGCGTCCCGCTTCCACAGGCCGGCCATGACCTCCACGCCTTCGCCTTCGCTGCCTTCCTCCCACACCCCCGCGCGCCCCAGCGTCGTCCAGCTGGCGATCAAGGAAAAGGCGGCCCTGTATGCCGCCTACATGCCCCTGCTGTCGGAGGGTGGCATCTTCATCCCCTCGACCCGCGCCCACCGCCTGGGTGACGAGGTGTATGTGCTGATCTCCCTGCCGGACGACCCCCAGCGTTACCCGGTGGTCGGCAAGGTGGCGTGGATCAACCCGGGCGCGGTGGCGGGCAACCGCACCCAGGGGGTGGGAATCCGCTTTCCCTCGGACGAGAAATCCCGCCTCCTCAAGCACAAGATCGAGCAGGTCCTGGGCGGCCATCTGGCTTCGGACCGCCCCACGCAGACGGTCTGAGGGCGCGGCTTTCCCCCTGACCCGGGACCGGCCTTGCACAGCCCGTACCATCGGGTGATGTTTGTCGATTCCCATTGCCACCTCACGTTTCCTGAACTGGCCGCGGAGCTGCCCGCCATCCGGGCCGCCATGGACCAGGCCCATGTCGACCGCGCGCTGTGCATCTGCACCACGATCGAGGAGTTCGAGACCGTCCATGGCCTAGCCCTGGCCCACTCGAACTTCTGGTCCACCGTGGGTGTGCACCCGGACAACGAGGACGTGCATGAACCCACCGTCGAGGAGCTGGTGGCCCGGGCCGCCTTGCCCCGTGTCGTGGCCATCGGCGAAACCGGCCTGGACTACTACCAGATGGAATCCCGCAAGGGCGGGCGCACCCTCGGCGACATGGAATGGCAGCGCCAGCGCTTTCGCACCCACATCCGGGCTGCCCGGCAGGCCGGCAAACCCCTGGTGATCCACACGCGCGCCGCCTCTGCGGACACCCTGGCGATCCTGAAAGAGGAGGGCGAGGACGGCTCGTCAGGCAGCGTGGGCGGGGTATTCCACTGCTTCACCGAGACGTCCGAGGTCGCTCGCGCGGCCCTGGACCTGGGCTACTACATCTCCTTTTCCGGCATCCTGACCTTCAAGACGGCAGTGGAACTGCGCGAAGTGGCGGCCTGGGTGCCGCTGGACCGGATCCTGATCGAGACCGACAGCCCTTATCTCGCGCCGGTTCCCTTCCGGGGCAAGACCAACAATCCCTCCCTCGTGCCCTACGTGGCTGCCCAGATCGCCCAGCTGCGAGGCCTGGAGGCCCAGGAGGTCGGGCGCATCACCAGTGCCAATTTCGAGCGTCTTTTCAGTGGTGTCCGGATATGAGAAATTACATTAGATATTTCATATATCTAATTGTTTTTATTGGATATTCTTCGACTCACGCGGGGTCGTACGATGATTTTTTCCGGGCCATCAAGCGCGACGATGCCCCGGTCATCGAGTCGCTGCTGAAGCGGGGTTTCGACCCCAACACCCCCAGCCTGGACGGCGAGCATGGCCTGATGATCGCCCTTCGCGAGCCTTCGCTGAAGGTGGCCGCAGTGCTGCTGGCCTGGCCCCAGACCCGCGTGGATCCCCGCAATCCCGTGGACGAAACGCCCTTGATGATGGCCGCGATCAAGGGCCATGTGGACATGGCCCGCCGGCTGATCGAACGCGGCGCCGACGTGAACAAGACCGGCTGGACACCGCTGCATTACGCCGCCACGGGGGGGCACCCGGCCATCGTGGGCCTGCTGCTGGACGCCCATGCCTATATCGACGCCGAGTCGCCCAACGGGACGACGCCCTTGATGATGGCGGCGCACTATGGTTCTGCCGCGACTGTGCGTCAGCTGCTGGAGGCTGGCGCGGATGCGTCACTTAAGAACCAGTTGGGTCTCACGGCCCAGGACTTTGCGTTCCGTGCCCAGCGCCAGGACGTATTCGAGTTGATTGCGGCGCATCTGCGCAAGCAGCGCCCCCCCTCGTCCTGGTAGCCCTGAGAGATACACGATGTGCGTTATGTCAAATAAATCAGAGAGGTCTCTGAGGCCCTGATTCCGATGGCCCGCATCGTCACCCTCACCCTCAACCCCGCGCTCGATCTCTCGACCTCGGTCGCTGCCGTGGTCGACGCCCACAAGCTGCGATGCGAGTCGCCGCAGGTCCATCCGGGTGGCGGCGGGATCAACGTGGCCCGGGTGCTGCACCGCCTGGGAGCCGATGTCCTGGCCATGGCCACGGCCGGTGGCCCGACCGGTGAACGTCTGAGCGAAAAGCTGGCGGGCGAAGCCGTGAGATGCGTCTGGCTTCCGATCGCTGGAGAGACCCGGGAAAGCTTCACGGTCCACGAAAGGCAGACCGGACGAGAGTTCCGGTTCGTCCTGCCGGGGCCTGCCTTGGCCGAGGATGAATGGCAACGGTGCCTGTCGCGGATCGAGTCCCTGCCCGAGACCCCGGCCTACCTGGTCGCCAGCGGCAGCCTGCCACCCGGGGTGCCGCTCGATTTCTACGCCCGCTTGGCCCGGCTCGCGCGTCAAGCGGGCAGCCGCCTGGTGCTGGATGCCTCTGGCGAGGCGCTTCAGGCGGCCCTGGCCGAGGGCGTCTGGGGGGTCAAGCCCAGCCTGGGTGAGATGCGGGCGCTGACAGGCCACGCCCTGGCCACCCTGCCCGAGCAATTGGCTGCGGCTCAGGATCTGGCCGTCCGTGGACGCGCCGACTTGGTGGGTCTTTCGCTGGGCGCTGAGGGTGCCTTGATGGCGACGCGTGACGAGGCGGTCTCGGCGCGGGCCGTGGAGGTTCCTGTGCGGGGAACGGTGGGTGCCGGGGACAGTTTCGTGGCCGGATGGATCGCCCAGTGGGATCTCAAGCCCGATCTGGCCGAGGCCTTGCGGGCCGCCGTCGCCACCGCATCGGCCGCCTTGATGGCCGCGGGTACGGCGCTCTCGGAAGCTGACGAAGTGGCCCGCCTGAAGCCCCAGGTGCAGATCCTGAGGCACCGCTGAAACTTCAGGTGAATTCTCTGAAGCGATGAAAAGCTGTTTGATTCAAAACAACTTTTCCTTTCAGTAGAGGAGTCGATCAGGCCTTAATGCGCGTGCCCCCACAGCACCAGGGCGTCGCGCCCCTCCACCACCAGGTCCACCGGCAGGCCCACCGGCAAGCAGACCTTGGTCGGCACATGCCCGAACGGCAGGCCGGTGAAGACCGGGGCCTTGACCCGTTCGCGCAGCCAGGTCACCACCGTCTGCAGCTTGAAGCCCTTGTCATGGGGGACGGGCTTGTAGTTCGTGAAGCCGCCCAGGAGGATGGCCTTCTGCTGCCCCAGCAAACCGGCATGCAGCAACTGGGTCAGCATCCTCTCGATCCGGTACGGGTGCTCGTTCACGTCCTCCAGGAACAGGATGCCGCCCGTTGCTTGGGGCATCCAGGGACTACCCACCAACGAAACCAGCACGCTGAGATTCCCGCCCCACAGGGGGCCATGCGCCCGGAAGGCCTTGGCGCGCGCCTCTGAAGCAGGCAGTCGCCAACCCGTGCCCTCCCCTGCCCCCCCTGCCAGGTCGTCGAAGCAGGCCAGCATGATGTCGTCCGGCTCGCCCTCGACGCCGAAGTCCTCGCCCAGCGCGGGGCCCGACCAGCTCACGGCCCCGGCCTGCGCCATCAGTGCGTTCTGGAAGGCGGTGAAGTCGCTCAGGCCGACAAAACGCAGGCCCTGGTCGACCGCCTTGGCCACCGCCTTGTAGCGGATGTCCGGCAGCAGGCGCGTGAGCCCGTAGCCCCCGCGGGTGATCAGGGCGATGTCGGCGCCGCTGGCGGCAGCCCGGTGGATGGCGGCCAGCCGGGTAGCGTCGTCGCCGGCGAAGCGCATGTGGCTGCTGAAGGCGTCCCGGTCGATCTCGACCTCGTGGCCCAGGGCCTTCAGGCGGGCGATGCCGCGGCGCATGGCGGCGCGGTCTCGCACGGCGCTGGAGGGCGAGAAAACATAGATGTGGCTCACGGAGTTCCTTCGGTGAAATGACGCACGGCGCGCTCGGCGATGGCCTGGCCGTGTTCCTGGACGAAATGACCGGCCTCCTCGATCGGCCAGGGCGGCGGGCAGCCGCGGATGCGGGCATGCAGCGACTTCATCACCGACGGCCCCAGCACCGGGTCCTGCATGCCCACGGCCATCAGGCTGCGGCCGTTCCAGCGTTGCGACCAGAAGTCGGCCGCCTCGCGTGAAAGGGCCGCCCCGTCGTCCTCGGGGCGTTCCGGGACCATGGGGGGGAAGGCCCGCAGGGCCGCACGGTGCCCGCGATCCGGGAAGGGCGCGTTGTAGGCCTCGCATTCGGCCGGCGTGAGGTGTGGGTTGCCGCGGGCAAACAGGCGGCCGACATCGAACTCGGGCTGGCGGGCGCACATCTCGCGCCAGGCCAGGAAACCGTCGGTCAGGGGGGTGTCGCCGGTCGCCAGCCAGGTGTTCATCACCAGCAGGCCCTGGTAGCGGTCTGGCGCCGCCATGGGCAGCGTCAGGCCGAAGATGCCGCCCCAGTCCTGAACCACCAGGACCACGCGACGCAGATCCAGGCGTTCGACGAATTCGAGCAGCACCTGCCGGTGCCAGGCGAAGCGGTGCGCGGCCTCCTTCTTGGGCTTGTCGCTGCGGCCGAACCCGATCAGGTCCGGCGCGACGACCCGGTGCCCCGCCTGAAGGAAGACCGGGATCATCTTGCGATACAGGTAGCTCCAGGCCGGGTTGCCATGCAGGCACAGCCAGGTGACCGGGGCGTCCATGGGCCCTTCATCCAGGTAGTGCATCCGCCATCCGGCCAGTGCGGGCAGGTCGCTCAGGTAATTCGGGGCCCAGGGGTAACCGGGCAGTCCCTCGAAACGGGCATCGGGCGTGCGCAGCGCGTCATCGCGCAGGGGGTGCGCCGTGGCGCGCTGGTCCTGGCGGCGTTCGCGGAAGAAATCCGCCAGCAGCGCGCCGCACGCCGCGGCGAGCACGCCGCCCTGCACCTGCGCATGGTGATTGAGCTGGCGCTGCGCGAACAGGTCGGTCACCGAGCCGGCGGCGCCGGTCTTGGGATCGGAGGCCCCATACACCACGCGGGCCAGGCGGGCATGCATCATCGCACCGCTGCACATGACGCAGGGCTCCAGGGTCACGTACAGCGCGCAGCCATCCAGCCGGTAGTTCCCCAGGGTCAAGGCCGCCTCGCGCAGCGCCATCACCTCGGCATGGGCCGTGGGATCGTGCCGGCCCACCGGGGCGTTGTGCCCGGTGCCGATGACGGTGCCGTCCTTCACCACCACGGCCCCGACCGGCACCTCGCCGGCTGCACGGGCGCGTTCGGCCTGGGCCAGGGCCAGGCGCATGAAGGCTTCGTCGCGTGGGTGGGCGGTGGTCATGGTTCGTGCGGGTCAGGTGGCGCGGGGCGCGATGCGGTCCATCCACCCGGCCAGCGCCCGTTCCTGGTCATTGCCCGCCAGATAAGCGGCCTGCAGACGCTCGCGGGCTTCGGGTCGGTGCTGGCTGACCTTCACCGCGAATTGCCATTCGTTGGCGGTGATTTCCAGTCCGACGATGCCGGCCAGCATCGCGGTGGTGTAGCTCTCGGCCAGTGAGCGCCACTGGTCGGCGTAGGCCGGCTCATGGTCGGCAATCAGGCATTTGAGCAGGCGGTCCTTGTCGTCCCCGGCGTGTACCAGGGTGACCTGCACGGTGGCATGCAGCGCAACGTAATTCCAGGTGGGCACGCGCTGCAGGTCGGGATAGACCTGGGGCGACATGTAGGCCTGCGGCCCCAGGAAGGTCACCACGGCGCGGGGGGCCGATTGCAGGTGCTGCCACTGCGGATTGGCCCGGGCCAGGTGCCCCAGCAGGTGCAGCGTTGCGCCCGCCCCGGTGCGCTCCAGGCGCAAGGGCAGATGGGTGACGAAGGGCAGCCCCTCCCCGTCGGTGGTGATCAGGCTCGCCAGGGGCTGTTCGCGGATCAAGGTGGCGGCCAGCGCCGGGTCGTTACAGCGTAAGGGGGGCGGAACGTACATGGTTCGATTGTGCCCTTGCCGTCAGTGGACGGGCGCTCGCCAGGCCCGGTCAATGCCCCATGGCGCTCCGCGGAATAAGGGGTTTCCATGAGCCGAGGATTGGTACGATGAAAACCTTGAAAAAGAATGGATGGTTTCCGGCGTTCGTCCCGCGCAGGTTCCAACTTTCAAAGCATATAAACAGCCCACCAACGGAGACTCATGGAATGATGAAGCGTCGCCTCTTTACCCGCTCGGCCCTCGCGGCCCTGGCCCTGGCCGCGTCCACCGGCGCGATGGCCCAGGAAGTGACCCTGCGCCTGGTCAGCGCCTTCGCCGAGAACGGCATCTACGTGCAGCGCATGCTGCCCTGGATCAACAAGGTCAATGCCGAGGGCAAGGGCGTGCTGCAGATCAACTTCATCGGCGGCCCCAAGGCCATCCCGACCTTCGAGGTGGGCAATGCCGTGAAGACGGGCGTGGTGGACATGGCGCTCAATACCGGCGCCTTCTACACCAACGTCATGCCGGAAGCCGACTTCCTCAAGCTCACGCAGATCCCCGTGGCCGAACAGCGCAAGAACGGCGCCTTCGACGCGATCAACAAGGTCTGGAACGAGAAGGGCAACATGCAGTACCTGGCCCGGATGGTGGAGAACCAGCCGTTCCACATCTACACCAACAAGAAGGTCGACAAGCCGGACCTCACCGGCCAGAAGATCCGCATCACGCCGGTGTACCGCGACTTCTTCCAGGCCCTGAACGCGCAGGTGATCACCACCCCGCCCGGCGAGGTCTACACCGCCCTGGAGCGCGGCGTGGTCGACGGCTATGGCTGGCCCATCGGCGGCATCTTCGACCTGAACTGGCACGAGAAGACCAAGTTCCGCATCGACCCGGGCTTCTACGATGCCGAGGTGTCCCTGATCATGAACCTCCCGGCGTACCGCAAGCTCACCGACGCCCAGCGCAACTACCTGCAGCGCCAGCTGCTGGCGCTGGAAGCCGAGAACACCTTCTGGGCCCGCTACACTACCGAGGAACTGGCGCGCCAGAAGCAGGCCGGCATCCAGACCATCTCCTTCGACGCCGCCACCAGCAAGGCCTTCCGTGAGAAGGCCTACGAAGTGGGCTGGGCCGGTGCCACCAAGCAGAGCCCGGACATCGCCGCGCGCTTCAAGGCCCTGTTCTCCAAGTGATGGACCGACTCTCCCAGGGCTACGGCCGGCTGCTGTCGGCCCTGGCCACGGCGGGTTGCCTGCTGATGCTGGCCATGATGGTGATCATCGTGGCCGACGTCGCCTTGCGTAACCTCGCCCTGCCCGGCCTGCCCCAGGGGCTGGCCTGGAGCAACGAGGTCTCCGAGGCCATGCTGTATCTCATCACCATGTGCGTGGCCCCCTGGCTGCTGCGCCAGGGTCAGCACATACGCGTGGACATCCTGCTGCAGGCCATTCCCAGGCGGCTCGCCTGGGGGCTGGAGTGGCTGGGTGACCTGATCGGCCTGGCCTGCTGCCTGGTGCTGGCGTTCTACGGGTGGAAGGCCACCTTCGACAGCTTCAGCGCCGGCTCCCTGAACATCAAGACGCTGGTCACGCCCGAGTGGTGGTGGCTGGTGGCCTTGCCCGTGACCTTCAGCCTGCTCACGATCGAGATGCTGTTTCGCATGCACCGCCTGGCCGTTGGCGAGCGCGGTCCGCGCCACGACGCCGTCAGCGCCGCCTGACCTTTCCGTGCCCGCCCTCACCTTCTGACCTGACATGAATTCCTGGGAACTCGCCGCCTGGCTGATGCTGGGAGGATCGACCGTGCTGCTGTTCATCGGCATGCCGGTGGCCCTGACCTTCCTGGCCGTCAACATCCTGGGTGCCCTCCTGTACATGGGGGGCGAACCTGGGTTGATGCAGCTGGCCCGCAGCAGCGTGAGCTCGGTCACCGCGTTCACGCTCACGCCGATTCCCCTGTTCGTCCTCATGGGCGAGGTCCTGTTCCACACCGGGCTGGCCTTCAAGGTGATCGAGGGCGTGGAGCGCCTGATCGTGCGCGTGCCGGGGCGGCTGGCCGTGGTCGCCGTGGTGGCGGGCACGGTGTTCTCGGCGATCTCCGGCTCCACCATCGCCACCACCGCCATGCTCGGGTCGCTGATGCTGCCGGTCATGCTCTCTCGCGGCTACAACCCGCGCATGGCGGCCGGCCCCATCATGGCCATCGGCGCGGTGGACATGCTGATTCCGCCGTCGGCCCTGACGGTGCTGCTCGGGTCGCTCTCGGGCATCTCCATTTCCAAGCTGCTGATTGGCGGCGTCCTGCCGGGCCTGATCCTCTCGGTGGCCTTCGTGGCCTGGATCGTCCTGCGCGTGAAGCTCACGCCCTCCCTGGCGCCGGACGATCCGGATGCCGTGAAGCACACGGGCTGGGACCGCTGGCAGCCGCTGGTGGCCTACGTGCTGCCCACGCTGTCCATCTTCGGTGTGGTGGTGGGCGCGCTGGCCGCGGGCTGGGCCACGCCCACGGAGTGCGCGGCGCTCGGGGCCTTTGCCACCATGGTGCTGGCCGCGGCCTACCGGGTCCTGACCTGGGAGGCGGTGCTCAAGGCCCTCAAGGGCACGGCGGGCATCTCGGGAATGATCCTGTTCATCATCCTGGGCGCGACCACCTTCTCGCAGATCCTGTCCTTCTCGGGGGCCAGCACGGGCCTGGTGCAGTTCATCACCAACCAGGGCTGGTCCACCAGCATGGTGGTGGTGGGCATGATGCTGCTGCTGATCTTCCTGGGGCTCTTCGTCGACCAGGTCAGCATGATGATGATCACGCTGCCGATCTTCATGCCCATCGTCCAGGCCCTGGGGGTCGACCCGGTGTGGTTTGGCGTCCTGTTCCTGCTTTGCATGCAGCTGGGGCTGCTGATGCCGCCGCACGGCATGCTGCTCATGACGATGCGCGGCGTGGCGCCTGCGTCGGTGACCATGGGCGACATCTTCATGGCCGTCGTGCCCTATGTGGGCATGAGCCTGGTGCTGCTGGCGGCGGTGTTCTGGTGGCCGGACATCGCGACCTGGCTGCCGCGGGTCATGGGCTGAGGCTCAAGGCCTGGGGGCCTTGGCCAGGGTCGCGATGTCTTCCAGAAACTTGTTGCGCGTGGCGTTGCTGCCGCCCACCCAGGCATAGCGGGTCTGTCCGTTGGTGTAGCTCACCATGTTGCGCGTCATCGGGCCCACGAACACACCGTGGGCCGTGTCTTCGAGCCACCACAGGTCGATGGGAGCGTTCCGGGATTTCTGACTCTCGTACCAGTCGATCGGCCTCTGGGTCAGATCCGTGGCGTTCCGGTACCGGTTGCAGGTGGCGGAACTGCCCGCTGGATGGTCGAAATCGGTCACATTGCCCGCGCAGGATTCCTGGCGCAGCCAGATGAATTCATCAGCGGTGCGTCCCCCGTAGTTATCCAGGCGGCCAAAGACCACTTTCAGGGGCGCACGTAGCTGGTCCGGCAGGCCCAGGCCATTGCCCGGGATGCCTTCCGCGAACAGGGCCACCACGTGCTGCGGATTGACCACCGCGGCGAGGTTGGCTACAGCCGCCGCACCGTTGGACAGGCCGTGAAAGAGGATGCGCCGGTTGTCGATCTTGTCCTGCTTCAGGGCCCACTCATAGGCGCCGAGCGCAGCGCGATAGATCATGCGCTGGCGCGCCTCATTGGTGACGGAGGTCGCGAAAAAGCGTGCGCCCTGCTGGAATCCATTCATCTGGAACGCATCGAAGACCAGGGTGGCCATGCCCTTGCCGCGAAAGGCGTCGGCGGCCTGGAGCGTTCCGCTGTCCAGGCCACCGCCGCCGTGGACCAGGATCATCAGCGCGGGCTTGTC
>JACCDW010561697.1_pt1 | contig 11209 bp, 5 predicted proteins | sample 7449781 | NCBI WGS metagenome assembly JACCDW01 (sample SAMN15323449, study PRJNA562643) | freshwater metagenome | isolation source: river surface water | place: USA:Blue River Watershed | collected 2017-08-18
ACTGGTGGTGCTTATGTTTCTGGTAATCTTGGAATAGGAACCACAAATCCAAGAGGTTCCTTACAAATTGGGGTTGGAATTACATTCACTGTTGGTGGTAACGCAACATTTGCAGGTATTGTTACTGCCAACTCTTATAGGGGTGATGGATCATTATTAACTGGTATTATTGCTGGTGTTTCAATTTCAACAAATACTACTAATTCAAACCAATTAATACCTTATGCAACTAGTGGTTATGGTTCAACTACTGGTTTTGGTGCTACTACATCATTAGTTTATAATCCTTCTACTAGTAGTTTGGGTATAGGAACTACAAATCCACAAGGACAATTGCAAATAGGTACTGGAGTTACTATTTTCTCAAGTGGAAATGCATCATTTGCAGGTATTGTTACTGCTACATTTAAAGGTGACGGAACTAGACTTAGAAGTGTTGATGGACAATCATTTAATACAGGAATTTCAACTTCAATAACTGCAACACTAACTGGAATTGGAGACAACATATTAACATTACCATCAACAACAGGATTGGAATATATAATTCATTCAATTCTCGCAACAAATATTGGTACAGGAAATACAGAGTTTAATGTTATTGGTGCATTTGATTTTTCTGCAAGCGAAAGAAGTTATTTTGCATATAATATTCCAATTCCAACAGGAACATCCGTAGAACTTCTTAAACAACCTCAAGTTTTAAATCCATCTGATAAAATTGTGATGAGATCTACTGATGTAAATAGAATTGGTATTGACAGTTCAATTCAAGTTTATATTTCCTATGAATCTAAAACAGACACTAACTATTTCGGTGTTGGATTAGGAACAGTTGGTGTTGCAGTAACTAGTTTAGTGACAGTTTATACATCATCGCCTTTCCCAAGTTTAGTTCAATCTATAAGATTAACAAACAGAACTGACTCTGGTGCTTATCCAGTTTCAGTATCGATTTTAAGACCTGGGCAATCAATTCTTCTTGTAGATAATTTAATTGTTCCAAAATATTCAAGTATTGAACTTTTAGATGCACAAAAACAATTATATCTCAATGATCAAATACAAATACAAGTAGATCAAGCACCAACGATTGACATTCAAGTTTCAGGTAAACAAATAGTTCCTTAATTTTTATTATGGCAGATAACAGAGGTGTATTTAGTTTAAAAACCGCATATAAAACTAAAATACTTGATCAGTGGATTTCATTGAGTGATGTTTGGATATCACCATCAATACTTTCGGCACCAAACACTGGATACTTTGGTGGTGGTACTAATCCTGCTCCAGCAACATTTTCGACAATGGATAAGGTGAATTATTCATCAGATACTACATCACAAATTCCTGGTGCATCATTAAGTGCTGCTCGTCGTTTTTTCGCAGCAACAGGGTCTTCAACAGCAGGATATTTTGGTGGTGGATTTATTGCAAGTGTAGTTTCAACGATGGATAAGGTAACTTATTCATCAGATACTACAGCAGCAGTTCCTGGTGCAGCATTAAGTCTTGCTCGCCGCGATTCTGCAGCAACAGGGTCTTCAATAGCAGGTTATTTTGGTGGAGGTTCTGTTCCCGGCACACCAGTTTCACCACAGTATTTAACAATGGATAAGGTCACTTATGCATCAGACACCACAGCACAAGTTCCTGGTGCATCATTAAGTGCTGCTCGTCGTTCTCTTGCTGCAACAGGATCTTTAACAGCAGGATATTTTGGTGGAGGTAGTACTGGTCTATTTTCAACAATGGATAAGTTAACTTATGCTTCAGACACAACAGCGGCAGTTCCTGGAGCAGCATTAAGTGGTGCTCGTAGTTTACTTGCTGCTACAGGATCTTCAACAGCAGGATATTTTGGTGGTGGTTCTGGATCTGGTGTTCCCGGAACATATTCAACATTATTTAAGGTCACTTATGCATCCGATACTACTGCAGCAGTTCCTGGTGCAGCATTAAGTGTTGCTCGTCTAAGTCTTGCTGCAACAGGATCTTCAACAGCAGGTTACTTTGGTGGTGGTTCTCTTTCTGCCCCTTCATATTCGACGGTTGATAGAATTTTTTATTCATCTGATACAACATCAACATTGCCTAGTGCAGTTTTAACTGCTGCTCGATATGGTCTTGCTGCAACAAGTGCTAGAGCAAATTCACTACCAGTAGCAATTCCAGGATCAACACCATTAAGTCCAATTACAAGATTTAGTGATGGTCTTTCGGCACCAAACACTGGATACTTTGGTGGTGGTGGCGCTGGTACAAGTAATACAACAATGGATAAGGTTACTTATGCATCAGACACCACAGCAGCAGTTCCCGGTGCCAGATTAAGTTTAGGACGTGCTTCCCTTGCTTCTACAGGTTCTTCAACTGCAGGATACTTTGGTGGTGGTTATGATTCAAGTGTAGTTGTAAGATCAACAATGGATAAGGTTACTTATGCATCAGATACTACTGTAGCAGTTCCTGGGGCAAACTTAAGTGTGGCACGTAGTCGTCTTGCTGCTACAGGTTCTTTAACAGCAGGATACTTTGGTGGTGGTTTTCCTGGTCCATTTTCTACAATGGATAAAGTTACTTATTCAACTGATACAACAGCAGCAGTTCCTGGTGCAGCATTAAGTGTGGCACGCGATCTTCATGCTGCAACCGGCAATTCAACTTCAGGATACTTTGGTGGTGGTTTCAATCTTTCATCAATAAATAAGTTAACTTATGCATCAGACACCACTGCAGCAGTTCCTGGCACAAACTTAAGTGTTGCACGTTATGGTCTTGCTGCAACCGGTAATTCAACCGCAGGATATTTTGGTGGTGGTTATGCTCCTGGTACTCCTGGTAATTATTCAACAATGGATAAGGTCACTTATTCATCTGATACCACAGCAGCAGTTCCTGGTGCAAGATTAAGTGCTGCACGTTATAATCTTGCTGCAACCGGTAATTCAAGTTCTGGTTACTTTGGTGGTGGTGCTTTTGCTACTCCAGCTGTATATTACTCCACAATGGATAAGGTCACTTATGCATCAGACACCACAGCAGCAGTTCCTGGAGCAAACTTAAGTGGGGCACGTAGTAATCTTGCGGCATCAAGTGCAAGAGCAAATGCATTGCCTCAACCACCTGCAGAAACTCCAACACCATCGACAGTGAATGTAACAGCACCAAACACTGGTTACTTTGGTGGTGGTGATGGTCCTACAGCAGTTATGGATAAGGTTACTTATTCATCAGATACTACTGTAGCAGTTCCAGGTGCAAACTTAAGTGTGGCACGTAGTCTTCTTGCTGCTACAGGTTCTTCGACAGCAGGATACTTTGGTGGTAGTGGTCCCCCTGGACGGTCAACAATGGATAAGGTTACTTATTCATCGGACACAACAGTAGCAGTTCCCGGTGCAGCATTAAGTGTCGCTCGCGGTTTTTTTGCTGCAACCGGTAATTCAACAGCAGGATACTTTGGTGGTGGTGCTGGTACTCTTGGTAGTTTTTCAACAATGGATAAGGTGACTTATGCATCTGATACAACAGCAGCAGTTCCTGGTGCAGCATTAAGTGCTGTACGTTATGTTCTTGCTGCTACAGGATCCTCAACAGCAGGATACTTTGGTGGTGGTCAACAAGGGCCTGGTAGTCTGTTATCATCAATGGAAAAAGTCACCTATGCATCTGATATTAGGTCAACAGTTCCTGGTGCATCATTAAGTGCTGCTCGTAGATATCTTGCTGCAACCGGTAATTCAACTGCTGGTTATTTTGGTGGTGGTGTTGATATTTCTGGTCCAAGATCAACAATGGATAAGGTCACTTATGCATCAGAAACCACAGCAGCAGTTCCTGGTGCTAACTTAAGTGTGGCACGTAATGGTCTTGCTGCAACCGGTAATTCAACAGCAGGATACTTTGGTGGTGGACGTTTTGGACTCAATTTACACTCAACAATGGATAAGGTAACTTATGCATCAGACACCACAGCAGCAGTTCCTGGAGCAGCATTAAGTGCCGCTCGTGCATATCTTGCTGCATCAAGTGCAAGAGCAAATTCATTACCTCAACCAACTTTCCAAACAACTATTTCATTTATTGTATAATTAGTAATATACAATTTAAAATTTTATATGACTTTAATGATTGGTCTTCCTTGTATGGGAGGAATTGTAAGTGAAAAAGCAACTCTTGGTCTTTTTAATTTAGGTAAAGCACTTGTAAGAAATAATATTCATCATGGATTATTAACTCTGACAAATTCATCTTTAATTACACAGGCAAGATCAAAGATTGCTAATTTTTTCATCAATAATACGGAACATGATTATCTTTTCTTTTTAGATAGTGATATTGGATTTAATCCAGAAGATGTACTAAAATTACTATCGCACCAAGTTCCGATTGTTTCTGGTGCTTATCCAATGAAAATAATTCCAGAAAGATATTGTGTTGATGTTATTCAACCAGAACAAAGACAGGGAGATTTGGTAAAAATTAATGGAAATGGGATGGGATTTGTTCTGATTCATCGTCAAGTATTTCTTGATATTGCAAAACATAATCCTAATCTTAAGTACATTCCATCAGATTATCATTCAGATACACCACATACTCCTGCAGAAATGAATAATTCTTATCACTATTTTGCAGAACATCAACATCAAAGTGGTTTTATGTCTGAAGATAAGAGTTTCTTTTACAGGGCACAACAAGTCGGTTATAATATTTGGTTAGATACAACAATTAAACTTAATCATACTGGTTATCACATTTATCAAGGATAGTATTATGAAATCTGGAGCAACTGAAACTTGCTATTATCACCTGCAAGAACATTATACATTCCCAGAGAATGTTTTTGTTTCTCATTTACCTGAAGAGATTAAAAAATCTAATCACCAATATAAAATTCTCTGGGCACATCATGCCTACGATCAACCAGTTCTTCTCAACTTTGATCATGCAACTGTTGATCATATTGTTTCACCATCACAATGGAATAAAGAGCAATTTATTAAATATCTAAATGTTCCAGAATATAAGATTTCAGTCATTCCAAATGGAGTTGCTGAAATGTTTCAACACTCAACTGAAAAAACAAAAACAATGATTTTTACTTCAATTCCTTACAAAGGTCTTGAAGTAATGGCAAAAGTTATTCCACTAATTCATAGAGTTCATTCAGATACAAAATTCAAGATTTTTTCCTCAATGTCTTTGTATGGACCCTCTAATGATCAATTTATCGAACTTTATGAACATTTAAAAACTATTCCAAATGTAGAATATTCTCCAGTAATTGATCGTGAAGAATTAGTTAAGCACTATCAAGAATCTGCATTTTTTATTCATCCAAACATTTGGGAAGAAACTTTTTGTGTTTCAATGGCAGAAGCAATGCGTTGTGGTGCTTATCCAATTATCACTGATATTGGAGCACTTGCAGAAGTTGCTGGAGAAAAAAATGCAACCATAGTTCCAATTGAAGGTGAAAATACCTCAAGAGGATGGAAAGTTACCGAAAACTTTATTCATCGATTTGCCGATGCTTGTTGTCTAGCATTGGATTACTATGAGAAAGAACCAAAGTTTTATCAAGAAGTATCTAAGATTATTTCCGATTATGTAACTGAAAAGTATGATTGGAATAAAATTGCAAAGCAATGGGAAACTTTAATTTCAGATATACAAAGAGATCAAGTTTGTTCGCCAGTGTATTACTGTATGGTAACAACAGACAATACTAAAAAATATACTGATCTTGCAATTAATTCTTTCTTTAAGAATACTGAAATTAAAGAACAGGATAAATTTTTCCTAATTGATAATGATGGGCAATATCAACTATCTCAACATTCAGATAAAATTACAGTAATTTCAAATAATACTCCCAAATCATTTGCGGAGAATATGAATTTTGTCATGAAACTAGCAGTAATTGATAAAGTAGATTTCTTTGGATTGAGTAATGATGTTGTGTTCACGGAAAATTGGAATCAAAACTTTAACATTAAAAATAAAATTTTAGTTCCTTTATGTAATCAAAAGTTTACTGGTGAATATGGAAGTTTAAAAATTGAATCTGCAATGGATTTGGAAGATTATGATAATAAAGAGCAAGAATTAAATACATTTACTAAACTAATTGACTTTAACACCGTAAGTATTGATAAAAATATTATTGGATTTTATTGTTTTTATATTCCCTATGAAATTCTATCTAAAGTTGGATTCCTGGATGAAAACTTTAAAAATGGTGCAGAAGACATTGATTATCGTCTAAGAGCATATCAACTTGGATTTGAAGTTGATATTAATTGCGATTCTTATCTTCTTCATTTTTGTGGAAAATCGACTTGGAGGAGTAATGAAGAAAAAGAGAAAACATTAGAACGAGAAAAAAATTATCGAGAATATTTTGAACAAAAATGGGGTAAAGATATTGCAGATCAATTACTTGTTAAAAGTTCTGTTTCTTAAAACACCCCTATATAATATGATAAGATGTTCATACATTTGAAAAAAGTTATGACTAAAGAAGAAACTGCATTGACTTATACTCCAATCAACGCACAAGACGCTGTGCAAAATGATGATTATCTAATGCAAGCATCGCAGAATGTGTTTGTATGGGAAGAAAGTGATAAGGAAATGGCACAAGGAAGAACTAACTTCCAAATCGAAAAATTTATTGGTCTTAATACTCACAATATCTCCGTTTCATTTGAACACATTTTGAAAGAAAGACGTATTATGGCGTCAGGATACATGTTCAAACTTATTGAGATGAAAGAAAAAGTTCGTGAGTTTGAATATAAGTGGAAAGATGTAGAGGATAAGACTCAACCTATTATGTGGGAAACTGGTGGACCTGGTGGTGGTAAAAAACTCTGTTGGTATGATCTAGAAGAACTTGAACTAATGCACTATCTCAAGGGTAGTGAAATGGAAATTCGTGATCGTCTTCATCAACTTGAGCATCTGGATAAAATGCTTCATAAACTTGTGGAGCAAAATGGTGGTACTCCTCCAACCAGAGAGCAATTCCTAGAAGAAAATCAAGAGTATTGGGATACAAGACTTGCAGAACAAGCACTTGATGATCTAATGGCAGCACAAACTGGTATTTCTGGTGCAAATATTCAAGCAATGCGTCGTGCCTCTGCTCCAGCAATGGTTGATCCTAGAAATAACTTTAAGGAAGGTTATCTACCAATGAATAAACTTCTTGATCCACATGGAAGAATGGAGTTTATTAATGACCTTCAAAGTAAAGTAATGAAAGGTTATGAAAAAATTACTGGTGCTGACTTAGGGTACGGTGCGGCAATTAAAGCGGCAGAAGAAAGAAAGAAAATTTCTGGAACTTACACTGAAGAATGAACGAACAAATTATAATCGTTGATGACCTCTATGATATTGCACACCAGTATCATAGAGGTTTTTTTGAAAACAAATGTGTGATTACTGATGAGACAGTTGGAAAAATTTCACAAGTCATTGGAAATCCTATTGAAATTATTTCTGCAACAAATGAAACTGGTAATATTCCAGGTGTTCTTGCACATTTAGAATCTGATTGGATTGCAATTATTTTCTTGACATTACCATTAGAATCGTTTGGAGAATTTGGACTTAAGTTTTATTCACATCTTGCAACTGGACTTGAAACATTTCCAACAAAAGAAGATATAGTAAATTATAAAATTAATGAAAATCAATTGAATGAAATATTTTCTTCTGATTTGAGTTTATGGAAAGAGTATGGAAATATTCCAATGAGATATAATCGAATGGTTTTATTTCGTTCAAACAGGTGGCATTCTTATGAGAGCAAACTAAATAACTCTATGCTTTATCAGAAGATAATAATAAGAAATGCCTGATACAAGGGGAGTTTTTGGTGTATTTGATACTTATCATAGTAAACTAGAAGATGAGTGGACTCCACTAAGTGATGTCTGGATATCTCCATCACCATCAGAAGTAGCAAATACTGGTTATTTTGGTGGTGGATTTGTCATATTTACAACGATGGATAAAGTCACCTATTCTAATGATACGAGAACAACAATTCCTGGTGCTGCTTTAACTATTGCTCGTGGTTTTATTGCCGCATCAAGTTCCTCTACTGCAGGATACTTTAATGGTGGTGGATTTTTTCCAGGATCATCAGTTTATTCAATAGTAGAAAAAGTAACTTATTCAACTGATACTACTGCAGCAGTTCCTGGTGCTGTTATGAGTGCTAACCGATGGGATCACTCTGCAACAGGAAACTCAACTGCAGGATATTTTGGTGGTGGTCAAATTACTAATATAGCAATAGCATCCATAGATAAGATTACCTATTCATCAGACACAACAGCAGCAGTTCCTAGTGCATCATTAAGTGCTGATCGTCGTTCTCTTGCTGCAACAGGATCTTTAACAGCAGGATATTTTGGTGGTGGTAGTCCTGGTCCATTTTCAACAATGGATAAGGTTACTTATTCCACCGATACCAGAACAACCGTTCCTGCATCTAACCTAAGAATTGCACGTTTTTATCCTGCGGCAACAGGATATTCAGAAGCAGGATATTTTGGTGGTGGACTTAGTGTTGGATCATTATCAGCAATAGATAAAGTAACTTATTCAACAGAAACTACCATAGGGGTTCCTAGTGCGGTATTAAGTGCTGCTCGTTATGGTCTTGCTGCAACAGGATCTTCAACAGCAGGTTACTTTGGTGGTGGAGATACTCCTGGACCTTCTCCTAATTTTTCAACAATGGATAAGTTAAATTATTCATCTGATGTAACAACAGCAGTTCCGGGTGCAAATTTAAGTACTGCTCGTTATTATCTTGCTGCAACAAGTGCTAGAGCAAATTCACTGCGAGCAGCAATTCCAGGATCATCACCATCAGGACCTATAACAAGATTTAGTGATAATCTTTCAGTTCCAAACACAGGATACTTTGGTGGTGGACGTTTTGGACTCAATTTACACTCAACAATGGATAAGGTAACTTATTCAACTGATACTACTGCAGCAGTCCCCGGTGCATCATTAAGTGTTGCTCGCAATTCTCTTGCTGCAACAGGATCTTCAACGGCAGGATACTTTGGTGGTGGTTCTCCTGGTCCACTATCAACAATGGATAAATTAACTTATTCATCCGATACCACTACAGCAGTTCCTGGTGCATCATTAAGTGTTGGTCGTGATGGTCTTGCTGCAACAGGTAACTCAACATCAGGATACTTTGGTGGTGGTAATCCTGGTCCAAGATCAACAATGGATAAGGTCACTTATTCATCAGACACAACAGCAGCAGTTCCTGGTGCATCATTAAGTGTTGGTCGTGATGCTCTTGCTGCTACAGGATCTTCAACAGCAGGATACTTTGGTGGTGGACGTTTTGGACTCAATTTACACTCAACAATGGATAAGGTCGCTTATGCATCTGATACAACAGCAGCAGTTCCTGGAGCGGCGTTAAGTGCTGCACGGAGTTATCTTGCTGCAACAGGATCCTCAACAGCAGGTTATTTTGGTGGGGGATTTGGTCCACTTTCAACAATGGATAAGGTGACTTATGCATCTGATACCAGAACAACAGTTCCTGGTGCAGCATTAAGTGTTGCTCGTTATGGTCTTGCTGCAACAGGATCCTCATCAGCAGGATACTTTGGTGGTGGTACTGGTGCTGCAGTAGTTTCAACAATGGATAAGGTAACTTATTCATCAGACACTAGGTCAACAGTTCCTGGTGCAGCATTAAGTGCTGCTCGTAATTATCTTGCTGCATCAAGTGCTAGAGGAAACTCATTACCACAGCCACCAGCAGAAACTCCAACACCATCGACAGTGAATGTAACAGCACCAAACACAGGATACTTTGGTGGTGGTTTTGTATTTTCAACAATGGATAAGGTGACTTATACATCAGACACTACTGCAGCAGTTCCAGGAGCATCATTAAGTGTTGCTCGTGGATTTATTGGAGCAACAGGATCTACAGCAGCAGGATACTTTGGTGGTGGTACTCCTGGTGCCTCATTGTATTCAACAATGGATAAGGTAACTTATGCGTCAGATACAACAGCAGCAGTTCCTGGTGCAGCATTAAGTGCTGCTCGATATCGTCTTGGTGCAACAGGATCTTCAACCGCAGGATACTTTGGTGGTGGTTTTAGTATGCCAGGAATTTTATATTATTCAACAATGGATAAGGTAACTTATGCATCAGACACAACAACGGCAGTACCTGGAGCAGCATTAAGTGCTGCTCGATATGGACCTGGTGCAACAGGAAATACTTCATCAGGATACTTTGGTGGTGGTTTTAGTTCAGGTTCTCCTGGACTAAGATCAACAATGGATAAGGTAACTTATTCATCTGACACCACAGCAGCAGTTCCTGGTGCAGCATTAACTGTTGCTCGTCATTCTCTTGCTGCAACAGGATCTTCAACAGCAGGATACTTTGGTGGTGGTTTTAGTTCAGGTTCTCCTGGACTAAGATCAACAATGGATAAGGTAACTTATTCATCAGACACCACAGCAGCAGTTCCAGGAGCATCATTAAGTGCTGCTCGATATCGTCTTGGTGCAACAGGATCTTCAACTGCAGGATACTTTGGTGGTGGTGGTCCTGGTCCATTTTCAACAATGGATAAGTTAACTTATGCTTCAGACACAACAGCAGCAGTTCCTGGTGCAGCATTAAGTGTTGCTCGTATTGCTCTTGCTGCGTCAAGTGCAAGCGCAAACGCATTACCAGGTCAAAGTTATCAAACAACACCATTAGTTTCAACACCAAACACTGGATACTTTGGTGGTGGTTTTCCTGGTCCACTATCAACAATGGATAAAGTTACCTATTCAACTGATACTACTGCAGCAGTTCCTGGTGCATCATTAAGTATTGCTCGTCGTCAACTTGCAGCAACAGGATCATCAACAGCAGGATATTTTGGTGGTGGTAGTGGACCCGGTAGTCCTGGAATATATTCTACAATGGAGAAGGTTACATATTCATCTGATACCACAACAACAATTTCTGGTGCAAGACTAACTTTTTCTCGTACTTTTCTTACTGCAACCGGATCATCAACTGCAGGTTACTTTGGCGGTGGTGATTTTGGTCCACTATCAACAATGGATAAGGTGACTTATGCATCAGACACCACTGCAGCAGTTCCTGGAGCAGCATTAAGTGCTGCTCGAT
>JACCDW010918121.1_pt1 | contig 11207 bp, 10 predicted proteins | sample 7449781 | NCBI WGS metagenome assembly JACCDW01 (sample SAMN15323449, study PRJNA562643) | freshwater metagenome | isolation source: river surface water | place: USA:Blue River Watershed | collected 2017-08-18
CACCTTGTTTGCTGCCGGTTGCGGTCGTGTCTTTGACGGCAGCGTCGAGGCTTTGCACGCCAGCTTGGCGCGATTGGCTCATTTACCAGCCGACACCGAGATTTGCCCCGCGCACGAATACACTCTCGCCAACCTGCGGTTTGCCCGGACGGTGGAGCCGGACAACGAGGCACTGGCCGCGCACGACGCGCACTGTCAACGCTTGCGTGCGGCCGGGCACCCCACCTTGCCGACGCCCCTGGCGCGCGAACTGGCGATCAACCCCTTCCTGAGGTGCGATCACCCGGACGTGATCCGCAGCGCGCTGGACCATGGCGCGCAGTCCGATTCACCCCTGGCCGTATTCACCGAGCTGAGACGATGGAAAAACGTGTTCTGACCCACACCGCCCAAGCCTGCCGCACCGACGTCGCGGCCCCTCGCCGTACGGCCGGCCTGTGGGTGGGCGTGAGCGTGCTGGGCGCCATGTTGCTCAGCGCATGTGGCGCCCCGGTGAAATCCTCGGCCTCACGCCTGGACATGGACACGCTGCTGTACACCGCCCCCACCGCTGCGGTCGCGCCATCCACCCACAGCAGCCGCTACGCTTCGCGACTGCCGTCGACCCAAGACCCGACCTCGGGTCTGCGCGTGGACATCGGATCGGCCGCCCTGGAGCAACCTGCCGAAGCCCTGACCCCACCGGCAACGCTGAGCCCGAGCACGCCCCCGGCGAAATCGCCAGCGCCAGTGACCGCAGCCGTCAAGGCCGAAGCCGCAGTGACCGCCACGGCGCCTACGCAGGTCAGCGAACCACCTGCCACCACGACCACTGCCGCAGCCCAGGCCGGCGATGCGGAAGCCCAAGACGAAGGCAAATCGGCCGTCGGCGCCATCTCAGACCCCTTGAGCCCGGAGGCCACGGTCGACCTCAACGACAAGCAGGCCAACCAAGACCTGTGGGGTCGCGTGCGCGGTGGTTTCGCCCTGCCCGACCTTGAATCCCCATTGGTGGGCGACCACGAGCGCTGGTATGCCAGCCGGCCCGATTACGTCGCCCGGATGACCGGCCGCTCCAGCCGCTACCTCTTCCACGTGGTCGACGAAATCCAGCGCCGCAACATGCCCACCGAGTTGGCGCTGCTGCCGTTCATCGAGAGCGCTTTCAACCCGCAGGCCATGTCGTCGGCGCGCGCCTCGGGCATCTGGCAGTTCATGCCCGCCACCGGCAAAACCTTCGAGCTCAAGCAGAACATGTTCCGCGACGACCGTCGCGACGTGCTGGCGTCCACGCGGGCCGCGCTGGACTACCTGCAGCGGCTCTACCGCCAATTCGGCGACTGGAACTTGGCGCTGGCCGCCTACAACTGGGGCGAGGGCAACGTTGGCCGCGCGATCGCACGCAACCAGCGCGCCGGCCTGCCCACCGACTACCTCAGCCTGAACATGCCGCCAGAGACGCGCAACTACGTGCCCAAGCTGCACGCGGTCAAGCGCATCATCTCGCGGCCTGAGGCCTATGGCCTGACGCTGACGCCCATTGAGAACCACCCCTACTTCGTGAGCGTGCCGCTCAAGCGCGACATCGATGCCACGCTGGCCTCTCGCCTGGCCGCCTTGTCGCTCGACGAGTTCAAGGCACTCAACCCCTCGCTCAACAAGCCAGTCATCCTGGCTGCTGGCACCCCGCAGGTGCTGCTGCCCTACGACAACGCCAGCCTCTTTGTGCGCAACCTCTCCAACCACAAGGGCCCCCTGGCCTCGTGGACAGCCTGGGTGGTGCCGCGCACCATGCGTCCAGGCGATGCCGCCAAGCAAGTCGGCATGAGCGAGGCCTCACTCAAGGACATCAACCACATCCCCAACAAGATGCTGGTGAAGGCCGGCTCGACGCTGCTGGTGCCCCGCGCACCTCATCGCGAGCAAGATGTCTCGGAATCCTTGGCCGACAACGCCACGATGAGCCTGGCCCCCGACTTGCCGCCCCTGCGCAAGATCTCGGCCCGCGCGGCAGGCAAGCGCGACACGCTGACCGCCATGGCGCGCCGGCTCAAGGTGACACCCGCTCAGTTGGCGCAATGGAACCGCCTGTCGGTGAACGCCAGCCTCAAGCCTGGCCAAACCCTGGTGGCCTACGTCCCGCAGGCGCGCTCAAGCCGGGTTGCGTCCCGCCCAGTGGCCAACGCAGGCCGCAACGCCAAGCGTGAGGTGGTGGCGGCCAAGTCCGGCACCCGCGCCACCGCTTCGCGCAACGTGAGTCCGCGCGCCCGCGTGCCAGCCGCTATCCGAGGCAGCCGCGTGAAGGTGGCCAGCTCGCGTTGAAACGCTTTGCGCTGCGGTTCGAGGTGGCTCAGCGCCGGTCCATGAAGGCATGGGCGATGGTGCCCAGGTCCACGTACTCCAACTCGCTGCCGACGGGCACCCCCCGCGCCAGGCGGGTCACTCGCACCCCCCGCTGGCGCAACTGATCGCCCACCACGTGCGCGGTCACTTCGCCCTCGGCGGTGAAGTTGGTTGCGAGCACGACCTCCTGCACCTCACCCTCGTCGATGCGGGCCAGCAGTTGCCGCAAACCAATGTCTTTGACGCCCTGCCCGTCAAGCGGGCTCAGGCGCCCCGTCAGCACGAAGAAATAGCCCTTGTAGCTGCCTGTGCGCTCCAGTGCCGCCTGATCGGCCGGGGTCTCCACCACGCACAACAAGCTGGGGTCGCGCGTGGGGTCGCTGCAGGTGGCGCACAGGGGGTCGCTGCTGAAGGTGTGGCAGCGCGCACAGTGCTTGACCTCGTGCATCGCTGCGACCAGGCTCTGGGCCAGCTTGATGCCGCCTTGGCGATCATGTTGCAGCAAGTGGTAGGCCATGCGCTGGGCCGACTTCTGCCCCACACCCGGCAGGCAACGCAGCGCCTCGATCAGGTGATCCAGCGTGGAATCGGCCATGCCGCGCGTGCCCCGTTCAGAACGGGAACTTCATGCCCGGGGGCATGGGCAGGCCAGCGGTCAGCTTGGACATCTTCTCGGCACTCGTCTGCTCGGCACGACGCACCGCATCGTTGAAGGCCGCGGCCACCAGGTCTTCCAGCATGTCCTTGTCATCGGCCAGCAAGCTGGGGTCGATGGTCACACGCTTGACGTCGTTTTTGCAGGTCATCACGACCTTGACCAGCCCGGCGCCTGATTGCCCCTCCACCTCGACCAAGGCGAGTTCATCTTGCGCCTTCTTGAGGTTGTCTTGCATCTGCTGGGCCTGCTTCATCAGCCCGGCGAGTTGACCCTTCATCATGGGGAGGTCCTTTCAAACTGTTGGAAAAAAATGCGTGGTCGGCATTGTCACCGACGCCGGCGCGAGGCGCTCACAGCGGCCGCACCGAACCGGCCACGATCTGCGCGCCGGGGAACTGACCCATCAGCTCACGCACCAGCGGATCGGATTCGATGAGGTGCTGGGCCGCGCGCTGGCGGGCTTCGCGGATGGCCTGCTCCTTGACCGCAGGCGTGAACTGGGCCTTGCCTCTGTCGATGCGCAACTCGGCCTCGGCCTGCAGCAGGGTGCCCAAAGCCGCGCGCAGGCGCTCGTGGTTGGCCTCGGTGCACAGGCTTTCGCGCTCCACTTGCAAGACCCAGGACGCCGGCTGGGCGCCTTGGGCCGGCTGGTGCGCCAGACACTGGGCCTGCATGGCCAGCTCACGCACCAGGGCCGCCACCAGGCCTTGCTGGCAAAGCTGCATCACCTGGCTGTGCCACAGGTGATCCAGCTCGCCGCCAAGCGAGGCCGGGTCCAGCGGCGCGGCAGCCGCCACAGAGGCCGACGGGGTTTGCGCAGGCGTTGCCGATCGCGGCAGCTCTGCCAGCACAGCAGGTGCCTCACGGGCGGGCGTTGGCCGTGCAAGTGGACTTTGCCCCTCGGACACACGCGACGCCTGGTGCAAAGGCACGGCGGGCGCCTCGTCGATGTCAGCAGGTGGGATGTCCATGTCCGCCCAAGGTGGCGGCTCGCCACCAGCGGGCTCGCGCGCATTGGGGGGCGCATCGGCAACCGGTGGCGGTGAGGGTGGCGCTTCAGCAGTCAAGGGACCAACAGGTGGATAGGCAGCCGGCTGGGCCACCTGGGGAGTGGCCTGGGGCACCATGGTTGGTGCGGGCGCAGGTATGGGCGCAGGTGTGGGTGCGGACCAGGGCGGCCCGCCATCGACGGTCTGCGCAGCCTGCGGCGACACCGATGCGTTGGCGGCCACATCCTGAGCCTGCGGGCGCGTGACAGCGGGGCCTCCGGTCAGTGCCGGTGTGCCGGTCGCTGCAGGCTGGGGCCTGACCGAACCCGCTGGAGGCTCAGTCAGGCCCGGTGCTTTTGGGTAACCACCCCCTCGAGCCCCCGGCGCGAACGCCAGGCAGCGCAACAGGGCCATGGTCAGCCCACCGTACTCGTCGGGCGCCAGCGCCAACTCGGCGCGCGCCTGCAGGCACAGGCTGTAATAAAGCTGGGTCTCATCCGGGGCCAGTTGCGGCGACAACTCAGCCCACAGGCGCTCATCGGGATCGTCGGGTGCTTGCGCCGCACCGATGGCTTGGTAGACCGCCATGCGCTGCAAGGCCACCGCCAAATCCTCCAGCGTGCCGCTGGCTGACAGCCCCAGTTGCCGCAGGTCGTCGATGGCCGCCACCAGCGCGGCAGCATCCCGCGCCGACCAAGCGGCGATCACCCGTTGCACGTGCACCCGATCGACCGTGCCCAGCATCTGCCGCACGGTGGCTTCTTGCAAGGCCCCCGCCCCGAAGGCGATGGCCTGATCCGTCAGCGACAGGGCATCGCGCATCGACCCCCGCGCGGCGCGCGCCAGCAGGCGCAAGGCATCTGGCTCGTGCGCAATGCCCTCGGCGCGCAGCACGCCACCGAGGTGATCGCGCACCGTGTCGACGGCCATGGGGCGCAAGTTGAACTGCAGGCAGCGCGACAGCACCGTCACCGGCACCTTCTGGGGGTCGGTGGTGGCCAGCACGAACTTCAGGTACTCGGGCGGCTCTTCGAGCGTCTTGAGCATCGCATTGAACGCCGTGTTCGAGAGCATGTGCACTTCGTCGATCATGTAGACCTTGAAGCGCCCAACCACAGGCTTGTAGACCGCCTGCTCCAACAGTTGAGAGATCTCGTCCACACCACGGTTTGACGCTGCGTCAAGCTCAACGTAGTCAACGAAGCGTCCCGCATCGATGTCGCGGCAAGGCTGGCAGTGGCCACAAGGGCTGGGGGTGATGTCGCCCAGCCCATCTGGGCCCACGCAATTCAGCGCCTTGGCCAAGATGCGCGAAACGGTCGTCTTGCCGACGCCGCGCGTGCCCGTGAACAAGTAAGCGTGGTGCAAACGTTTGTTGGCCAGTGCATTGCCCAGGGCCTGAACCACATGGCCCTGGCCCACCATGGCGTCAAAGCCAGCCGGGCGGTATTTGCGCGCGAGTACCGTTGATGTCATCCCGTGATTCTATGGGGCCCAACCCCTCATCCTGATGGCACCAGCTCGGTGCGCATGTCACATCCCGATACACCTTGTCGCAAAGAAGGTCTTTCCCCCGCACCTTCGTACTATGAAAAAGAGGGCCGGACAACTACAATTTCACACAGGGCGCTAAATTGTTTGAGTCAGCGGTGACTTCGGTGATTTGCTTGACGCCCCAATATCGGTTGACTTCGACGTTCCAGGCCCGGAATGCGGAGTGCAGTCGCCGTTAGTCCTCACCTGGGCCTGAAGTATGTCTTTTGAAAGCCTTGGTTTGGCAGCCCCGTTGCTGCGAGCCATCCAAGAAGCGGGTTACACCGAACCCACCCCCATCCAATCTCAAGCCATCCCGGCCGTGCTGGCCGGGGGTGACCTGCTGGCTGGCGCCCAGACAGGCACTGGCAAGACAGCGGGCTTCACCCTGCCTTTGCTGCACCTGCTGAGTCAGGCCACAGCCGGGCGCCCGGCCGGTGGCAAGCCGGTCATCCGCGCGCTGATCCTCACACCGACGCGCGAGTTGGCCGCACAAGTCGAAGAATCCGTGCGCGTTTACGGCAAATACCTGTCGTTACGCTCGATGGTGATGTTCGGCGGTGTGGGCATGAACCCGCAGATCGATGCGCTGCGCCGTGGCGTCGACATCTTGGTGGCCACGCCGGGCCGCCTGCTCGATCACCACCAGCAAGGCACGCTCGACCTCAGCCACGTGAAGTTCTTTGTGCTCGACGAAGCCGACCGCATGCTCGACATGGGGTTTATTCACGACATTCGACGGGTATTGGCCATATTGCCTGCTGAAAAGCAAAGTTTGCTTTTCTCGGCGACTTTCTCGGACGAGATCAAGGCCTTGGCCGAAAAACTGCTGCGCCAACCCAAATCCATTGAGGTTGCCCGCCGCAATGCGACAGCCGATACCATCGCGCAAAAGGTCCACCCCGTGGACCGCGACCGCAAGAAAGACCTGCTGTGCCACCTGATTCAATCGAATAACTGGCACCAGGTGCTGGTCTTCACCCGCATGAAGCACGGCGCCAACCGCCTGGTGGAACACCTGCAAAAGCAGGACATCACCGCGATGGCCATCCATGGCAACAAGAGCCAGAGCGCGCGCACCCGCGCACTCGCCGACTTCAAGGCCGGCACGCTGCAGGTGCTGGTGGCCACGGACATCGCTGCACGCGGCATCGACATCGACCAGCTGCCGCACGTCGTCAACTACGAGTTGCCCAATGTCCCCGAAGACTACGTGCACCGCATCGGCCGCACGGGGCGCGCTGGCGCAGATGGCGAGGCCGTCTCACTGGTGTGCGTGGACGAGTCGAGCTTCTTGTCTGACATCGAGAAGCTGATCAAGCGCAGCATCCCCAAGGAAGTGGTGCCGGGCTTTGAACCAGACCCGAACGCCCGCCCTGAGCCCATCCAATTGGGTCGCCGCGTGCTGCATGGGGCGCCGGGCTCACGCCAGGCCCAGGGCGCCGGCGGTGGTGGCAACCGCAGTGGTGGTGGCGGCAACCGTGGTGGCGGTGGTGGTCGCGGCGGCGATCGCCCGCGCCAGGCTCAAGGTGCCGGTCAAGGCCCGCGCCGCAACGATGGCGACCGCTCCTCTGGCGCACCACGTCGTCCGCAGCCAGCGGGCAAGGCACGCAGCACCACCTGAGCACCACACGCGCTCGCCCATGAAAAAACCCGGCCTGTGCCGGGTTTTTTGTGGGCCGCCACGAGCGCTCAAGCGCGCGCGGCACGCCATTGCATCACTTCGAGGCGGCAGCAGAAGCGGCAGCTGCAGCCTTCTTGGCCTTGTGGTGAGCCTTCTTCACCTTTTTGGCCGGAGCCGAAGCAGCGGCTTCTGCGGCAGGGGCTGCGGTTTCAGCGGCGAAAGCGCCAACGGCAAACATCGAGGCAATCAGGGCAGCGATCAGCTTTTTCATGAGAGGACTCCAATGGAAGTGGATGTTCAGACCGGGTGATGTGTGTGGCCTGTGATTCATCAACGAGTGCAGGCCGACTTGCGTTGACCATTCACGCAAACTTTTTCTCACGCAGCCATTTGGTGGCCACCCACTTCTCTCCCGCCATGACCGGAGCGCCTCCATGCAGCACGCCGCCCTCACCGGCAGCCAAGTCGTAACCGAAGAACACGGCGTGGCCAGCTTGGGCCCGTACGCTCAGACCAGCATCGGGGAAGATGGTCGCACCGCCCTGTGGCGGGGTCACCAGGTAGACCAAGATGGTGCCCACTCGCTGCCCACCACGTGACAGCGCCGTCTGACCGCCCGGGGTCTGCACGTCGAAGTGGTCGTAGTGAGGGCGGTACTCGGCGCCCGGGGTGTAGCGCAACACCTGCAGGCCTTCGGACTGGTCTTGCGGCCAGCCGAACAAGGCCTCGAGCCGCGCCTCCAGCTTGGCCACGATGGCGATCTCTGCACGCTGGAAGAACATGCCTTCGCTGGTGCGCGCTGCATTGACCTCGGCGGTGACCGCCTCCACGGCAGACACCGTTTGCGAGCGGCTCAGGCGCCCGCGCGCGGCTTCCACCAACTCAGCACACTCATCGGCGCTGAGCAGGTCGGCCACAACCACCACGCGAGGCTGCTGCCACTCGGCCAGCACGCGCACATCACGGTCCAGCACGCGGATCACGTTGGCCTCGGCCGCACCATCGAGGCGTTGCAATTGCGGCCGCTGCTGCCCTGCACGGACCACGTCCACACGGGACGCGCGGGGTGCGCCCGTGAAGCCACCGGGCTTCTCGGGCTCGGACGACGCTGCTGCAGTCAATGCGCGTGCAGCGTCGTCCAGGCTCCAGCCGCTGTCCTGCATGGCGCGAAGCAAACTGCCCGGTGTGCAGCCCCTGGCCAGCTCTTGTCGCAGCCAACCCATCAACATGGTCACGTCAGCGGCCATGCCCTCTCCTGTTGTGTGCGCAGGCTTCAGGCGGCCTGCTTGCGCCGGTACACCAGCTTGCCGGCGCTCGACGCCGACTCGTCCCAGGCATAGCCTTCCACATCGAAATCTTGCAGTTGACTGACCTTGGTCAACTGGTGCTCAACGATGTAGCGGGCCATCAGGCCACGGGCACGCTTGGCGTGGAAGCTGATGACCTTCCACTGCCCGTTCTTCCAATCTTCGAACACGCACTCGATCACAGGCGCCTTGAGCAACTTGGGCTTGACCGACTTGAAGTACTCCTGCGAGGCCAGGTTGACCACCACCGGGTGCGGATCCTGCGCCAGCACGGTGTTGATGGCGTCGGTGATCTGGGTGCCCCACCAAGCGTACAGGTCTTTGCCGCGCGGGTTGGCCAGGCGGGTGCCCATCTCCAGGCGATAGGGTTGCATCCAGTCCAGCGGCCGCAGCAAGCCATACAAGCCACTGAGGATGCGGATGTGATCTTGCGCCCACCGCAGTTGCTTCTCGCTCAGGCTGGGTGCATCCAGGCCTTCGTAGACATCGCCATTGAAAGCCAGCACGGCTTGCTTGCTGTTGCTGGCGGTGAACTTTGGGCGCCAGGCGGCAAAACGGCCCACATTGAGTGTGGCCAGGTTGTCGCTGATGTCCATCAAGGTGGCGACATCGGGCACGGAAAGCTCACGCAGTTGGGCGATGAGTTGGGTCGACTCCGCCACCATGTCGGGCACGGTGTGCATCGCAGTTTGGGCCGGCGTTTCATAGTCCAGCGATTTCGCTGGGGACAACAGGATCAGCATGTTCAGGCAAGAAGGGGAATCAGAGCGTGGCGCCGCCCACCGGTCGGTTGCACGGGCACAGGGCCCCAGTCTGCAAGGCATCGAGCACCCGCAAGGTTTCCTCGGGATTGCGCCCCACCAGGCCACTGTTGACGCTGACGTGCTGAATCACGTTGTCAGGGTCGACGATGAAGGTCGCGCGCAAGGCCGCGCCGCTGCGGGCATCGCGCACACCGAGTTGGTCGATCAAGGCGCCCGTGATGTCGGAAAAGCTGTGATGGGCCAGCTTGTGCAGGTCAACATGGCTGCGCCGCCAGGCCAGCTTCACGTACTCGTTGTCGGTGTTGCCCCCCATGAGCACGGCATCATGATCAGCAAACTGCTTGGACAGTTTGTCAAACGCCGCGATCTCGGTCGGGCACACGAAGGTGAAATCCTTCGGGTAGAAGTAAATCACCTTCCACTTGCCAGGAAAACTGCGCTCGGTGATGTCCTCGAAGGCCGACTGGCCTCGCTCTTCGTCATGCTCGAATCCAGGCTTGACGCCCACCACCTTGAAAGGCTCCAGCCGATCACCCACGGTCTTCATGTGACACCTCGTGCATCTTGTGCGAATCCATTGGTGATCATAGGACAGCGGGCCGCCCTCTCACAGGGCCTTGTGGCTGCGTCGCCAGCCCAAAGGGCGCGGCATCGTAAAATCACAAGGCAAGCGTGCGGCTTTGAGCCGCATCAAGTTGCACCAAGCCTACCCCCTTCAACCAGGATCGCCCATGGCCATCTACCGCTTCCAGGATCAAGTGCCCGTCGTGCACCCCAGCGCCTACGTTGCCGAATCGGCCGACGTGATCGGCCAGGTCACGCTGGCGGCGGGCACCAGCGTGTGGTCGCACGTGACCATGCGTGGCGACAACGAACCCATCGTGCTGGGCGAGCGCAGCAACGTGCAAGAGTCGTGCGTGCTGCACACCGACGTCGGCTTTCCGCTGACCATCGGCAGCGACGTGACGGTGGGCCACCAGGCCATGCTGCACGGCTGCACCGTGGGCGATGGCAGCTTGATCGGCATCCAGGCCGTGGTGCTCAACGGCGCGAAGATCGGCAGGAACTGCCTGGTGGCCGCCGGCTCGCTGGTGACCGAAGGCAAGGTGTTCGAAGACGGCATGCTGATCATGGGCTCGCCCGCCAAGGCCGTGCGCCCGCTGACCGAAGCTGACTTCGCTCGCATGCAGATCGGCACCTCGATTTATGTCCAGAAGGCCCAGGCCTACAAAACCGAACTGGTGCGCATCGACGCGCCGCGCAGCTGACCCCCATGAGTGAATTGCACAAGTTCCTGTTCGAAGGCCTGCCCGTTCGCGGCATGCTCGTGCGTCTGACCGATGGCTGGCAGGAGGCCTTGCGCCGCCGCGAAGACACGGTGCCCTTCGAAGCTCCGCTGCGCAAGCTGCTGGGCGAGATGAGCGCGGCCAGCGTGCTGATGCAGGCCAACATCAAGTTCAATGGTGCACTGGTGGTTCAGATCTTTGGCGATGGCCCGGTGCGCGTGGCCGTGGCCGAGGTGCAACCCGACCTGAGCTTCCGCGCGACGGCCAAGCTGGTAGGCGAGTTGCCCGCCACCGACGATGGCCACCTGCCCCTGGAAATGATGGTGAACGTGGGCGGCAAGGGCCGCTGCGCCATCACCCTGGATCCGAAGGACCGCCTGCCCGGTCAACAGCCCTACCAAGGTGTGGTGCCCTTGCATGGCGACGAGGGTGAGCCGCTGCAGAAGTTCAGTGAGGTGCTGGAGCACTACATGCTGCAGTCCGAGCAACTCGACACCAAGCTCATCTTGGCCGCCAATGACCAGGTGGCTGCTGGCCTGCTGATTCAGCGCCTGCCCATCGAGGGCGAAGGCAACCTGGGTGGCCGCCACAACGAAGACGACATCGGGCTCAACGAGCACTACAACCGCATCGCTCACCTGGCCTCCACGCTCAAGCAAGAAGAGCTGCTCAACCTGGATGCGGCCACCATCCTGCGCCGCCTGTTCTGGGAAGAGGACGTGCG
>JACCDW011059018.1_pt1 | contig 11206 bp, 2 predicted proteins | sample 7449781 | NCBI WGS metagenome assembly JACCDW01 (sample SAMN15323449, study PRJNA562643) | freshwater metagenome | isolation source: river surface water | place: USA:Blue River Watershed | collected 2017-08-18
ATAGTAGAGTAAGCATTAAATCTTAGGATTCTACTATGGCAAGAAAAACGATTGATATAGGTATTGTCGGCAATGACGGTACAGGCGACAGTATTCGCGACTCATTTAGAAAAGTAAATGACAACTTTAGAGAACTCTACGGAGCATTAGGTCTAGGTAGCAGACTGCGTTTTGCTACATTAGAAGACGCTCCCCCTGGCGGAGAAGGAGACGATTACTATAGAGGTTTTGAAAATGCCGTGGTTGCAGTTAATCCCAACGAATCGGGATTAATTTTTAAACAATTAGTAGCAGGAACTGGTATTAGCTTTAACTTCACAAACGAAAACGAAATAGAAGTTATCAATACTCGTTCAACTGTTGCTGCTGATCCTGCTCCTAGATTAGGAGGCGATCTACAAGGGCAATCTGGCGGTACTCAATATCGTATTCAACAACTAACAACCCCAATAACCTCCGACGAAGCAGTCAACAAAGGATATGCTGATACCAAGATTGCCCTAGGCGGTGTAAATGCTCCGGATCCTGCCGCCGGTAATGTGCCAAACAGTGCCTTTGGTACTATGACTGGTCCGTTGATCTTGTCTAGAAACCCAGAGCCAGAAGACGATGTTACCTATGGCGGTTTCATTGCTGCCACAAAGAATTATGTCGATAATGCAGGATTTGCTTCCGTAGCTAACTTATATGTTGCTACATCTGGATCAGACGAGCGTGTTGGCGTTGGTGCTAATACTCAAGGTCGTGCATTGTCATTTGCCTATAGAACGCTAGAAGCAGCGTTAAAGAGAGCAGAAGAAATTATTCGCGCTGCACCACCAGAAATTGGTCCTTACAAGAAAGTGTTAACCTGGACTAATCCAGACAGTGGAGTTATAACTAACTGTAACTTAGCCGAAATAGGCGTATCACCTGAGAACGGTGCAGGATTTACTGGTCGTGTTACCTTAACTGTTGATACTATTCGTTTAGTCAGCGGAGGTTTTAACTATCAGGTTGGCGAAATATTAAAAATCAATGCTGTAGGAGGTGCCGCAATTAATGCTGCCACTGTTGAAATCTTAACAGTAAACAGTGCTCCTGGTACACCCAACGGTCCTATTTTAACATTTAGATTGTTAACAGGTGGTAGATTCGACGAAGGACTAGGCGGAACAGGCCCAGGACTTCCTGTTGCAGGTGTTGCAGGTGTAACTGTCACCGATGGTAGTACCTTTGGTACTAACGGTGTTTTTGAAATCACATATAAAGTAAGTACCGCTATTATTGAAACTGCCGGTACTGGTTATAGTTTGGTTTCAGTTCGAGTTCAACCAGCAGTAACTGATACCGATGCTGTTGCCGGTTTTGGTTTTGCTGACGTTGCTAGTGGTGCTATTGCAGGTATTACTATCACAGATGGAGGCGGTGGCTTTACAGAGTTTCCTTCCTTAATTGTTAATCTACCAAGATTTGGAATTTATACAAGCGGACAAAGAACTGACTTTACCGGCGACGTAACTACAGACAGTGCCGAAGCACGTAGAGGACGAGACATCCGAGAAGGTCTATATCTACAAGGCGAAACATCTGGAGCATTGGCTCAAATTCTTGCGCATAGTGGAGAATTAGATACTGTTGGAAATGAATTATTTGATGTAGATATCAAGTACGGAACTTTCCAAATAGGAGAAAATATTTCCTACGGTGATGTTGCTAACAGCAAACACATTGCTGTTTTTGTCGAAAGCGGTATTTACTACGAAAACTTGCCTTTAAAAATTCCTCAGAACGTTGCTGTTATCGGTGACGAATTTAGACGCAGTATTATTCGTCCAAAGAAAGGACCAAGCTCAAGCCCTTGGGCATTTCAATATTTTAGACGTGATAGAATCATTGATGGTTTAAACACGGCTAAGAGCGAATATAACCAAGGAAGAGAAAATGTATATGGATACCATTATCTAACTAATGCCGACGAACCTGTATATGACGAAGCATTAATCAACAACAAAGGTTTTTATAGATCGGCTGCCGATCTGTTATCTTTAAACAAGCAATTTATTCAAGAAGAAGTTATTACCTGGATCAACAAGCAGATTGCAGAAGAAACTGCACCATTTGTTGGATTTGAATATAACAGCGATATATGCAAGCGAGATGTTGGCTTATTAATCGATGCAATGGTCTTTGACCTACGCTACGGAAGTGCTCCAAGAACAATTTCTGCGGCCTTAAAATACAAAGACGCAACCAACGCCAGCGCAGTGTTAGCAATCACTGATCAGTTAGATCAAACCATTGCAGCTATTCGTAGATTAGATACTGTTGCTCAGGCAGCAATACGAAACGTAGAAATTGTAAATTCAGAATATACTCAACCTATTACAGGAACACTGATTACATACTCTGAGCCACAAGTTATTGACACAGCCTATACAGCTGAGACCGGCGCGGGCGGCACTCCAGTTACTGTATCCGCAGTTACCAAAGGTGTAACAACTACAATAACAACAGCCTCAGCACACGGACTAAGCACAGGTGAAATAGTTACATTCCGTAATATGACGGGTCTTACTGATTTTAACGGCAATAGCTATTGGATTACTGTAGCTACTCCTACACAGTTTGTAATCTACACAGATCAGGCAAGAAGTGTTCCAGTTAACAGTACTAATTTTACAGGCACCTACACTGCCAACTCCGGAGATGCAATACCAAACGGCGGTGTTATTGGCAGATTGATTGATGTAATTATTGATATCATCGACGGCACCAGCGAATCATATAATGTACCTTTAGACAATGATCAAATGGACGTTTTCTTGTGTAATGACGCAGTTATTGGTCGTGCTATGACTATCCAAGGTGCTGGAGGCTTTGCGGCTGTATTAGATCCAGAAGGTCAGATTCTTGCTAAATCTCCCTATTTCCAAGAAGGTGCTGTATTCTCAAAGAGCACAGGACGTCAGACATTTGCTGGCGGTATGTTCATTGACGGTTTTGCTGGAAATATTAAATTTAGAATTACCAATAAGGTTAGTAACACAAGATTAGAAGTCAGTGATCTAAAAAGATTCCCACAACTTCCAGCTTCTTTCATTGTTGACGATAACGTTTATCGTATTAACTATGTTCGAGACTTTACCTACGGAACCAGCGGCAGTACTGCGACATTTGTTTTAGATGAAGTTACTCCTTGGCCGTTTGACGTTTTTACTTACGATCAAACTATCTGTAATAGAGACGTCGGATTAATTATTGATGGTCTAGGATACGATATTGTATTTGGTTCAAACTATCACGGAAGAAGAGCTGGTCAGACATATAGAGAAGCCAACGCCGAAGTTGTAATTAACGATCAATTGAACTTAACTGTAAGAGCTATTGACCGTGCTCACGATCTTGCTGATTCAACTCTAGCGGCATTAACTCCAACATCAAGTTACGATACTAGCCGCGCAGTTGTATCTCAGAGTAAGAATAATTTAAAGAATATTATTCGTCGAGGTGTTACTGCTTCTCCAACATTAAGCATTCCTAATCCTCCAGGATTGGCCAGCAATAGAGTTAACGCTAAGACCTTGTTGATTAACAATACTGAATTCTTAAAACAAGTCGGTACTGGATATCTTACAACAACTTATCCTTCTTTAGTGTTTAGTGCTCCTGACAGCCAAAAAGATATTGAAAGAATCATTGATGCGTTATGCTATGACTTAACCTACGGTGGTAATAGCGAAACTCGTAAATCTGCTTATGCTTATTTCAACGGAGTTGGCGAAGCATTGGTTATTCAATTGTTGTCAACTCAACCAGAAGCCTGCGAAAATGCGCTGACCACAGTAAAAAATGCTGCTAAAAATGTTATTGTTAATACCGCAGTCACTCCAACTTATGGAGCAACGGCAACACAGGTTACAGGAACTGCTAGTGATATAGCAATACAAGGCGAGATAGAAACTCTAATGGGCATTATTATTACTGCTCTAAATACCTACAGAGTTACTGCTGGTTCAGAATCTGCTAAACTTGCCGCAGCAGTGGCAACATTACCTGCAGAAGTATTGCCAGATTTAACGGCCTATGCTTACGATGCATCAAGAAAAACTGCTAGAACTACACTTCAAACAGCAAAAGCAACAATCCAATCAAACGTCATAAGTTTTGTTAATGACAATGCCAATGTCTATGAAGTTCTAATGCCTGGTAACAGATCTATGTTGAGTAACGACTTTACACAGATCTGCGATATGGGCTACGGTTTGGTAACAGCCAACGGCGGCCTTGCTGAAGCAGTTTCTATGTTTACCTACTACTGTTATACTTCTTACTTTTCACTAACAGGTGGACAGATTCGAAGTGTTGGCGGATCAAGCGCACACGGTGTTTATGCGTTGGCTGCTGAGGGTTCGGATCCATTAGAAGTTCCAACTCCTGTAGATTTGTATTACGATCTAAGCCAGGGTGCTGTAGTTTATAACGACGGCGGTGTTTATGATAACGATGTAAACGGGTTTATCATTTATGTTACAGACTACTCATACCCCCCAAGAGATGGTAGTGAAATTGAAATCGATCACGGCGGTACAGACGGTCTTGTTCGTTATCCTGTAATTTCTGCTACTACTGAAAACGATTTCCCTGCAGATTCAACAGGTCAAAGGATCTATCGTTTAAACTTAGACTCTGATACAGATGGTCTTATTGCTGCTGTTCCAAACGGTACTAGAATTACTGTTCGTGTAAACACAGAAATTGTTCTAACTGGTGATGTTGTTGGTGTTGCTGTTCGTCCAAGTACTGCGTTAAAGATCAACGAACTGTTTGATACTCAGCTATATCGTGTTCTTGAATTTGCAGATTATATTCCACCAGATACAGAAAATCGTGTTTGTACATTTATAACAGGTACAGAAACATTGATTACTAGTATCGGTCACGGTCAGCGTCCCGGATATCAAATTCGATTCTATACCAGCGGTGGATTACCAACCGGAATAATTTCTGGTGATAGCTATTATATTATCGACGACGGATTTACCGCTGATACATTTAAAATTTCTACATCCAAAGACGGTCAGCCATTAGCTACAACAACTGCGGGTGCAGGCAGTCATTACTTTGTTGCAGACGGTCTAGCTGCTACTACACTAAAAGACGGTTATAACTATGCCGAGATGACCTTATGGCCTAGACAGGAATTTAGTCCAATAACTTTATCAGCACCCAATGCTTGGGGTGGTGGTCCTAGACTAATACAGTCTGCTCTCGAATTAGAAGTAGGTACAAGCTACTTAATTGTAACAGTAGGAACTACTACTTGGACCTCAATTGGTGCTGCGGCCAATACTGTAGGCACAGTGTTTACAGCTTCATCAGTAGGAACAGGTACTGGTACTGCTGTTGTAAATTCTACACTATGTACATTTAATCACACTACAGATGTAGTCAATAAAACTAGTCACGGATTTGATAACGGTGATGTTATTAGATTTGAAACTAGTGGAACTATGCCTAGCGGAGTGTTTACATCAAGGCAATATTTTGTTGTTAATAAAAATACCAACGACTTCCAAATAGCTAGTTACTTTGGTGGTCCTGCTATTACATTCACAGACAACGGTGGCGGTTATTTTGCTGTAGCAAAAGTTGAAGGTAAAGTTGGAGACAATACTCTTTCTATAGTAGAGCTAGGACCAGTTGACGCTGAACGTATTGTAGGATCCAAATTTACATTCCAAGGTAGAGACTATAGTATCACTCAATATGATGATGCGGATATCACAGGCGAAACCTATGGAAAGATTTATCTAAACACAGCCCTAGAAAATAGTGCTGTTAAATTTGAAAGTCCGATTACGTTGTTTGCTGGTGTGGCTGCTAGAACTGAAGAAAGTCAAGGTACACTAACAATTCGTATTTCTTTAACTCGTGTTACATCACACGACTTATTAGAAATTGGTACCGGTAGCTATGCTGACACCAACTATCCAAATGAGATCTATGGTTCTCCGGTCCGTATTGCCACAGAAACATTATTAGATACTTCAGGAGAAGTTGAATACAGTCAGGTAGTAGAACGTGGCGAGGGACGTTGCTTCTTTGTAACAACTGACCAATTTGGTAACTTCTCCGTTGGACCGTTCTTTAGAGTTGACCAAGGTACAGGTACAGTTACATTCTCTGCTTCATTGGCATTGAGTAACTTGAGTGGTTTGGGATTCAAGCGTGGTGTTCCAATCGCTGAATTCTCCACTGACACAACATTTAGTGATAATGCCACTGACACTGTACCAACAGAAAACGCAGCTCGTGGTTATATTGATCGTAGACTGGGTGTAAGTCACGGTGGAGACAGTATTGACGAAGGACGACTAATACCGCCTACCACAGGAGGCTTTATGGCTCTAACTGGCCAGCTTCCTATGAAGGGCACATTGAATATGGACGACTACAGAATTAGAAATGTCGCCGATCCAATCGATCCACAGGATGCTGTTAACTATCGAAGTATTAGTTTTGATGCCATTATTGCTAACAGTTTCCCAGGACAGGCTGTAGATGCTGGTATGACCATTGCATTTACTGGTACAGGCAACGAAGGTCGTGCTGTTAAAATTGCAGGTGACTTGACTGTTCCAGGGGATAACGCTATTACCACAGGTATTGATTCTAGTTTAAATGAATACAATATCTATATTAAACCAGACATTATTGACAATGCTAATATCAACAGTGCAGCGGCTATTGAACAAAGCAAACTAGCAATGGTCACTGCTAGTACTAGGGCCAATGCTACTGGTATTACACAGGCCGATAGAGGTCTAGCAAGTTTTAATAATGCAGAATTTACACTAACCAGCGGATGGGTTGAATTAAAAACTAATGGTATCGCTGTAGGTAAGTTAGCACAAGTTGCCACAGACACTGTATTAGGAAGAAGTTTAGCAGGTACAGGAGATGTCAGTGCTGTAGCATTTAGTACAGTTGTAGACGAAGGTGGCGGTATTAAGAAGAGTCAGTACTCATCAACTGGTTTCTTAAGAAGGACAAATGCAACAACATCTAGTCAAGACACAGACTACGGAATAGTCGAAGCTGTTAGCGGATATACCGGATTTACCGATGTTGCTGCAAATAGCAAACTTGTTATTCGAGACGGCAGCGGTGACATTGGAGCAAGAGATATCTACGCTGGTAGATCTTTCTATGTTGGTACTAGTGCTAGTGCTAACAAGAAGTTTACAGATACATCTGTAACAGCTACAGGAGGATCGATTAATGTATACGGATTCAACGGAGTACTAGGAGTAAGTATTGGTGACGGAAGCCTAACCAGTGATAAAGTGTCTTCTTATAGAAACAACAGTCACAGATTCCGTTTAAATGACGACAGTGCATTTGCTCCAATACAGGTAAGTCAAATTACTTCAGATACATTTACTACAGGAGGTGCTAGTACAGCAGGTACATTAACTGGTGACTTTACTATGAGTAGTACCAGTAACCTAACACTAGGCTCCGGCACTATCAATGCTAGTGGAGGTACGCTACAGTCTATAACACTAACAACAGGTGCTGTAGGAACTGCTGGTACTATTACTGGTAATTGGAGTTTGAATGGCACAAGTAAAATTACTGGTCAAGGAACCAGTGAGATTGATTTTAGTTCAGGTACTATCAAGTCAAGAACATTTACCACAGGCGCTAACTCAACAACTGGTACATTAACAGGTAATTGGAGTTTAAGTTCTGGAAGTAAAATAGACTTTAGTGTTGGTACTTTACAGTCGACAACGCTGACCACAGGTGCAACTGCCACAGCAGGCGTTATTACAGGACAATGGACTGTTGCAGCTGGATCTAGTATTAGTTTAGGAACAAGCGGATTTACCACAAGAGCAATTACTACAGGTGGTGCAGCAATCACAGGTACTATAACTGGTGATTGGTCAATGGTTGATGCTAGTAATTTAACTTGGGGTACTGGTTACCTTGATGTAAGAACTGGCACGTTCTATACTGATACTATCACAACAGGCGCTGTCGGAACTACTGGTACAATAACTGGAAGTTGGTCAATGATTGGTTCCAGCGACTTTACACTGGGCAGTGGATTTATCGATGCTCGCGCAGGTACGCTATATTCAGATACATTAACCACTGGTGCAACAGCCACAGCTGGTGTTATTACAGGTCAATGGACACTTGATAGTGGAAGTACCCTAGTTGCTTCTTCTATTGCTGGCCAGGCTAATTCTGCTACAATAACAGCTACAAATGCCAATACTGCTAATCGAATTGTGTTACGTGACGGTAGTGGTAATTTCAGTGCTGGTACTATTACCGCTGCATTCAGTGGTAATCTAACAGGTAATGCTGATACAGCAACAAAGTGGGCTACTAGTAGATCTATTACACTAACTGGTGATGTAACTGGAACAGTAAGTGGTGTTGACGGAACTGGTAATATTTCTATTAGTACTACAATATCTGCAGATGCTACTGCACTTGGAACAGACACCACTGGACAATATGCAAGTACTGTTGCTGTAAGCGGAAGTGGCTTGTCTTGCACTGCTCCAAATGCTGACAACGGAACTGCATATACTATTACAAGTAATGCAACTAACGCTAATACAGGCAGTACAATTGTATTCCGTGATAGTAGTGGTAACTTTAGTGCTGGAACAATTACTGCGGCACTAAGTGGTAATGCAAGTACTGCCAGTGCTTGGCAAACAGGCAGAACAATTACACTAACTGGTGATGTAACCGGAGTGTCGGGTTCTTGGGACGGTAGCGGAAATATTAGTTTTGCTACTACTATTGCTGCTAACTCAGTGGCACTAGGTACAGATACCACAGGCGATTATGTTGCTACAGCAGGTGTAAGTGGTAACGGTCTAAGCGGAAGTGCTAGCGGCGAAGGATCTGGTTTTACTGTAACTTCAAATGCTACTAGTGCCAATACCGGAAACACAATTGTATTCCGTGATGCAAGTGGTAACTTCAGTGCTGGTGTAATGACTGGTACTGCTACAGCGGCACGCTATGCTGACTTGGCAGAAAGATACGAATCAGATAAAGAATACGAAGTTGGAACTGTTGTTGTGTTCGGCGGCGACAAAGAAATTACAACAACTAATGTAAAAATGGATACTGCGGTAGCAGGTGTTATTTCTGCTAATCCTGCGTTTAGAATGAATTGTGAAGCAGGTGAGGATAGCACACATCCATATGTTGCACTAGCAGGTCGTGTTCCTTGTCGAGTAGTTGGCAAAATCAAGAAAGGTAACATACTGGTTACCAGCGGAATTCCAGGAGTAGCGGTTGCTGCTGTTGGCGACATTAAGGTAGGATCTATGATAGGAAAAGCACTCGAGAACTATGACTCGGATCACATAGGCACAATTGAAGTAGCGGTAGGGAGAGCATAATGGCAAAACAAACTATAACACCCGGCAAGGCTCCTATCGTTTGGAGCACAGTTGACGAGGCATTTGAAAAAATTAATGCTAACTTTACAGAACTCTATGCAAGTGTAGGAGGTGCTGGTATTGAATTTGATGCATTGGAAAGTAATCTAATGCCTGCACAAAACGATACGTTTAACCTAGGATCACCAAATAAACGATGGGCTAGTGTTTACATCAGCGATACTCTTAGTATAGGCGGTGCGTCAATTACCAATGAGGGGTTGACAGTAAATCTTCCTAGTGGGACTACTGTTGCTGGACAACTAATTATAGATCCTGATAAATCGTTTTTTAAAGAATTTTCAGTAAACAGCGAAACATCGGTAGTTGCTGATCAATTTAATGATACCTTGGATTTTAATGCTGGAACTGGTATTGAATTAACTGTTAATTCAACTAACGATCAGATTACAATAACCAACGGTGGAGTAACCTCCCTAGCAGCAGGATCTGGTATGACAGTTAGCGGTGCTACTGGGACTGTTACCGTGACTAATGCTGGTGTTAGATCAGCTGTAGCAGGCCTCGGTATTGATGTTAGTGCAGCTACAGGTGCAGTAACTTTTTCTAACTCAGGAATAGTTGAAATTGAAAGTGGTAACATTACTTCATTAACTGTTAGTGCTAGAGATCCAGTTACTGGAAAAGTTATTATTACAAATACTGCTCCTGCAGGTAATGCATACAGAATTATCAGTGTATTGAATAGTGGCGGTGGTGTTGAAAATACATTAAATGCAAACAGTACAGGTGCAACAATTCAATTACAAGAAGGTTCAGGTATCAATCTTGTTGGAACAACAACTCCTAACAAAGTTGTTTTTGAAAATACAGGTGTACTGAGTTTAACAGCCGGCAATGGTATAACACTAAGCGGCAGCACAGGAAACATTAATATCAGTATAGGTCGAGGAGATTTAATTGGAAGTGTATTTGCCGACGACTCTACAGTGTTGGTTGATGGTGTTAGTGGATACATTTATGGTAATGTTAGTGCAACAACATTGAGAACATCTGACGCAAGAGTAACACTAGGTCAAGGTGCGGGAGGTGACGGACTTCAAGGTTTAGAATCTATTGCTATCGGACAGTCAGCAGGTGGATTTACTCAAGGAGACTATGCTGTTGCTATTGGTTCTGGTGCAGGTAACATTGGACAAGGAAATCGTGCTGTTGCTATCGGAGCTACCGCAGGTGTGGATCAAGGCGATTATGCTATTTCTATAGGAAATAGTGCAGGATATCCGTCAGCTGTTGCAAACTCTATTGCAATTAACGCATCTGGATTTACACTAGATGCACCAGCGGCTGGTCTATATATTAACCCTATTAGGAATCAAACTAGCACAGGAAATGTATTAACTTACAATACCACAACAAAAGAAATAGTATATTCTACAGGATTTGCTGGTGATGTAACTGGCAGTGTATTCTCAGATAACTCAACAAGACTGATAGATGGTACTGAAGGAAAAATAGTTGGACCGGTTGAATCTAATACTGTTACTGCTAGTAGCTATATTCAAACTGCTACGTATGCAGACTTAACTGCTATTACCACAGCTATTCCTACTGCGGTTAAAGGTATGATAGTATTTGACGACGGAACAAATCAATTTAGAGGCTTTGATGGCTCAGGTTGGGTAGCATTAAATTAATGGAGCGATAGATGGCTAAAAGAATAATTAGAACTGGCACAACTGCTGACCCGACCGGTGACAGCCTCAAGAATGCCTTTACCAAGG
>JACCDW010462170.1_pt1 | contig 11204 bp, 7 predicted proteins | sample 7449781 | NCBI WGS metagenome assembly JACCDW01 (sample SAMN15323449, study PRJNA562643) | freshwater metagenome | isolation source: river surface water | place: USA:Blue River Watershed | collected 2017-08-18
CGGAAGGCGCCGCTGTGGAATTTGCAGTGGATCAGCTCAAGGTTCAGCATATTATCGTGTGTGGACATTCCGAATGCGGAGCGCACATGGCTGTGCTGCGGGGAACCCAAGGCCTGAGCGGCAATCTGCGGAGCTGGTTGCGTCACGCCGAGCCTTCGCTTTACAAATTGCACGCAGGCCCGCAGCTTGAATGCGGACATCTTGCGTCCCACAATCAATTGTCCCAGCTGAATGTTTTGCAACAGCTCGAACATCTCCGCACGTATCCTTCAGTCCGTCGGTCTATGGACCAGGGGAGTCTGACGTTGCATGGCTGGTGGTTTGATATTGCCAATGCGGAAGTGCAAGCGTGGGAACCCGAGTTGAATCGCTTTGCGGTGATCGATCACGAGCTGGCCGAGACCCTCCTCCAAAGGCTTGGTTGCTAAGGATTTCAGGCCCTTCCCAAATTTCAGGGGTCGCGCACCCCTGGGCAAAACCCACAGCGCCATATGGGTTACAAGACCTCCCGGAAGAGAGTTCCCGCTTAATTTTCAATAAAAATATCGCAGTGGCTATGGCTTTGCGGCGAAAGAAATGTCATAACTCATTCCGAGAGTATCGACCTTCATTCGTACCGCTTCATCACGCGCAAGGGCTTGATCATCATGCAAAAAGTTCGAGTCTTCCTGAACACCCGCGCCTCCCAAGGGCAAAGTCGCGACTGGCAGAGTCTGATCCAGCGTCAGCTGTTTCGGAGTGAATTGGATTTTGTATCGCCCCGTGATGAAAGCGCCTTGCGAGCCGAAATCGACCGCGCAACGGCAGACAAAGTCGATGTCATCGTCTCCGTTGGCGGCGACGGCACCTTCCATACTCTCATCCAGCAGCTGGCCGAGCAGGAATCGCGCTTTCTCGTTTTGCCAGCAGGCACGGCCAATGATTTGGCCCGCGAGCTCGGCATTCATAATCGCATCAAGGAAGCGCTGGAATTCGTCCGACTCGACGAATGGAAAGCGATCGACCTCATCACGGTCAACGGCACTCACATGGCGACCAACGGCGGAATCGGCATCATCGGTGATGTCGCCGAAAGCATCAATCAATGGCGTCGGAGCATCCCTGGCTTTCAGTCGCTGATGAGCAACATCGGTCATCCCATGTATACGCTGATTCTGGGCCTCAAACTTCTGGGTGCCCCGCAGAAAAAATATCGTCTCCGCATCGCGTCACCCGACTATCGTGGTGAGCTGGAGAGCCCGCTTTTGATGATCAATAATCAACCTTCGGTAGCTGGATCGTTTAAGATCGCGCCGGAGACACGCAATGACGATGGCAAATTCAATGTCAGCATCTTCACGCATCATCATCTCTGTCAGCTCCTGACCGGCATTTACCGCGTTCGTCAGCATATTCCTCCGGCCAACGATCCCCGCATGCTATCCTTTGAAACGGATCAACTGACGATCGAACTGCTTGGCAATTCCGATCAGAAAATGGCATTTTACGGCGATGGCGAGCTGCTCACTAGCGCCCGTCGCTTGGAAATCGGTATTAAGCCGCAGTCACTCCGCGTGTACTCGCATCAGCTAGCCTGTCTGAATGCGTTTGAAGCTTCGCAGCGTTTGGAGGTTCGCCATTGAGCACGATTCTGATTATAGGCGCTGGCACCTTTTTTGGTCAGCACCTTTGCCAGAAGTTTGTTCAGTCCGGTTGGAAGGTCGTGGCCTGCAGCCGCAAGGCGCGCCCCGCAGCGCTCGAAGATTTGCCGATTCAATGGCTCAATGTCAGCTTTCAAGCGCACGCGGATTATCTTCTGCGACCTGTGCTGAAGGCAGCCGCTGATGCAGAAGTGGTGATACATGCCGGCGGCTATCATGCCGCTGAAGCAAACCATGCAACTCTTTACGAAGAGCATGTAGTACGGGCGAATACTGTTTTAAGCTTCTGCCGTTATCTGCCGAGGCTCAAGCATTACTATCACACCAGTTCCGTGCGTGTAGCCGGGCGTTATGCTGGTCTTTTTCATGAAGACACCAAAATTCCAGATCAGGCCTATGATGATATCTGGGCTGGTGCTCAGTTTGCAGCAGAAAAACTCGTCCTGCACACCGAAACACCTTTTGCCCGCAGTATCCTGCGTCTTGGCGAAGTGATCGGGTCCACGGAAACCGGTGAATTCCCAAGAATCAGCGGCATGTATCATATTCTGCAGGGGCTCTACCGTTTGCGGAACTCGCGCTTCCCCTTCAGCAAGATGACCTTTCTGCCTTTCGTTTTTTCCGAGTCGACGCGCCTTCCGCTTCTGCCCGTGGATCAGGCCGCTGATGCCTGCCAAAGACTGGTCGCCGTGAGTCAGATGTCAGGCGGCAAGATCTGGCACATATTAGGCGGTGAAAAAGGGATATCGGCACGCAAAGTGCTGGCGGAGATGATGGCCTTCGTCGGCCTCGATATGGAGCCGCTGGCCTTGCCTTATGATAGGGTTCCAAAAATGATCTGGAAACCCTTCAACATGCCTTTGGATATGCTCGCGACGCTGAACAGTCCCACGCAGTTTCAGTCGCGGCATCTTCAGGTCTGTTTGCCCGAGCTTCGGTTCCCGCATTATAAAGAATATGCCAGCACCCTGTTCCGCTATGCGGAGGAGCATTTTTTCCAAGGAGGCAAAATCTGATGAAACGGATTATTAGTCTAAGTCTGGGCTCCTCACGGCAGAACTTCGACCGCATCCTGCAGTTTGCCGGGCAAACGGTCCATGTGACCCATTATGGTGTTGATTACGATGAAGAACTCCTCTTCAGTCTTGTAAGACAGTATCAAAGCGAGTGCGATGTGCTGGCTCTCAGCTGCATTCCAGCCCCGGTTTATATCGGTCGCAAAACCCTGCGTCATCGCATATTGAAGCGCCTTGATCAGGAAGTGACCCAGGTTCCTATGGTGACCGGTCATCTGCTCCGCTCGACCTTTTTTGATTGGACCCTGCAGCACGTGACCAATAACGGCGAGCTCAAGATGCAGAATAGCACGCTGAGCTTTCTCTCGGGCTTGACTCAGTATGAAGCCCTGCAATCCCTCGGCGGGCAGGCCAAGGACCTTTATTTCTTTGACCCCTGTCTTCAGTACCAGGTTCCCACAGCTTTGCACGGTATCAAGGCCCTGCGCACCTATGCGAACTTCGCCGGTCGCGCCCTGCAGAATCATGCCTTGAAACTTCCCGAGAAACCCATTCAACTCGCCTCGATGACGCTCAACCCCGTGGTGCGTAAAGCCCTTCAGGCTGATTACATCATCGGAACAAGCAACATGCTTCGCTGCTTCCAGCTGAGTGATTTCGCCGATAAGACCCTCCTGCTCGATGATATGAATCATGAGCTGGCTATCGATCTGCGCGCGGCGAAGGTGTTCAATGCCTTCTGGTTTAAGCCACAGATTCCTGGTCTTTCGGAAGACCTTCCCTATGCGGTCATTGAAGCGATGATCCAGCTGTGCCAGGACAGTGACGAAAGTCTGAATCAGGATGATATACTCGAATTTTTAACCATGCATCGCGTGAATCCCTGCATGCAACGTCTGCATCAGGATCGCGAAGCGTCCATACGTCGCTTTGCGTTTATCATTCACCCGTTGAGCCGCAGGGATCTGTTCCGTCATCCCGTGCTGAAACCCCTGACCTGGCTTCCGAATCGCGTGCAGCCTTGGATGGAAAAAGGGATAGGGAAAGCTCCAGGCGTCCTCTACGGTCGCATTAAAGGCATCAAAAGCATGGCCGATGGCGGTCTCGCCGAAGGCTTGATTTATACCCTTTTCGCCACGCCGCGGGAAATGCTGGCCTCCAATCCGGACGAGATCTACGAAAAAATTCTCGCGATTGCCGATGATGCGAAAAAACGTGGTGCCGAAATCATAGGCCTCGGCGCATTCACAAAGATCGTCGGTGATGCTGGCGTTACGGTCGCGCAACGCAGCCCCATCCCCGTGACGACAGGGAATTCTCTCTCGGCTGCTGCTACACTTTGGGCGGCTCGTGATGCCCTCGTGAAGCTCGGCTTCGTGCAGATCAATAAGGATAAACGCCAGAAAACCCAAGGTCGCGCTATGGTCATCGGCGCGACGGGCAGTATCGGCAAAGTCTGCGCCCGCATCCTCGCCAATATCTTCACTGATGTGGTTCTGGTGGGCACCAACGGGGCGCGCCTCATGACCTTGCGTGATGAGATCCAGCAAACCGCACCACACTGCCGTCTGACGGTCAGCACAAGGCCAGATCGCTTCGCCGGACAATCCGATCTGATCGTGATTTCCACCAGCGCGACCGAAGGCGGTGTACTGTCGATTGATAGCATCAAGCCAGGGGCTTTGGTCTGCGATGTGGGTCGCCCCTTGACCTTCAGCGCCAGTGAAGCAATCAGCCGCCCGGATGTTCTAATCATTGAAAGCGGTGAAATTGAACTGCCAGGTAAAGTCACGCTGAATTGTGACATCGGCCTGGAAGCGAGCGTGGTTTACGCCTGCCTCGCGGAAACAGCTCTCCTGGCCCTTGAAGGTCGTTTGGAATCGTTCACGCTCTCACGCAACATCAATTATCGCAAGGTGATTGAGATCTATAAAATGGCCAAAAAACACGGCGCGCGCCTGGCCACGATTCGCAGTCCAAACGGCATTGTTACCGATCAGGAGATCGAGCTCTGCCGTGAGCACGCCCTCCGAGCCTTGAAGGCACAGCGTCCGATTTCAGCACGAAACCCGGTCGCTGAGTCCGTCGAAGCGCTGCCGGGTTGAAAGTTCCAGGCGACCGTTATCATTCACGATATTCCCGCTACACAGTCCGATTGGATGCGTCACACGGCGCAGGCCAATCGGCGCATTCCTTGACATTTCACCGATATATCTTATATATCCACAGATGACCTACCGTTTGATCACCCTCTTGGATACTTGATGACAATTACGACCGAAAAAAGAATAGAACTCACAGAAAAACTCCGCCCCGTGTTCCTGCAGCATGGCCGGGACGCGCGAGTCGAGCATGTACCACATTTTCTGCAGCTGGATCCTGAAGAACAGGAAGCTGTGAAAAAAATACTGAAGAAATTTCGCTCGGGTTCCCACACTCCCGATAGCCTGCTCGAAGAATATCAACGCTGGAAGGATGGCGTCGGGGTTCCCAACGTGCAGCCGACCACGAAGACCTTCATCAAAAGCATCAATCGTGTGGCCAGCCAGGCTCTGAAGCAGGCGCATAAGAAGGTGCCGCAGGATCTGCAAAAAGAACAGGCCAAGGCTGAAAAAAGAGAAAAGAAAGCCGCCCAAAAACGTCAGAAGAATGCGCTTGAAATCGCTTTGATTGCCGCTCTGCGGGAAAACCGCGAGTTTTCCGATTATAAGGACGTATTCTTCGCCGCGCGCGGCAAGAAAAGAAAACTGATCGCTTTCCTGGGCCCGACCAACAGCGGCAAAACCCATGCGGCGATGGAAGCTTTGCGTACGGCTCATTCCGGCGTTTACCTCGGCCCCTTACGTTTGATGGCCCTCGAAAACTACGATCGCCTGCGTGAAAAAGGGGTCAAGGTCGGCCTTCTCACAGGTGAAGAGCGCGTGGATCTGGATGGTGCCACTCATATCTGTCAAACGATAGAAACAGCGGACTTCAACCAGAACCTTGAAGTGGCGGTCATCGACGAAATTCAGCTCCTCACCGACAAGGATCGTGGCGGTTACTGGTTGAACGCCGTCATCGGCATCGCAGCGGACGTGGTTTACCTCTGCGGCGCGCCGATCGTGGAAAACATACTGCGTGACCTTGCCGAGCTCACGGGTGACGAGATCGAAGTGGTGTACACCCAGAGGATGTCGCCGCTGGTCTTTGCTGAACATAAAGAAGACCCGAAGAAGTTGCCCGAGCCGGGAACGGCCTTCATCTGTTTTTCCCGAAAAAATGTTCTGCTTTGGAAAGACATGCTGGAAGGTGCCGGTGCCAACGTTTCGGTTGTTTATGGAGCCCTTTCACCCGAAGTCAGGAAGGAACAGTCCCGACGTTTCCGAGATGGCGAGACGGATTACCTTGTCGCCACAGATGCTGTGGGTATGGGCCTCAATCTGCCGATCCATAAGATACTGTTCACCGAAACAGAAAAGTTCGATGGCGAGGGTTTCCGCCGTCTTGCGCCTCAGGAAGTCAAGCAGATCGGAGGGCGTGCGGGACGTTATGGAATCGCTTCGGAAGCGGGCATCATCACCAGCTACGATAACAAGGATCTGCATTTTCTGCGGCAGCGCTATACGGCTGCTGAACCGGAAGTGGGCCTGACGGATGTGCATATGAAGCCGACAGCGGCGCACATTCGGAAGATTTGCGAAAGCTTCAACAACCACAGTCTGGAGTTTGCCCTTCGCAAGTTCCAGAAAATTGGCCACGAGATTTTCTCTGTCGATATTTCCGAGGAAACGCTGCTGGTCGCGGAAAAAATGGATCGCATCTTCGGCACCGACGCGTCATCGCTCAGCGTGCGCTGGTTCTTCAGCATCGCGCCGGCGGATACCAAGAATGAGGATGCGTTCTCGTACTTCCTTGATCTTGCGATCGGTTACAAGAAGGTCCTGGCAAAAGAAAAAAATACAGTCAGCCTGCAAATCTATGAAGATCCTGGGGCTCGTTTGGAATACGCCGAATCCCAGCGGAAAAACCTGACAGTTTACCTTTGGTTTGCCAACAAAAAGCCCGAGGTCTTCGAGGAAAAGGAAAAGGCCCAAAAATTGGCGGCCTTTTATGATGGCCTGATCAATAAACTCCTGGCCGGCAACAAACGCGTGACGCGGAAGAAAACCGTGGGCTTGCCCCTCTCCTTCTGCACAGAATGCAAGGCCATGATGCCTCCTTTCTCGCAGTTCTCCGTCTGCCGGGACTGTCACTCGAAACGCCGCGGATAAGTTCCCTCGGATCAGGGCTGCGGCCCTGACCGCAACATTCTCCGTCCCACTTTCATCCCTTCCACGACCAGCAGCGGAAACACAGCGAGCAGTATCATCGGTCCCCAGGTTTCCAAACCAAAATGCGGATCGACGCGCAGAAAAATGGGATTCAAGGCATCGACGTAAAGGATAGCCAGTTGCAGACCTGATGCTGCCAGCAGAGCCAGAATCAGGGCCGGATTGCTCACGATTCCACGTCCCATGTAAGTCTGCGTTTGGCTGCGACAACCCAAGGCGAAAAAGAGTTGAGCCATGGCGCATATAAAGAACGTGACTGTTTGCGCCAGGGGAACCTGACCACGCGTAGGTGGATGAAGGAAATAGGCCCAGTAAAAACCAAGCAGCATGACCAGGGCCAGGATAAAACCATGGCCGAGAATGCGACGACCATTGGACCAGGTGAGGATGGGTTCCCGTGTCGGGCGTGGTTTCCTTTGCATAATACCCGGCTCCGGTCGCTCCGTCGCCAGAGCCAAGGCGGGAAAGCCGTCGGTAGCGAGATTGATCCAAAGGATCTGCATCGGCTGCAATGGAATGGGCCAGCCCATGATCACACAGGTGAGGACAAGAATGACTTCACTGACATTACCGGCCAGAAGATAGTGCACTATGTTTTTGATGTTATCGAGGATCGCCCGCCCCTCTTCCACCGCATTCACAATCGAAACGAAATTATCATCCATCAGAATGATATCAGACGCATCCTTCGTCACATCTGTTCCCGTGATTCCCATGGCAATGCCGATATCCGCGGCCTTCACGGCTGGAGCATCATTCACGCCATCGCCTGTCATGGCCACGATCGCCCCACGCCGCCGCCAGGCTTCCACCACCCGCAGCTTATGCTCGGGTGTGACGCGGGCATAGACAGCAATATGTTCCAAGGCTTCGATGAGCTGTTCCGCATTCCAGGAATCGATGGTAGCCCCGCTGCAGACCTGCATCGTTTCCTTCATGAGACCCAGCTCCAAAGCGATCGCCTTCGCGGTGGCAGGATGATCCCCGGTGATCATGATCGGTCGGATGCCTGCGTCCTGGCAGCTTTGGATGGCAGCTTTCACTTCGTCACGAGGAGGATCCATCATACCGACGAGGCCGACAAAGATCAGTTCATCTTCCTTATAGTAATCCTGCATGGTCGGAAAACTGCGAAACCCCAGGCCCAAAACTCGCAGGGCCTGGCTCGCCATGGATTGATTATGTTCCAGGATTTCCTCACGGCGCCGCGGCGTAAGGGGGCGCACCTGTCCATCCCAAAGTTCATAGGCACATCGTGGCAGAAGCGATTCGGCGGCACCTTTGATCAGCATCATGGGGCCGGCCTCGGGTGCCTGCACGACAATGGACATGAGTTTTCTTTCGTCAAAGGGAAGATTTTGCAGCACTTGATCCGCAGTGGGTTCCACTCCGGCCTTACGGGCCACTACCAATAGTGCGGCCTCGGTCGGATCCCCGAGGATGGTCCATTTTTTTTGATCGGGATCTCGCGCCAGGAGCCTCGCATGATTGCAGCGCGCTCCGATCATGAGAGCCAGCTGCAGATCCTCATCCTGCTGCAGCACCCAAGCGCGATCGTCCTTTTTTTCGATGCCGCCTTCCGCTTGATAGCCGGAACCACTGACCTCATAACTGGCTGGTCCCACCTGAAGAGCACGGACTGTCATCTCATTGCGCGTAAGAGTACCGGTTTTATCCGAACAGATAACAGTCACAGACCCCAGAGTCTCCACACTCGGCAGACGCCGTATCAAGGCATGACGTCTCGCCATTCGCGTCAGACCAAGGGCCAAAGCGATGGTTACGAAGGCCGGCAGTCCTTCAGGAATAACGGCCACCGCGAGACTGATGGCAAATAGGAAAACTTCGCTCCAATTTCCTCCGCGCAGACCTTCCAGGATAAAGATCAGGACAATCATGGCCAGACAGAGCACAATCAGAATACGCCCCAACTCCGCAAGACGGAGCTGGAGAGGAGTGGGTTCCTGGGTTTGCCTCTGCAGAATTCCGGCGATATGCCCAAGCTCGGTTTCCATTCCGGTGGCCACCACAAGGGCACGGGCGCGACCGGACAGCATGGTCGTCCCTAAAAAAATCATGTTTGTGCGCTCAGCAAGAGCTGTCTTCGTGTCCAAAGGCATGGAGCTTTGCTTGCGAACAGGAACCGACTCGCCTGTGAGAGCCGCTTCCTGGCATCGGCAATCAAAGGCTTCCGTTAACCTTGCATCGGCGGGCACAAAATCACCCGCTTCTACCTGAATCACGTCTCCGGGAACAAGCTCTGCAGCCGAAATCACTTGCTCAACCCCACCCCGCATAACACGGGCCTGGGGTGCCGCGAGCTGCCTTAAGCTGGCAATGGCCTGTTCTGCACGGGCTTCCTGGAAAAATCCAATCACACCATTCAGAAGGACTATAGCCAGAATCGCAAAAGCTTCGGTCCATTCTCCCATGATGCCAGCCATAGCTGCTGCGACGAGAAGAATTAGGATGAGAACCGATTTGAACTGCCCAAGAAGTTTGATGGGCCAAGGGACGGGGGCTTCCTCCTTCAACTGATTGGGGCCATGGATTCGGAGTCTTGGCACGATCTCATCTTCACTAAGACCATGGACATCGTTGGCCGTCAGGCTTTGTTTTATTTGCTCCAAGGTGAGGGCATGGGCCTGGAGAGGATGAGAGGGCATCGCGACGTTTCTCCCTGGTGCTGAAGTAAGAACCTCGATGGGTACCTACTCTTACTTAACTGATCGAAGCCAAGGAGTCTCGTATGAAACGCGACAAAATCAAAAGGATACCATGGCCGTTCTGGAGTAACTGCAAAGCCTGCGCTCATTGACTAGCAAATGCGGGGCAACTGCTCTCCATTGAAAAGAAGCATGTTCCTCTCCGTTCCCCATTCCGATCGCAGACGAACTCGCGGCGGCGCAGACTGAACAAAAGATCCTATAATCCTGGCATCCTGCGCATTGGGAAAACGTTGCAAAATACGCAACGCGTCCAAGGCTTCTCTTTCCGGCAGAATGCAGATGAAGCGTCCTTCATTGGCCATGGCGTAAGGTTCAAGACCGAGAAGTTCGCAATAAGCTGACACCTGAGCTTGCACGGGCAGAGCGCCTTCGTTGATGACAGCGCTGCAGCCGGAATCGTGCACCAGCTCATGAAGGGCGGCAGCCAAACCTCCCCGCGTCAGATCCCGGAGACAATGGATGTCGAGAGACGCTGCCAGGAGAGCTTCCACTTCACGATGAAGGGGCGCACAATCGCTCGTGACATCGAGCTGCCAGCCTCCCCGGGCCTCGCGTGCATTCATCACAGCCACCCCATGACGCCCAAGATCTCCGCTCAAAAGGATCGCATCACCCGCCGCGATACGCGAAGGATGAATGATAAGGTCGGGCGCCACGACCCCGATGCCTGTGGTATTGATAAAGAGGCCATCGCCTTTCCCACGTTCCACCACCTTGGTGTCACCTGTGATGATCGCAACTCCAGCATGGGCTGCGGCCTGACGAATGGATTCAAGAATACGTTCCAGGGTTGCAATCGGCAGGCCTTCCTCGATAATGAAGCCGAGGCTCAGATAACGCGGCGTTGCGCCCGCCATGGCCAGATCGTTTACCGTACCATAGACGGCCCGCGATCCGATGTCACCCCCGGGAAAAAAGAGAGGACGGACCACATAGGAATCAGTGGTCATGGCCACTCTTTGACTCGCAAGATCAATGACCGCGGCATCATGTTGGGCAAGCGTTCTATCTCCATACACGCGTTGAATTTTTTCCCGCAGAAGCTTCTGCATCAGTCGGCCTCCCCCCCCATGTCCGAGGAGTATACGATCCTCTGCATCCCAAGGAAGCGGACATTCAAAGTTCGTATCCATCACAATCCTCCCATGGGTTCGCGAGCTTCATAATAAGCCATGCATGCGCCTTCCGACGACACCATTGGTGCTCCCAGCGGCTGATCCGGTGTGCAAGTCTTTCCGAAAAAAGGGCATTGCACGGGGTGCAGAAACCCTTTCAAAACATCTCCTGCACGACAGGGCGATAAGGAAAGCGAACCGCTCCGCACGCCCGGAAAACGCAGCTCAGCATCGAAGTCTTCATACTTTTTTCGCAGAGAGAGGCCACTGCGCGGCAAGGTACCAAGGCCACGCCAGGGCACATCTTCCTCCCTAAAAATCTCACGAACCAAAGCTTGCGCGCCGAGATTGCCCTCTTCAGTCACGGCGCGACGGTATTGATTTTCCACGC
>JACCDW011963040.1_pt1 | contig 11204 bp, 9 predicted proteins | sample 7449781 | NCBI WGS metagenome assembly JACCDW01 (sample SAMN15323449, study PRJNA562643) | freshwater metagenome | isolation source: river surface water | place: USA:Blue River Watershed | collected 2017-08-18
AAAATCTACTTGGGTCATCATTTGATTTCCCTCACTTGAATTTGTTGGTACGCCACCTTGCTTTTCGGATCGTGCGCTTGAATCGCGATGGTTCCGGGTTGGAGTTTACGCGGATCGGTACCATTCGCACGTTCAGCTGTTTCGGTATAATCGATGACGGTTTGGCCATTTATTTTTGTCGTGATTTTATTTCCTTGGACGATGACATTTAGGTCAAACCATTCGCCATCTTTGACATAGGTTTCTTTGGCGTCTTGAATGCCGTACACGGAGGCCGTCCGTCGCCAGTCGGTGTGCGAATTATTCACCTGAATTTCATAGCCTTGTTTAGGCCAATCTTTTTCAAGAAAAGCGGTACATACATAAAGTCCAGAATTTGCGCCGGGATAGGTTTTTACGCGGGCGTGCACTTCAAAATTTCTGAGATTTAGTCCTTCGTAGAACAGGTGACCGCGGGGGCCTTCGATGATGAGTTCACCGTTTTCGACGCGGAAGGAATTGGGGTTTTCGCTGATTTTCCATGCTTTTAGGTCTTTGCCGTTGAACAGGTCGGTCCATTGGGCGTTCGAAGTGAAGCTGGCGAGGAGTAGGAGTAGTAAGAGGTTTTTCATGGAATTATAGATTTAGATGACCGCAAAATAAAAATTATTGAAACATTTTTTTGTAAACTATTAAATTTAAAATTACCCAAAATAGTATATCAATAATATACACAAACATAAATTAAATCATATTGTATTGAAAACTTTAAAATCACTTGGCTTAATCACTTTTTTTCTGGTAGCCCTATTTTTATGTAATAGTTGTTCAAAAAAGGAAGAAGTGACCCCCGCTGTTCCCGAGCTAACTATCCTAGGGAAATGGCAACATTTATTATCCAAGCGAACTGAAAATGGTAAGGTAGTTTTTGAATATGTAGGCACGTCAAATGATTTTGTCGAAATAACAAGCAACGATATTATAGATTATGTAGATGGGGCTAAGTCAGTTTATTCATATAAAGTAATTGAAAAAAATAAAAAAATTACAGTTATCGGCTCAGGCCCAAATGGGGCAGATGAAGTGGTAGAAATCAGAAATCTTTCGAAAACGGCGATGACCTTTTATCAGGAGCGCGTTGTCAATAACATTAAGTATATCTGGTACATTGATTTCAAAAAATAATGTTTAGTAATAGAACACTAAAAAAAATTGTCGGGCTTGCCTTGGTAATGACCTTGGTTGTTGGATGTAGTAAATCTACTGAAGAGGAAATTACACCGAGTAATCAACTTGTTAATGGGGTTGACAAATCGATCATGTTGAATTTAATCAACAAATATCGCACAGCTGGCTGCACCTGTGGTTCCGACAAAATGCCCGCGGTAGCAAAGTTGATTTGGAGTGACAAGTTGGGCCAAGCAGCATTAAAACACACCCAAGATATGGCTCAAAAAAATTATTTCAGTCATACGAGTCTGGATGGCAGGCAAATGGCCGACCGTATTAATGCTGAAAAATACACTTGGTCTGCTTTGGGAGAAAATATCGCAAAAGGCCAAACAACTGAAAATCAAGTGATGGAAGGCTGGATTAAATCAACTGGCCATTGCAAAAACATCATGAATGGTAATTTCACCGAGGTGGGGTTTGCTCGGGTACAAAACTATTGGACTCAAAATTTTGGAAGATCTAAATAACCAAAATTGAAGAATAACCATCAATATATGCTCAGGTTTCAACAATATGAATAAACTAATTGCTTTCATATTAGCAAGCATTTTACTTGTTTCCTGCAATCCAGATGCCATCATACCCACAGGTACGGGTAATGGTATAACTGTTACTATTAGTGAAATAAATTCTGTGACACTAAATTCTGCGAATGTTAATGTAACATTTGATTATCCTGCGAATCGTGCGTTGTACTCAGTTGGCATAAAAGAATTTTTCCAAAATCCTTTTCCTTATCCAAATTTAAAACCACTAATTAATTCTAATCGAATTACAGGTTCAGTTTCAGCAACAATTACAGGTCTAGCTCCTAACCAAGAATATAAATTAACCCCTTATGCAATCGTATCTGTTGATGGGCAACCCAATAATAAAAATGAACGCATGACCTTTTTAGGTTCGGAAAAGTCTATTCAAACAAAACGATTTTTTATTGAAAACGGTATTTTCAAATGCCCTGATGGCACTCCTGGGACAACTGTCATAATTAACAATAAAAAGATAGAAGTTGTAGATCGTGCGCTATTAATTAAGCGTAGAGATGAAAAAGAAGATATGTCATGTTTATGTACCACGAATGTTACCGACATGACTGAATTGTTTGCCGATAATTACCCAGATTTCAATCAAGACATATCGAGTTGGGACTTAAGTAACGTGACTTCAACCAGGGACATGTTTAGAAAGGCTTTCAATTTTAATCAGCCCATTGGAAATTGGGATGTTAGTAAAGTGACTGATATGGCTGGAATGTTTTTTTTCGCTGAAAAATTCAACCAAAATCTTGGGAATTGGAATGTTTCAAATGTAAAAAAAATGCATTACATGTTTCGAGAAGCTAAAATATTCAATGGAGATATTTCTAGATGGAATGTCAGCAATGTAGATAACTTTTATTCCATGTTTTTAAATGCATGGCAATTCAACCAACCTATTGGAAATTGGAATACCAAAAGTGGAATAGATTTGGGTGATATGTTTTGGGGGGCTCGATCGTTTAATCAACCAATTGGAAATTGGGACTTAGGAAATGCCAAGAACTTGGCTGGAATGTTTAATGGTGCGAGCATTTTCAATCAAGATCTATCGAAATGGAATGTAAGTAAAGTCGAACGAATGGATTACATGTTTCATTATGCATTGAATTTTAATCAACCTATAGGCATGTGGAATGTAAGAAAAGTAACTACAATGGATTTCATGTTTACCCAAGCTGAAAAATTCAATCAGAATTTAAATAGCTGGTGTGTTCCCTTAATTAAATCTCAACCCATTTACTTCTCTCCACAAAGCCCTCTAACAACAAAAAACAAACCTTTTTGGGGCGGCTGTTTTTCTGAATTTCTAACAGTTATTTCAAAAACAGGAAGAGTATGGATGGATAGAAATTTGGGGGCACTTCAGACTGCAACAAGTATTTCTGATGAAAAATCATTTGGAGATCTATATCAATGGGGGCGATCAACCGATGGTCATCAATCAAGACTCTCAAATATTACTTCCATACTTTCGTCGGTTGACTACCCTGGTACTAACAACTACATAATATCTCCCAATCCACCTTACGATTGGCGAAAAGATCAAAATCCTAATTTATGGCAAGGAGTTGAAGGCACCAATAATCCTTGCCCTAAAGGCTATCGATTACCAACTGAGTCAGAATGGAATCAAGAAATAGCAACATGGAATAAAAAAAATGCAACAGGGGCTTACGAGTCATCTTTAAAATTACCTAGTGCAGGAATTAGATTTGAAAATGGTTCAATCTTAGTAAACTTTGTAGAACCTTCTGGATTTTATTGGAGTAGTACAGTTAGCAATACATATTCGAGGTTACTCGATTATTATAATAGAAATTCAGGAAGTAATGCATATATGTATTCTAATCAAAGGGCATATGGCGCTTCAGTAAGGTGCATTCAAGATTAATTCAAACATATAAAATGAAAAAAAGATTTATTTTATTGAGCATTTTTGTGTTAGTGGTTAATTCACTATTGGCACAAAATTTCATTCCTTTCCAAGGAATTGCAACTGATGGATCAGGCAAAGTAATTTCCTCGCAAAAAATTAGCTTGCGCATAAGCATCCTAAAAGATAATGCGAATGGGTCGGTTTCATATACTGAAAACCACAACCCAACGACGGACAAAAATGGATTATTTCAAATCAATATAGGAACCGGAACTGCCGCAGCAAATACATTTACAGCTATAGATTGGTCTACGTTGAATTACTTTTTACGCGTAGAAATGGATGTTACTGGAGGCTTAAACTATGGACTAATTTCTACAACACAAATGGGCTTTGTTCCTTTTGCTTTTTATGCGAAGAATGGCGGGAGTGGGTCAAGTTCTGGTTCGGGGGTAACAATTGATAGCAAAGGGAATGTTGCAGCTGGAGGTACGAAGTTAAGCTCCATTACCACTGGGTTTGCCAATTATGCATTTAGTGATAATTCGCTTACTAAAACGACAACAGGAGATCGAAACGTGGCTATTGGTAATGGTTCCATGCTTGAAAATTCAACTGGAAGGTATAATACAGCTATCGGTATAGATGCCTTACAACAAAATACATCGGGTCAGTTAAATACGGCTATAGGTATGAGTTCATTAAGAACAAATACCACAGGGTTTGACAATAGTTCACTTGGCTTTCAAAGTTTACAAAACAACACGACTGGAAATAATAATCTCGCTTTTGGAGTATATTCACTAAATAAAAATACTACTGGTTCTGTAAATATTGCAATAGGAAATTCAGCCCTAAGTTCAAATACAAATGCAAGCGGAAATATTGCAATTGGCCGTTTGAGTCTTTCTTCTAATTCAAATGGTGAAAATAATATCGCGTTAGGCCATAATAGCTTACAAGCTAATACTGATGGCGGATCAAATATAGCGATTGGCCAAGGGGCTATGAAGTCTAATTTAACCGGAGGGCAAAATATTTCAATTGGTACAGATGCTTTGTATTCAAATACCAGTGGATTTGTAAATATTGCTTTAGGTTTAGGTGCTCTTTTAAAAAATACCACCGGAGCTTATAATATAGGCATTTCAACAGGTGCCTTAAATTCTAATACAACGGGGCAGATGAATATAGGTATAGGAAAAGATGCATTGTTAAAAAATACAACTGGATATCATAATATTGCCATCGGATATGAATCTCAGGCAAACAATTTAGTAGGACCCGAAAATGTTTCCATTGGAAGAGGAACATTAAAAAATAATATAGGTGGGGCAAATAATGCTTTCGGATCATTTACCTTGGAAAATAATACAACAGGAACAGTGAACACTGCTATGGGAAATAATAGCATGTCTAAAAATACAAGTGGCGTTGCTAATATTGCTATGGGGCATGGTTCTTTGAATAACAATACGATTGGTAGTGATAATTTGGCTTTAGGTACGGAAGCGATGTCATCAAACATTGCAAAATCACAACAAGTTGCTGTTGGTATAAAATCTATGTTTTATGCCAATAATTCAATAGAAGCCGGAGTAACTGCAAATACAGCTGTTGGGTATTCTTCTCTGAGAGGTAGCACAAATGCAGCAGCAAATACAGGTACGTCAAATACTGCAATAGGTTTTGAATCGATGTTGAATAATTCAACTGGTTATTCTAATGTAGCAGTAGGGTCTAGATCATTAACTTCAAATACGACAGGAATTGATAATAATGCGATTGGTTTATTAGCTCTTGGATTTAACACGACAGGTAAATCAAATAACGCCTTCGGAAGTGGTGCATTACAGAATAATTCTAATGGTGTTGAAAACCAAGCATTTGGTCAGGGGGCTTTATTTGAAAATACGACCGGGAATAATAATCTATCCATAGGGACAAATTCCTTAAGAGCAAATAAAGTATCAAATGCTAATGTAGCCATAGGTTCTGTCGCGCTAAACTTTCATTCAACGGGAGATGGAAATATTGCCATTGGACATAATTCGATGTATCAAAATGAAAACTCTGAATATAGCGTTGCAATTGGATACAATAGTTTATACAATAATAAAAGTGGTATGAATACAGCACTTGGTAATAGAACATTGCTTCAAAATGTGAATGGTTTTTTTAATACAGCACTTGGCGATGACGCCGGAAGTAACTTAATAGGTGGAACAAATAATACATACATTGGCCACAATAGTCAAGGATCTTCCTCTAATGCCTCTAATGAAATTAATCTAGGCGACTCCAACATCCGCGCCATTCGCTCTGCAGTTACCTCCATCACCTCACTTTCAGACGTTCGCGACAAGAAAAATATCCAAGATTTAAACTTAGGACTAAACTTCATTCAAACCTTAAAACCACGTTCCTTTCAATGGGATAAACGAGAGTGGTATCCTAGTAATTCTTCAGATGGAAGTAAAATTGCCAAAACTGCTACGGCTGGATTTATAGCGCAGGAATTGGATACGAGCCAACAAAAATTTAATGCGGAATGGTTGAATTTGGTATACAAATCAAACCCAGAAAAAATGGAAGCTAATTATGGGAATTTGATTCCAATAATTGTCAAAGCTATCCAAGATCTAAGTGAAGAAAACAAAGCTTTAAAAATCGAAATCGAAAAATTAAAAAATAAATAATGAGACAAGTCTACCTTACTTTAGCATGCTTATTCCTGCTATTTCAAGCACAAGCCCAAAATTTTATCCCCTTCCAAGGAATTGCTTTGGATGGTTCGGGCAAAGCTATTTCATCACAAAAAATCAGCCTACGGATTTCTATTCTAAAAGATAATCCAACTGGTTCGCAAACCTACAGCGAAATTCACTTTCCAAATACAGATAGAAATGGATTATTTCAAATCAATATTGGAACAGGGACTGCAACTAACAACTCATTTACATCAATTGATTGGTCAACTTTGAATTATTTCCTTCGAGTAGAAATGGACATCGCGGGTGGCAGTAATTATGCATTGATTTCTACAACGCAAATGGGATTTGTGCCTTTCGCATTTTATGCGAAAAATGGGGGTAGCGGTGCTTCATCTGTACCTTATACTGGGGCTAATAAAGCTGTTGATTTAGGCCCTTTTGATTTGACTGTTAACGGAATAAAAGTTGGAATGGGAGGTGGCCAGCTCAATACTAATGTCGTATTAGGTAGTGGACTAAATGCTAACACAGGATTTAGAGTTACGGCAATTGGCTCAGGCGCTTTGGCAAGTAATACAACGGGAGGGGATAATTCAGCAGTGGGTTGGCAAACAATGGTAGCAAATACTACAGGAAGTGCAAATACAGTTGTGGGATCTAAATCCTTGAACGCAAACACAACAGGATTTTATAATACTGTCATGGGCAATAATACCATGCTTTACAGTACTACCGGCAATGCAAATATTGCACTAGGTGCAGCAGCAATGTATGAAAATAGAACTGGTAATAATAATGTATCAGTCGGTACTGACGCTCTATATCACAACATTGCGAACAATAATCAAGTAGCAATCGGTCATCAGGCTATGTATTATGCCAATAATTCCAGTCAAGGTACGACGACAGGTAATACTGCTGTAGGTTTTTCTGCGCTTCGTGGAAGTAATACACCTAGTAATAATACGGGGACTTCAAATACAGCCATTGGTTTTGAATCTATGCTTAATAATTCCACAGGTTACTCTAATGTAGCAGTTGGAAATAGAACATTAGCTTCAAATTCAAATGGTATTGATAACATTGCTATTGGAATCAATTCCATGGCATCAAATTCAAGTGGTAGCCGAAACAGTGCCATGGGTAGTGGCGCGATGCAAAATAATAGAACAGGAAATGATAATACGGGAATCGGTAATGGTGCGTTGTTTGAAAATCAAAGCGGCTCTCGAAACACTGCAATAGGAAACGAAGCAATGCGCTTAAATACATCAGGTGTAAATAATACTGCACTTGGTGCAAATGCATTATCTGCAAACACCACTGGAAATAGTAACATTGCAATTGGCTACCAAGCGAACCTTCGTAACACCACCGGCGGGGGCAACGTAGTGGTTGGCACAGTGGCTATGGAAGCCAATACCACCGGTAATGACAACGTCGCAATCGGAAATGTGGCAGGGTCAACAAACACGACAGGAATCAATAACGTATTTTTAGGAACCTATGCAAAAGGCTCAAGCCCTAGCGTATCGAATGAAGTCACATTAGGCAATGACAAAATCACAGCCTTGCGTGCCAATGTCACTTCAATCACCTCGCTCTCTGACGCACGCGACAAGAAAAATATCCAAGATTTAAACTTGGGACTAAACTTCATCCAATCCCTAAAACCGCGTTCTTTTCAATGGGATAAACGAGAGTGGTATCCGGGAAATAATTCGGATGGAAGTAAGATTGCGAAAACAGCTACGGCAGGATTTATAGCACAGGAGCTGGATGCAAGCCAACAAAAATTTAATGCGGATTGGTTGAATTTGGTATATAAATCAAACCCAGAAAAATTGGAGGCTAATTACGGGAATCTAATTCCGGTTCTCGTTAAGTCGATCCAAGAACTGCTTGAAGAGCAAAAAAAATTATTGAAACGCATTGAACAACTAGAAACCAAAAACAACTAATGAAAAAAGCTTTTCTATTGAGTTGGCTATGCTTCGCGTCCATTGGTCTAAGCCATGGCCAATCCATTATAGCTCCAAGTATTAATCCATTTCAAGGAAGCACAGCAAATTTAACTTTTGCAGGAGGAGGAATTAATGCTTCTTTCCAATCAACTGGCCTATATGTTAGCCATGGAAATGTATTTATCCTAGATAAAAATTCATGTGGAACAATTGCACCTTTGATTTCCCTAAAAAATGAAAATGAACTAAGCTCTAGTTTAACTGGCATTTCCTATCAATGGTTTTTAAATGAGCAGGCGATTCCAGGTGCCACACAGTCAACCTACAAAGCGATGAGCTCGGGTAGGTATGCTGTTCAAGTGGGTATAAGTTCAGGCTGTTTAAGCGCCTTATCTACAAATATTTTCATTAGTATACTGGCCATGGAAGAGGCTAAAGCATTCGCCGTTTGGCCAAATCCTGCTTCCTCAAATGTTAAAATCTCATTCCCTGCTCGTTTTGCACGAAATGCAAATTTAGAAATCAACGATCTATTAGGCCGCTCAGTCTTTGCCAAATCAAATTACACCAGCTCAGAGGCTATCGACGTTCGAGGACTAAGCCAAGGTACTTATATGATTCGATTAACTTCTGACATTGATGATCGAGCGATACATGTGATGAAGTTTATAAAAATTGCAACTGATTAATTCAAAAAAGAATTTATCTCCTTTTGAAAATAGAATAAGAAAAAGGAAAAAACAGGTTCAATAACCAAGATTATAAAAGTTACCGTTTAATAAAATTGAGTCGAATTCATAGGTATTTGAAAATGACTTAGATAAGTTTACCGAATTAATTTTATCCTAAAATTTCTTTAAAAAGAAATAATTAATTCGAACTAAATAATATAATTAGTATGAAAAAAATCAGAGCATTTTTCAATTCAATGGAAGAACGATTTGTTTTTCCCATCAGCAGAAGAACTTATCAAATTGTTGCATTAATTGCATTATTAATACTCGGAGGAGCCGCAATTTGGTTGCTTGTGAATACTACACCAACCGGTCAAGATGATGTAGTCATTAGCAAATCCGAAGTTATTCAAAACCAAATAGATACAACCACCGTCATAACTCAAGAACCTACTCAAAGTGCTTGTCCAGAAGCAACCTATAAAGCTTGGATCGATACGTTAAAAACCGATTTGCCTACTGAAGAGTGGAAAAAATTAGGGGAATATGTTGACGAAACAATTCCAAATGAAAACTACGACTACTATAGCGAGAACAATACAGAGCCAGAATTCATCACTCAAAAAGTGTTTAAAGCTAATCCAGAGGCAATACCAAATATGCTCGAAAAAATTTATACGAGCCGTGGAATAGATTCTACCGGATATTGCGAAAAAATTGTAGTTGTGGAGACTTTACATTACTTAATTGGTAAATCAAGTTCAGAATACAAAAATATTGCTTTCCGCAATTATGTAAGTTTACTTGAATATAATCCTGCGTCAACTAAAGAAGACTATGTCAACACTTTTGAATTAGAAGCTGGTATTGAATTGAAAGAAGTATTCATCGAAGATGAGAAAACACTAAATCTATTTTACGAATATTTTAAATTTTACATGACTGAAAAGCCAAGTAAAGTGCGTGTAGATTTGGCCATTAATACATTAAAAAATCATTACAAAGTTGGCCAAGGTAATCGAAAAAAAGATCGTGAAAACTATTTCGACGTAGCATCTATCATCATTAAAGCTGATTTATCTGATGAAGAATTAACAAAAGCCTTAGATGGTTACAATAGCGAAATGGCCTTTTACAGTAGAAATGGCCTTTTGGAAACTATCCATAAATACTTGAAATTGTATGAAGAAAAACTAGCAATTTCATTAGCCAAACAAGCTGCTGAAAAAGAAAGAAAAGCTCAGCAACAAATTTATTCATTAATTGGAATGGCTGGTTCATTTGCCGCAATCATTTCGGTAGCAGGAATATTATTGTTGTTTTCTATTCAAAGTATATTGAAGCGAAATATTGATAAGGAATAATTACATACAAATTATGTTGAAAAAAAACATGCCAATTCTAATAGGTATAGCAGTAGTCATTATTGCCGCTGCTTCCTATTTTATTATGTTTAATAAAAAAAATGACAAATCGACTAGCTGGAGAACCGACCCAGCCAAAGTAGACATTGTTGTTTCGGAAAATAGACATACCACCGAGACTTTGCCGCAGTTAAACACAACCGCTGTTGCAGCAGATTCTGTTGCTGTTGAACAACCTGATGCTGAGCCGATATTTCAGCCCATTGAAATAAATATTCAAGCTTCGAGCATTAGTGAGTTGGCCGATAAAATCAAAGTCAAAACAGAGGTTGTTTTAAGTAAAAATCCTTTCCTAAGCCCATCTGGAGTTAAAATTGATTTACAAAAAAATAGCTTTTATTGTATAATCAATCAAGCTTCACAAAAAAGTGATTTTGTCAAATTGGGCTTATATTATGGTCCAGCTGCATCAGGATGTGAAAGCTGCAGAACGGTTATTCAAAAAAATCCAGGATCTGTAGTTTTGGCTTCCGGTAATGGGAATGGACTTGTCGGCCAAATAATTGGAATCAAATAATTAATTTAGAAGTAAATCATAATATGTTTTAGAAAAAGAGTGTTCCCCTTGGTACGCTCTTTTTTTATGACATGTCATCCTAAGTTTCGTTATTGATATAATAAATTTCCATATAAGGCAACAAAATACAAAGCCTCCCAGCTCACGCTGGAAGGCTTTGTAGAGGGGAAGGGATTCGAACCCTCGGTAAGCTTGAGACCTACACACGCTTTCCAAGCGTGCTCCTTAAACCACTCGGACACCCCTCTAATTGGGATGGCAAAGTTATCAATTTATTTTGACGA
>JACCDW012008651.1_pt1 | contig 11204 bp, 9 predicted proteins | sample 7449781 | NCBI WGS metagenome assembly JACCDW01 (sample SAMN15323449, study PRJNA562643) | freshwater metagenome | isolation source: river surface water | place: USA:Blue River Watershed | collected 2017-08-18
TAAATGGTATAATCTATGTCACCGCCTACCCATGCTGTTTCACTAGCATGAATTTTTAAACTTTCTAATCTTGATTTACTAATTAACCAACTCATATTTTGAGGACCAGAGTTGGCGTTTACTGCGTCCTGATACCATTCGGGGTCTTGCCCTCGTTTAATTCGAACTACAATGCCGCCTGCATTATGAATGGCTTTAATTTCGTTAGGAAAACGCACATCACTAATAACAATGTTATCTGTAGTCTTACGCATTTTATTTTCTAAGCTAGCAATCCAAATATCGTCATGAAAGCCGGTTCGGCAAACTTCTGTGCCCCAGTATTGAAGAATCCAACGTGGTGTAAGATTTGGCATACCTAGACGGTTAGCCCACCATTCATCTACTTGTTCTCGCCATTCACGAGCTTCTTTTGTTCTGCCTTCTAGCAGAGTTCTATCCCACCCAAATACGGCTGCGGCCGCATCTTTGAGTGTGTTTGCAAAACTATCTCTACGGAATTCGTGGAAGTTAACAAGATAGTCTGCGGCTGTATCTTTACCTGAACCTATAAAGCCTACAAAACCAATAATCATAGCATCTCCTTGGGATACTATAATTTACTATAATTAGGTATAATTGTCTATAATTTTTTTAGCCAATTACAAAAGTAAGTGGTGTGCCGCCGTCTTTGTAATTTACTAGATCCATTTCTAATGTTTCTAGTTCTGCTTTAGCTTCGCCTTTTAATGCTGTTCCGTTTAGACTTGTTCCGCCTTGTGGGCTAGCAATTTGATTGAATTTTTCACGAGCTTCGCCTAGCATCAACTTACAAGAAGCTAGAGAATAGTCCTTTAACCACTGATTTGCAAAAGGATCTTGCATTAGGTTAAAATCTGGACGATAATTATAAACCCATAGCAGCACCTCTTCTTCACTTCTTGGGCGCTGCATTAGGGTAAGTTTTTTAGTGGTTCTATTAAAAGTAAAATTAATTTCACTTCCGAACATTTTGCCCACCTGTTTTTGGTAACTTGCAAAGGCATAATAAGTAGCTAGGCCACCCATGTTCGTTGCGGTTAGCAGGTATGTATTAGAATACGCAAGGTTAAATGGCTCAAACAATGTGCCGCCCTGTCCACCGCCAGACCTGGAGCCAATTGAGCGACGGAAAATTTGACGAACATTCATAACTTCTTGTGGAAGTGTGTAGTCGTTCCTGTCAACTTCTATAGTTAAAAACGCATAACTTTCTTCTACAGCATTGCTACTTCTTTGCCTAAACTTGTTTAGGGCACGATCAATAGCTGTGTTATAGTGGACAGGATCTAGCTCTACGTCAATCATGCCATCCCCTAGCATAGTTTTACAGTAGTCTACGATTTTTTGGCGTTCGTTTTCGTTCTCAGTCATAATGGTATTTAGCCAATAAATACAATACTATGCCAAGACTTTCTCTATACCGCCCAGAAAAGGGCAATGATTTTAAGTTCCTAGATCGTGCAATTAATGAGCAGTTTCAAATAGGCGGAACTGACATTTTCTTGCACAAATACCTAGGACCTGTAAACCCAGAAGAAGGTGCTAGCACACCTACGACTCCTAACAATTCTAACAGTGTTCCAGAATTAGGAATACAAGACGTATTGTTTATGGAGAATAGGGACAGACATTACGCCCCAGACATTTATGTCTTGAGAGGAATTTATACTCTTCAAGATATTGATTTTAATTTGAGTCAGTTTGGATTATTTTTACAAAATGACAACATTATGATTACCTTCCATCTACGCACTAGCTTTGATGCGCTGGGAAGAAAGATCATGGCAGGCGATGTTATAGAATTACCGCATCAGAAAGATGAATATGCATTAGGCGATGATATGGTTGCATTAAAACGTTTCTATGTGATTCAAGAAGTGACTCGCCCTGCTAGCGGATATAGCCAAACTTGGTATCCACACTTACTTCGTGCAAAGTGCTCTCCACTTGTTGATACACAGGAATTTAAAGAAATTCTTGATAAAGAATTGCTTGATGCAAATGGTGATCCTACTGGTGATACTTTACGAGATCTAATAAGTCAGCAGCAGACAAGCATTGACATTAATAATCAAATTGTTGCACAAGCAGAAGCTGACGTAGGAAAAAGCGGCTATGATACAACTCACTTATATGTTGTTCCAAAAATTAATCACGAGACTGTAGATATTGCAGACGTTACTAATTCTGATTTAGACGTCAGCTCAGCTAATATAGGAATTGATGCAAGCCTTGTGTTGAATTCCCCCAAGAATAATTATTATGTAGGATACTTAACAGGCGACGGAATCCCTCCAAACGGTGCACCTTATGGGTTTGGAATTACATTTCCAACGAATCCAGACTATGGTCAATTCTTCTTGAGAACAGATTACATGCCTAACAGATTGTTTAGGTATGATGGTCGTCATTGGATTAAGCACGAAGATAGCGTAAGAATGACAGTTCGTCAAACCGGTGAAACACAAACAACTGATCCTGCAAAAGTTAAGAAAACACAAAAAGGCACATTTATCAATAACAGCAACACTGCTACTATTGCAGGTGAAGTTATTACTGAACGCCAGGCACTAAGTAAAGCATTAAAACCAAGGGCAGACAACTAAAATGGATTATTTTTACGACGGGCAGATTAGAAGGTATCTAACTCAATTCATGAATGTTATGAGTAACTTTGCTTACAAAGACGGCAAAGGAAATCTTGTTCAAATTCCAGTGCGCTATGGAGATATGACTAGACAAGTTGCTCAGATATTAAAGAAGAACAGTGAGAATACTATTCCTAGTGCTCCTTTCATTGCCTGCTATATTAAAGATCTACAATTTGATCGTCCTAGATTACAAGATCCTACCTTTGTTAGTAAAATTCATATTCGAGAACGTGCATGGGACGGGCAAGGACAAGAATATCTGAATACTCAGGGAAGTAATTATACTGTTGAACGTATTATGCCAAGTCCTTGGTTAATTACATTTGCCGCAGATATTTGGACTACAAATACAGAAATGAAATTACAAGTATGGGAACAAATTTCTGTATTATTCAATCCTAGTTTTGAGATACAAACAACTGACAACTATATCGACTGGACTAGTTTAAGTGTTTTAGACTTAGATAGTCAAACATGGTCTAGCAGAACAATACCGCAAGGCGTAAATGAAGATATAGACATCTTAACAATGACTTTCAAAGCACCCGTATGGATTACTCCGCCAGCAAAAGTTAAAAAATTAGGAATTATTACAAAAATTATCAGTAATGTCTATGCCGTAGGACAAGGTGTAATTAACTCTGTTTATGACAAAGAAACCGCTGCTGAAATTTTTGGAGAAATTAGCCCAGACACTACCGTAACTGTTACTCCAGGCAATTATGATCTTCTTGTGTTAAACAATACAGCAAGATTAGTTAAAACTAACGGAAACATAGATAACATTGATGTATTTCTTCCCGGTAATTCTAGTTCTTGGCATAAAATCTTAGACCTATATCCTGGAAAGTTTAGAGCAGGATTGAGTCAATTAAGATTTAGTCAGTCAGGCGGCAACGAAGTTGTAGCTTATGTTAGCTTAAATCCATCTGATGATTTTTCAATGCAGTTAAACATTGATCAAGATACTATTCCTAGCAATACTCTTATTGCAGGCAGAGGAACAGTTGATGCCATTATTAATCCTGAAACATTTAGGCCACCTACTACCATGGTTCCTGGAATAAGGTATTTGATTTTAGAAGATATCAATAATAATGTTCAATACGGACAACCAGGATATGATGGTCCTGATGCATGGAAGAATTTTGACGGTTCTGATTTTAAAGCATATGCAAATGATATAATCGAATGGACAGGTGACCACTGGGAAGTAGTATTCGATTCTCAATCTGAAGAAGAAGTAATTTACATAACTAACGCATATACGGGAACACAATACAAGTGGGATCAAGGTTCTTGGTCTAAAACTTATGAAGGTGTATATGATAAATCGTTATGGCGTCTAATACTCTAAATCAAATTATTTGCAGTGGCGGGCTTTTCTACGCAAGAGATACAAAACGATTTTTGTTACTTCATAGAGCACAAGGAAAAACTGCCGGAACATGGGGGTTTGTTGGCGGGAAAAAAGAGCAATCTGATCAAACCCTCATTGATGCACTTAAAAGAGAAATTTCAGAAGAAGTAGGGGCACTGCCTACTATAAACAAAATAGTTCCCTTAGAACTTTTTATTAGTAATGATCAGCATTTCCAGTATAATACATATCTACTTGTTGTAGATAAAGAGTTCATTCCTGAATTAAACTCAGAACACTCAGGATATTCTTGGGTAAGTTACGATCAATGGCCTAAGCCGCTGCATCAAGGAGTAAGAAACTCCCTTAACAGCAAGATTATTAGAGCAAAACTAGAACTACTAATAGACCTATTATAGGTCGCCTGGCCCAAAACCGTAGGTTCCGAGATGTCGTAAATCTTGACTTAATTGAGTATCAACTTTAATTGAATACCCAGCCGCAGCAATTTTTTGACAGAGATACATGTCTTCGCCTAGAAAATCATTTGATGCGGGAGTCCATTGAAACTCAAACCAAGGCTTAGTCATTTCTTCAAAGATTGAAGTTTTAATTAGAATACAACCCATGCCGATTCCTTCAACTTCTACAAGGTCGTCACAGACTTCAAAAGGAAGAGGATTTTCCCAATCGCCTATTGTTTCATAGGCTACACCTTTACAAGGAAATTGTCTCCTTACATAGTTTGCAGCCACTACTGGTTCGTTATGGGCTAATAGTCTAACTGCTGTTGTTGCAGGGAAGGCCATATCACTGTCAATCCAGAGCATATAATCTGCTCCGATATTGATTGCTTCGGTTGCTAGTTTTTCTCGCTGAGTTAGAAGGATAGTGCTTGCATCCATGAATACATGGGTATCAAGGTCATTCATGGTATTGAATTTGACCATTTCTGCAAGACTAAGGGCATGTGCCGAATGTAGAGTATCTCTACAAGGAACTAACACCGCTAACTTTTCAATTTTGTTTGACCATTTACTTGATGAAAATACTGATTTCTTTTTCATGCTTGAGGAACATCCTGACTTAACATTTCGCCCTTAATTACCAACCCACGAATAGCGTTGATTAATTCTTGTGTGCGCTTTGCACATAGTATAAAGTCATTAGGACTAAGTTTGCAAGCCGTGTTCATAGTTTCATAGTCCATTTTGCCATTTGTTAATACTTGGATAGCACTTGATCTGGCAAGATCTTCTAAGAAATTATCTCTAGCATCATCTTCTGTTTGGTAGCATACATCAAACAGATCCGATTCTTCCATTTCATCTAATAGTTCTAAAAGATTTTTGAGTTCTCTTTCTTCGGCAGGAGTTCTAACAGAACTACCTTCTAGTGTTTTAATTCTTGTTAAAAATCTAAATAGGGCTTCCGGATTCGAACCCCTGTCGTGGTAAACAACATTATCAAGTTCCCACTTGCTAGGGCCTGTCTTGATTTTTTCGAGTAATTCATTAATTTGTTCTGGCTTCATATTAAGTTGGATAATCATAAGGAGTAGATTTGCCGCCAAAAGTTTGTGAGAACTTAATTTCAGTTCCGGCAACATAGCCAAGATTTCCGTAGTTAGCACCTAATGTTGCACTAAGGCTAACATTGGTCCCTGCTGGCAGGGGATAGGTTTGTGGCGCAGGATCTGTAAATGCTGCATACACTTTTCCCATTGCTATCGCTGAACCTGTTCCTGGTAAAATTGCCATAACTTTCTCTAGCGGCCTCCTTATTTACTGGCCAGTTTATTTAATTCGTCTTGAATTTGATTTATTTGTTTTTGTTGTGCCTTTACTACTTCGATCAGCAATGGAACAATCTTCTCGTATTTAACCGCTTTGTAACCGTCGTCTCTTGTAGCAACTAGTTCTGGTAAAACTGCTTCAATCTCTTGAGCAATAACTCCTATATCCTGTTTTCGAACAAAGAAACCATCTTCGCCGCCACGCTTTTGAATGTGCTCATCTGTCCAATCAAATCTAACTCCTCGGATTTGATTTACTATTTCGATTGGGTTACTAATAACTTGAACATTTTCTTTTAGTCTAGCATCAGAACTAAAATAAGCAGTAATTTCGTTTGTAGCACGGATTTCGCCTGTTGTTCCACTTGAATCTGTTCCAACACCTAAGCTGATAAGTCTAACACCACCTGTAGATTCAGTCGATTCAAACGCAATCACTGTTGCACCTGCATTATTTTGACGGAAAATTCTAAAGTTATTATTTGCTAGACCAGTAGCAATGTCAATATTCCATGTATTATTAGCCTGACCAGTAATAGCACTAGAAGTATTATTACCGTAGCCCATAATAATTTGTGGGCCTTCACTACTTGCGCCGGTTCCGCCTCTTAAAATAAGGTTATTACCTGTTCCAGACGGAACTCCGTTCATTACAATATCGCTCTCAACGAACAATTTTCCGTTGACGCCAGCTCCACCACCTGTTACAATTAGAGCACCAGTTGCTGTAGTTGATGCTGCACCTGAGTTAGTAAGACGAACTCTTTCAATTGATGTCGCACCAGCAGCATTACCAGAAGGTAGCGAGAATGCCATTGTTGTGATGGCTCCGTTTGCATCTACTATACCTTGCATTCCTGCCCAGTTATAGTTAGTTCCGTCAGGTGAACTTACAATTCGATATGCTCCTGCAACGTTGCCGTTACCCACAGTATGTGATTTAATCACATATGCACCGTTGGCCGTAGAACCACTGTCGGCATATATAATAGGCAATATACCAGACATAGAACCAGGACCTGTTCCTGCAGTTGCTGCATTGTTAACTTGTAATTTTACTGCGGGAGAATTTGTTCCTATACCCACTAACTGACTTGCAGGATTTATAGCAAATGTGCTAGTTGTATAAAGTGCTTCAGAAGTTGAAGATGCATTATTAGCATCAACGAAGGTAGGAAAATATACAGCACTTGTGTTAGCTGCAATTGTGTTTACTTGACCAGCAGCACCCGAAGTTATACCGCTTGCAGCACTCCATGTTGCAGTAGTTCCGTTACTGGTTAAAACAAACCCGTTAGATCCTATAGGTGCAAACACAGTGGAGCTAGTTGCTGTTTGATAAGGAAGGCTACCAGTAGCACCCCCTATCAGACTAGTTGCTCGCGAAAAAGATAATTGGACGTCTAACGTGCTCATTCATTTTTCCTAAAATTAAGCCTGAGCTTCGCCCCAACGTAGAAGAACAGTTGCGGTTGTAGCATTTTGTGTTGTTCTAATGTTAATGGCTAAAATATCAGGCCCGTTTGGATAAGCACCTGTGCCACCAAACGGGCTATTTGTTAATTCTTTAAGTTCTGTTAGGTCTAGACGTTCAGAACCGTTAGGAGGTGCAGAATACGCAAATACCTGTTCTCCAGGAATAGCACTAGATCCAGAACTCCAAGTAACTGATGTTGCTACTTGTGCAAGACTGGGTTGTCCTCCAACACCTTCAGTGTTTAACGGCCCCCAAGTTGCACTAGTAAAGTTTTTAGGATTTAAAACACCTTCAAGAATAATAGCACCGCAGTTAGCATTAGACATAAATGTTGTAACACCCACAGCGTTTAGAAGAAGCTGAGATCTGTTTAACAAATCTTTACTACCTAAATCACCAACCGCAGAGTTACTTACGCTAGGTGCTAGACGAATCAAGAATGCGGTTGTAGTTGTAGCGTTGATAGCAATGTTTTGTCTCTGATAGTTAAAGATGTAACCACGATCTTCATCAAAGCCACCGTCACTAATTAGAGCACTACCCCAATGGCTTAGTGTAGGACTACAATGATTAGAAACTAAGATTACGCCAGTTCCGCTTGCATGTGCTGCCGCAGCAGCCGCAGTAAATGATCTACTAGTTCCGCCGGTATACTGCGTTAATGTTGCTGCTCTAGTGCAACCTGTAAAGGTAGTTGCTGTTTTTCCAGTATAGCTAATTAACTCGTTATCAATATACAATGTTCCTGCATTTGGGAAATATGTAGTATCTGCCACGTTTAAAGTTGTGCCACCAGAACCAGGATCTGCCGTTAAGTAGGTATTAGCACCGTCGTTTTCGACACTATATCGAACCGGCAAGTTACCAGTTCTCATGTGAGCTTCTGTATTAACGTTGTTGTTCTTAATACGATGTGCATAAACCCAGTTACCGTCACTTCCGCGAATCATGAAGTCAACAAAGCCTGCACCATACCAAGTATACTGAACTCCTAACATGTGCATTCTACCTGGATCAATAGTAAATCCACTAGGCCCAGTTCCATCTAACTTATCAATGTTGAAGTCTGCTTGTTTAATACGTGTTTCTTGAACAAGTGTAGCCTTAACTCCAGATAAGTTTGACACTCCTCTAAAGTCTGGATTAACAGACATAGAAGTGTTGCTAGCTACCTGGGTGACATAATGTGTCATACCTCTAATAACAATTTTATCACCAACCCTGACCTGTTGTGTAAATCGTGTATTAGTTCCTGTTATCGAATTTGAGTTAGAGTTAATTGCAATAGTTCCAGATAACTGTTGTGTTGCAAATCTTCTAACTACAGATAATACACTACCATTATATTCCCAGAACATACCGTTTTGATCGTCGAACGGTCCTGCTCTAACCACGCCGCCGTGCCAGTTACTAACTGTTATCTTTGCACTGACGTCCATGACTGCGGTAGTTGCGCCCAATACACCAGTTGCTAAAAATGTAAATGTATAGTCGTCTGTGATACCGGCAACAGTATAAGTTCCGTTATAACCAGAAGTTGATACACCACTAACCACAACCTGAGCACCAATTTGTAGACCGTGATCAATATCGTCAACTTTACAGGTTACAGTAGATCCAATTGTAGTTCCAGAAGCTGTTAGAGTTTGAATATCATAGCTTGGACGTAATAATGTTCCTGTAGACCATAATAGTCCCTTACCAGATTGATAACGGAAGTATCTCTTACTTACACGAACTGCGCTTGCACCATATGCAGGGCTTTTACAGCTAATAATAACACCGCCGTCAAAAGGTCTATGAATTACAGATGTATTAGCAATTGCATAAACTGTGGGTGTTGCTGGAGTAGTGACAGCAGCACCTGTTCTTGCCGTATATGTTAATGTTGTTAAACTAGGAACACTTTCAACAAAGAATGGACCTGTTGCTAGGTTAGCGTTAGTTCCTGATGCAATGCTAACATAAATTGGAGTTCCAGGAACTAATCCGTGATTTGTTCCAAATGTTAGAGTAATTACAGAAGGGCTTGCTCCGTTGCTGGATACACCTGTTGCGTTTAGACCTGCACCTGTATAAATGTTACCACGTTTTAAGATTGTTGCATCTGTTAATAAACTCTGTCCGCTAGATGTTCCAACTAATCCTGTAGCAAAATATGTCAGCTGTGTTCCGCTAGGTGTGCTAAAAACAATAAAGTTTCCGTCAGCTCGGCTAAACCCAGTAATTGAAGGATTTAAACTAGTAATGTTTACCGCTTGTCCTGCTGTAATACCGTGTGCTGCGCTGGTAGTAACTGTAATTAAACTGTTGCTACCGCTAGTGGTTGTATAATCTGTTGTGATTGCTGTTACTGTAACATCAACGCCTGGGAATTCGTAGACACTAGGATACCCACGAACTAGTCCATAACCGGCCCATTTAGTAGGTTGTAATCCGTATTCAAAGTCCGCATCGATTAACGATTGAGGATTACTTACACGCATACGCTCAATGGCATCGGTGCCAAACGGCCAAGGACGAATACGCATTCCGTTTTCACTGTCTTCAACTAGAACCTGAAGTTTATCGCTTGCACTTTGTCCGCTAGTGCTAGATGCTAGCGTAATCGTTGTATAACCGTCGGCTCGTTGAGTTAAAGTCGGAAAGTTAGTTGCATCATTGGCTGCGGTAAAAACAGCAGTAGTTCCGCTATGCGAAGCATCAGCAAAATTGTAAATGATTTGATTTCTGGTGGTATTTGTAATTAACAGAATCTGTTCTAAACCAAAACGACCAGGTAGTCTGATTGTTCCAGCACCGGCTCCACCTGGAGTAAAAACATACTGTCTAATTAAATTCTTTGCCATAGTTTATGATTTCCTTTTTACTATTTATAGGCTTATGCACCAAGGGCAACCGACATAGCCAATGAATAGGATTGAATATTATTTGCTTGAGTGCTTGCACCGCCGCTGATAACCCTAATAATATCGCCCGCGTTACGAGCAGTATTTAATACAACTGTAGTTCCGTTACTTGCAACAAAGGCTCCGCTACCTAATTGAACACCGTTGGCAAATACTTGAACTGTTCCAACAGTATATCCGCCTGAAACAGTAAATGTAGTTTGGCTACCTGAAGCTGTAAACTCTTGTATACTTAGTCCAACTACTTTAACTCCACGAGAATAAACATCACCGCCAACGTATAGGTTCTCACCTACACCTGCACCACCTGCAACTTGCAATGCACCGGTAGCGGTTGAAACTGCACCGGTAGTATTAGTTACTGTGGTAATTCCAGTAATTCTAGTTCCGCCTGCAACATGCAACGTAGCAGTAGGAGTTGCAATTCCGATTCCAACAAATCCAGCATTTGTTATCCGTAAACCAGAGGTTCCAGCAGTGACCCACGGAGCAATTATAAAGTTACCAGTATCTTGAGTTCCGTTAGTAAAAATAATACCAGAATCTCCTGCTTGTGTAATATTATTATTAGCACCAGCAGTCATGTTACCACGAATAGATACGTATTGACTGCCACCATAAACTTGAAGACCGCTGGTTCCGGCGGTGTTAACTACAATTTCAGTATTGCCAGTGCTTGGGTTTATTCTAAAACTACTAGTTGTATATAAAGCCTCTGCTGTTGCACTAGCATTGTTTGAATCAACAAATACAGGGAAGTAGGTAGCACTTGCAGGTTGCTGAACTGTAGTAACCTGACTAGATGTTCCAGCACTTAAGGTGCTAACGTTAACCCATGTCGGTGCACTACCAGTTCCATTAGTTTGTAAAATTTGTCCTGCTGTTCCTGCTGCAAGAAATGCAGTAGTGTTGGCTGCACTTTGATAGATAACAGACATTGCGGCGCCGCCAGCTAAGTTTGCATCTAATGCGCCTTTTGTTCCGCTTACTA
>JACCDW012068520.1_pt1 | contig 11204 bp, 10 predicted proteins | sample 7449781 | NCBI WGS metagenome assembly JACCDW01 (sample SAMN15323449, study PRJNA562643) | freshwater metagenome | isolation source: river surface water | place: USA:Blue River Watershed | collected 2017-08-18
ATGTTGTTTACACTATTGATAATAGAGGGTCTGCACATCGTGGATTGGAATTTGAGAATGCCACCCACAGAAAACTTGGTGAAGTGGAGATGCTAGACCAATTAGCAGCATTGCGATGGTTGAAACAACAAACATGGGTTGATAGTTCTAGAATTGGTGTTCATGGATGGAGTTTCGGTGGATTTATGACAACCAGTTTAATGACAAGAGCCGCAGGTAATTATAAAGTTGGCGTTGCTGGTGGTCCAGTTATTGATTGGAACTATTACGAGATCATGTATACCGAGCGTTACATGGATAGACCCCAAGAAAATCAAGAAGGATACGCTAAAAATAATTTAATTAATCAAGCTAAGAATTTAAAGGACCGACTATTGATGATTCATGGAGCGGACGATAATGTTGTGGTTTGGCAGCATTCATTGATGTTTTTAAATGCATGTGTAAAGGCGGGGAACGCGAACTTAGATTATTTTGTCTATCCAGGCCATAAACACAATGTTGTTGGCCCAGATCGCGCACATTTATATAAGAAGGTTTGTCAGTATTTCTTTGACCATTTATAAAATCAATCCTTTGCTAAGTTGGGATTATTCTCGAGAATAATTTCTTAAATTGCAATGTATTTATTGGGATAACGACCATGGAAGAGGTTAAGGATTTGATTTATGTGGAATGCCCTAGAGATGCCATGCAGGGCATCAAACAATTTATTCCTACGGAAATAAAAATTAATTATTTAAAGCATTTACTTTCTATAGGATTTGATGTTTTGGATTGTGGGAGTTTTGTTAATCCAGAATCTATTCCGCAAATGGCAGATACTGCGGATGTAATAAATGGAATCAGTTCTGTTGAAACAAAGACTAAATTATTGGTTATTGTTGCTAACGAACGTGGGGCATTAAGAGCAGCCTCATTTTCAAGTATCACCTTTCTTGGATATCCTTTTTCAATTAGCGAGACGTTTCAACGGAGAAATACCAATGCGAGTCGTGATGAAGCCTATAGAAGATTAGCAAAGATTCAGGATATCGCTATTGCGTCCAATAAAGAAGTGGTAGCCTATTTAAGTATGGCATTTGGTAACCCATACGGAGATTCATTTACTACGGATGAAATAGTAGAATGGGGTCAGAAAATAGCCGCTTTAGGCATTAGAACAATCAGTCTAGCAGATACTATTGGGAGCGCAACACCTGAAAATATTGCTACCATTTTTACGGAGGTAAAGCGCAAACTTCCTCATCTTCAAATAGGAATCCATATACATGCTAAACCTTTCGATTGGGAATCTAAAGTAAAGGCTGCTTATAACTCAGGTTGCAGACGTTTTGATGGCGCTATGGCAGGCTTTGGCGGTTGTCCTATGGCAAAGGACGAATTGGTTGGAAATATTCCAACAGAAGATGTACTACCTTGGTTAATGACTTCTGAAGGCAACAACTCTACCCTATTAAATGAAAAACTCAACATTGCTAAAAATTTAGCAATGCTGAGTTATCAGGGGTTAGTTAATAATTATTGAAAATGGTATTTTTCTACTTTCAATAATTCAATAATTTTGTCGAGACGATCTAGCATTTCTTTTTGATGACTACCTTGCTGTCCAGAAACCAAAGTAGACAGGATACTCTCTGATGAATCATCGAATAATTCATACATAGAAACGCCCAATGTTTCGCAAATTTTTTCCAAGGTGTCCACTCTCATGGTTTGTTTTTTAAGCATGTAGTGAAATCCTTGTTCACTCAAGTCGCACCGTTTAGCCAACTCCTTTATAGGAATTCGTTTTGCGGCGGCAAAGTTTTTAATCTTGTTGTAATCCAGTTTGCTCACGATACATTCGATTAGGTTGCAGAATAATTGGTTTAGGTTGTTGATATTATTAACTTAATTCATAACCAAATATTTTACTCTAATATTTTTGCAACTGTAAAATTTCAAAAGTTAAACCAATATTAATAAAATTAAATTATTGAATACCAATGATTTATAAGATAAATTTAACATAATTAGTGAAATTGTTTTTTACATATTGATGACAAAAAACACTCAAAATCGAGTTAAAAAAGCCATGGAAATATCATAGAATTGTCACAAAACTCAAAGTTCCTACAGACGAGATTTATTGACTAGTTCTAGGACAGCTTCTTTGTAATTTTTACCAATGGGTAATTGTTTTCCAGCCAGGACTAAATTTGAATTTTGAATGCTCTCAATTTTATCTAGCGCAACAATAAAACTCCTATGTATTCTCAAAAAATTTGATTTGGGAAGCGCGTTTTCCATATTACGCATTGTTTGAAGCGTTACAATTCTTTTATCTGCAGACAGCCAAATTTTCACATAGTCTGCAAAGGCTTCAACAAAATAAATATCGTTGTAATAAACCTTTTGATGTTGCCCATCAACTTTGATAAAAATAAAGTCCTTATCCAAGCTGCTTTCCTTATCTACATTCTTTTTCAAGGAAACATATTCATCAATTCTCTTTACTGCTTTAGCAAATCGATCTGGAGCAATGGGTTTTAATAAATAATCCAACGCTTCGATTTCAAATGCATCGGTTGCAAAATTTGGATGTGCAGTAGTAAAAATCACAGCATACGGAGCCGGATATTGTCCACGTGTTAATTCTAACCCATTTAATCCAGGCATTTCAATATCAGTAAAGACTACATCAGGGATTTCTGAATTGTTGGTTAACCAATTTTTAGCATCAATTCCGTTATTAAAAATCTCAATTATTTCTAACTGAGGATGATTGCTTATGTGAGCTTGAAGAACTTCTTGTGCTAATGGTTCATCTTCAATTAAAATACATTTAATAGTTGGATTCATAGCTATTTATTAATTAATTTTATATCTAATAATACCGAATAGGAGTTTTCCAAGTGATTAATATTAAGATTGAATTTATCCCCATAAGTCAATGTTAATCGTTTTTTTAAATTCTCCAATCCTATTCCGCCAATTTCTGATTTTGCCTTTACAATACCCTTTGTGATTGAATTTTCAATTTTCATTGAGTAACCATCCAACGTTGGATAGCCGTTAACATTTACCCAAGCTTCATCCGTTAATCCATTAGATCCATGTTTAAATGCATTTTCTAATAAAGTAAGGTATAGCATCGGTTCAATATTCATATCAACTGGAGGTTCCACTATGTCTACAGAAATCTTAACTCTATCCCCTAATCGAATTTTCTCTAATTCTATAAAATCACGTAAATGTGATAATTCTTTTTGGATATCTACTGATCCTAAATTCGTATCGTATAATACGTAACGCAAAATATCGCTTAAACGAAGTACAACTTCTGGGGCTAAATCGGATTTTTTTAATGTTAGCGCATAGAGATTATTCAGAGAATTGAATAAAAAATGGGGATTAATTTGTGCCTTTAAAAATTTCAACTCGGTCTCCAATTGCACCTTAGTGAGCTCCCTACTTATTCGTTGGTCCTCATACCATTGTTTCAAAAATTTTAACAACATGGTTAGTATAACGGAGAACAAAACACTTAAAGCCAATAAATACAAAAAAACAGGAGACCAAACCATGGACTGAAATTCATGATTCTCAATAATGATATGAAACAATATGGCTATGGGAAAAGTAACGGAGAATACCAACAACACAACACCTATTACATAAGATAAGTAATTCCTTACAAGGAGAAATCTGGGTATGAGAATATAAAAATTACCATAAACCACAATTGCATGAAGAACAAAAATTGGAAGTTGCTTAATAATAGTTAGTCCAATGTTCTTTGAAACGGGTAAAAAAATAGCAGCAGAGACTAAATAAATTGCCCAGAAAAATAAATGATATAGTTTGTACCTTAGAATAAAGGTTTTTAAGTTTACTATTAATTGGTCGATTCTTTCTACCAACGTAATTTTAAGCAGCTTTAAAAATCTTTAATAAATTAGCTAGAGAATCGATCCATCTAGCAGTTTGTTCGAAGGTAGCTTTAGTTCCTAACCAACTAGAAAAAGCATTTTTAGCAGTTTCGCAATTATTGCAATCGGAAGGATTGAAATAACTATTGGCTAGATAAAATCCTACAACATTAACAAGCAGAAGTAAGACAATAATAAGTATGTTCTTGGTTCTCTTGTTCATAACACTTTTATTTTAACAAAATGAATGCCATTTATTTTATAGACAACACAAAACATCATTTTGTTACTTTATAAAACGAAAATAATTCCGAATTATTTTTGATTGCAATGATCGTCTACGTAACTCCATGGTATCTAATAGATTAATAGATTCTTGTATATGCCCTAAATCTTCAATTTCTCGATCAATCAACAACGAATAATCTCCCTTGAAACACAACGCCTGCTGAAAACCATTGAAATTAAACATAGGACGACCCCACGTCTTTTCATTCGTTACCCTCCTATTTGTCAGCATATAAGACAAAGTGGCATACAAATCTGATTGACTGACAGTTGAATTCCATTTTTTACCTCTCAAATCGTTCCTAAGTGCTCCTCCTCCAATCATTAATGGAATTCTAAAAAACTCTGATTCTGACCACGGTACATCTTCCAATCCAAATACTTTTCCATGATCAGATACAATAATTACCAGACTATTATTCCATACATTTTTATCTTTAACTAAAGAGTTGATATAGTTAAAAACCGCATAATCTAGATGTTTCATGGATGAGACAAATAATTCTTCATCGGATTTAAATAAATAATCTCCAACAATGTCAAACGGTTCGTGAGTAGATAAGGTTAGCCATGTTCTAAAGACAGGATTTGATTTTGTTTTTTTTGTTAAATGTGGGGCTTGAGATTTAAGTTTTGTATTTATTATAGCCTCCGCAGTAGATATATCGGAAAATCCCCATTTTATCTTTCTTAGCTGTATGGATTCTTCCTTAATGTCAATATCAGATAATTTTTTTTTAGAATAATATTGATCAATAAAATTGATATCGAATAAATTATCAAAACCCATCGATTTTAAAAAAGCACCTGTATTGGCAAAATCATCATCGCCACCATACCAGAATTCCGATGCATAATTACTGGATTTCAAGACATTAGCTAAACCTATTAAATTATTCCAACGATCTGGGGAGTACAATATTCCCGGGCCTGGTTCTCCAGGCCATCCTCCTATTAATGACGCTAATCCTTTATCCGTTCTATCGCCTACGGCATAGCACCTAGAAAAACTCAAAAAATCAGCACCTAACTTCTTTAACTGTAATAGTGGAGAGTTATTTCTTTCCAACCAATGTTGATTAATTCCTTCCAGAATAATTAAATGCACATCCGGTTTTAATTTGGTATCATTTAACCAAAATGCCTTTACCTCTGATGACAAGATGGAATCATTCAAAATATTATTAGGGTTATAATAATTGTAGGCCTCCTCTTCAAATTTTTGGTTAACAAGTAAACTATTTACAGGTTGTATTGATTGGATATTCGAAATTGAATATAACGCATTCCAAACTCCATTTAAGGAAGATACTTTTACTATTATGTTACCTTCTTTTAATACAGAACCTAAGTTAATTGGAGTAGCGGCTATTCCTCCACGTGCTAAAACAAAGTAAATGGGCAATATAAAAATAAAACTGCCTGGCAGCGCAGGTCTATATTCATAAATTATTTTACTAAATTTTTGAGGAAGTTTAAATAAAGTGTACGCTATAATCCCTAATAAAACAAAAACGGCAACCAAGACAACTGCAGGTAATGTTTGCAGTATGATTTCCCAATTAAACAAATATGCAATTGCTTGTGAATTAATTCTCCATTGCCAATAATGAAATAAAAAAACATCAGAAAATAATACAATGACGTGTAGTATTAGAAGAATGGAAAGCAGCAAGGAAAATATCCTTAGATAAAACCATTCTAGCCCGAATTGATTATTCTTTTTTGATTTACATAAATTCCCCAAGACAAAAAGAACATTGATTATCAACATCAAATAACCTACAATGGATACATCTAATGGGAAACCATTAACTGTAGAATACAATAATACATGCAGTATATCACTTGCTTCTACCGAAACAATTACAAAAAGTAACCTAAATATTAATTCAATAATATAAATCAGCAAAAAGGCACCAAATTGAAATTTGATGCCTTTTGGAATTTTAATTAAATATTTATTTAAGCCCCAAAACACTTTTATCTATTAACCAGTACTCTGGCTTTGAAGAATCGATGATTAACATCAAAACCATGGATAGAATAAAGTCCAGGGGATACATTACTTAAATCAATTTTATTTTCAATAAAATCAACCTTTACAATTGCTCCATGAATATTGTAGACCATTAAACTCTGAATATCCTCGATTCCTTGAAGAAACGTAACGTTCTCCGTTGGATTTGGATAAACTGCAATCAAACTAGAACGATTATTAATTAATTCAAGATTATTTGCAACACAGTTTATATACTGATTCTTAGTAATTGTTCCAGTTCCGTTGGCATTGGTTGCCTCTAATTTCACTGTATAACTACCTAATGCATTGCATTTAATTACAGGAAACTGCGAAGTTGAGGTTGTCCCATTTAAAAAAGTAATGGTATTGGGTGTAACTGTCCAAATATACGAGGTAGGATTATTAGAAGATAAGTCTACCAACCGTATAGATTGATCTTTCAATGGATTGGTAATATCGGCGGCAAAATCGGCATTGGGTTTAACGGTAGTAATATTTGAAACACTGATGTAATTATTTTTAGTCAGTACTTCGGAACTAGAAATATTTGTAGCTTTTAGTGAAATTGAATAGGTACCGGTAGAGTTGAATGATACATAAATAACTTTATCTGTTTCCACGGATCCCGCTTTCAACGTGTAACTGGATGGTGTAATCGTCCATGTCTGACTGGTGGTATTTGTTGAAGTACTTTTTAATTCAACAGTTTGATTTACAACTGGAGAAACATTATTTGCAACAAAGGAAGGAATTGGAGCGTCAACCAATGTAATTTTTCTTAACACATTATTTCCCATATCTACGGCATAGATTGACTCATCCGAGTTTCTGAATGAAATATGATTTATTGTATTGAATAATACGCCCGAGCCTGTACCATCTTTGTAACCCGCTTGCACATCACTGCCAATATATACTCTCAAATTTGAGCCATCCCAAACACGGATACAGTTTCCATCTGCGATATATATTTTACCTTTTGCAAGCACCACATCTGTAGGCATATCTAATCCAGATGTAACCACATTGGTTACCATACCCGAATTAATATTTAGTCGTTTAATTTTCTTATTATTCCTATCGGCAATTAAAACGGTACTATCTGTTTCTAAAGCTATACCATAAGGAGCATCAAAACGAGCTGCGGTTCCCTTACCTGTAGCATCTCCGGGTGTTTTAGCCATTCCAGCGATAGTGCTTACATTGCCTGATTTAATCAAACGAATACAATCATTTCCAAAGTCACTTATAATGATGATACCTTGAGAATTAACCTCGATGTCTTGAGGCGCTGAAAAATATGCTGCGGACGCTGCACCGTCTTTATGATCTCCCTCGAAAGAATATTGACCAGCAACCCAAGAAACAATAGCTGGGTTAGAAACGTTTACATATTTACTGGATTTACGTATCATTCCATTATCTCTGTCACAAACGAAAATATCATTGCTTGAAGGATGAGCAGCAATACCGGTTGGTGAACTAAATCGAGAAACGATTCCGGTTCCATCATCTGATCCAACTGCACCGGGTTCATTTGGATCCCCCATAAATCCGCCTCTACCAATGGATCTACCGCCATCCATTACACATAAATTGTGCTGATCTGAAACAAATATTTTACCATTTACATCAACACAAACACCTTCAGGCATACTCAATAATTCATCTGCTACGGCCACGTTAGATTGGCCTGTAAACTGACCACTACCTAAATATTGACTACCTAAAACCGTAGTAACTGTTTGAGCTTTCGTGTAATTTATCTGTAATAACGAACACAGTCCAAATACTGATATACTTATTTTAATATTCATTTTATAAATATTTAGAAATACAATTGTTGATATTGGCTTCAATTTCATTATCGATATTTTGGTAGGAACGACGTTGAATTTCTTTTCCTGCCATGGCTTTATAAAGTTCTTCATACCGATCTGTAATGCTATTAACGAATTCGTCTGTTAATGTGGGAATTAATTCGCCTTCTTTTCCTTGAAATCCATTTGCCATCAGCCATTCTCTAACAAATTCTTTACTTAATTGACGTTGAGGCAATCCTTTATGTTGCAAATCCTGATAACTTTCTTTGTAAAAAAATCGGCTACTATCGGGTGTATGAATTTCATCGATTAACATTACTGCATTATCTTTAATACCGAACTCATATTTAGTATCCACCAAAATAAGATTTTGTCTGTCTGCATATTCTGTACCTCGTTGAAAGAGCTGTAACGCAATTTCATTTAATTCATCCAACCTGGACTTGTCAACAATTCCTTGCTCTATTATTTCAGAATATGAAATATCCACATCGTGCCCTGTATGAGCTTTAGTAGATGGGGTAATTATGGGTTGAGGGAGTTTATCATTTTCCTTTAATCCATCTGGAAGTTTATTACCGCACAACATTCGGCCACCTTCTTTATATACTCTCCATGCATGACCTGTTAAATAGTTTCTCACTACAAATTCAATTGCAATTGCATCTGCCTTGTAACCAAAAGAAACATGGGGATCTGGCGTTTCAATTAACCAATTGGGGACAATATCTGCCGTCTGTTTCAAAAACAGCGAAGCAATTTCGTTTAATACTTGTCCTTTGTAAGGTATGCTTCTTGGCAAAACGTGATCAAAGGCAGAAATACGATCGCATGCTACTACTGCCAAATATCCTTTATTTATGTAATAAACATCGCGAACTTTACCTCTGTAAAAAGCAATTTGATTTCTAAAGAAGTAATTGGTTGCTGTCAATGCTTGTAATTCGCTCATACAATTCAAAAATAATAGCTAATTAACATTTAAATTATCTATCTTTTTCACAATCAGCATCTTTGTCGTAGGCCTGTATAATATCCTTGACTAATCGATGCCTTACAACATCGTCTGTATCCAACTGAATTATACTTATACCTTTGATATTGTCCAATATTCTTAATGCTTTTCCAAGTCCACTCATTTGTTTTCTTGGTAAGTCCACTTGAGTTAAATCACCAGTAATTATCAATTTAGCATTGGGTCCCATTCTTGTTAAGAACATCTTTAACTGCAAATCCGTACTATTTTGTGCTTCATCCAAGATAACATAGCAATTATCCAAGGTTCTTCCGCGCATAAAGGCAAGCGGTGCTATTTCAACCGTTCGCGACTCAACCATACTTTTAAGTTTATCGGATGGAATCATATCTTCTAAAGCATCGTACAACGGTCTTAGATAAGGATCTATTTTTTCTTTTAAATCTCCGGGTAAAAATCCAAGATTCTCTCCTGCTTCTACCGCTGGTCTCGTTAGAATTATTCGCCTAATTTCTCTTTCTTTCAATGCTAGGACGGCAATGGCGACAGCTGTATAGGTTTTACCTGTACCTGCAGGACCAATTGCAAAGACGATATCATTCTTTTTCGCCGCTTCCAACATTTTTCGTTGGTTCTTTGTTCTGGCTTTTATTTTTTGTCCCCGAGTTCCAATCAATAACACATCTTTAGGATCATCGTCATTTGATTTCCCATGTGCAGCACCAATAGACTCGATTCCACCTAATGCCTCAAGAATTAATTGCTCGTTAAATTCATTTCTTTTAGCGAAAAGAATTTCCATAGACCGCATTTTTTCTCCAAAATCCTCTAAAGATTGGATATCGCCAACAATTTTAATTTGTTCTCCACGGGCAAGGAATTGCAATTTTGGGAATCTAGATTTTATTAAATCCAAGTACGTATTATTCGGACCATAAAAGGTTTGAGGATCAATGACCTCTAGGGTATAAATTTTTTCGGACAAATTTTGAATGATTATACTTCAAATATAGGTGCAATGCAAGAATATGTAGAGGATTATAGCCAACCCGTTTTACAAGACTTTTCCACCAATAATTAATAGGTATATTTGCAATAAGAATTGAAAAACGGGGAATTCATGGGCAATGCAATTATACATTTAATTACAGATTTTGGATTTGAAGCCCCAGAGCACACGATATCTCAAGTTCAGTTATACAGGAATTTTCCAAGTGCATCCATCGTTTACAGTCCTCAACCTTTTCGAAAAGGACATGCATTACAGCAAGCCATTTTTGGCAAATTGGTATGCGGTCATTTTCCTGATAATAGTATTCATATTCTTCGAGTTGGTATTTTAGCTAAATTACCTCCAAGATTTGTACTTGGGTGCTTTGGGAATCAGTTTTTCTTAGCTCCAGACAACGGTGTTTTACCTTTATTGTTTGATGACCCAAATGGCGAAAATGCTACCTATTATCAGATTACGCCAAGCGATCCAATAGTAAATCCATTATTACAGGTTTTTATTCCAGCAGCATCCACTCTTATTCAGTCTGATTTTCAGGTAAACAATGTTTTTCAGCCCAAAGATTCGGTATATAGAATTAATATGCCTGAACCTACTATATCCGGCAATGTTTTGCGGCTTACGGTGATCTACAATGATTTTTTCGGCAATGCCTATTTTAATTTAAATTATCGTGACTTTGAACTGTTTAGAAACCAACGAAAATTCCGTTTGATAATCAATCATTACACGGAAATTAATCGATTAAGCTTAGACTACAACGATGTTCCTGAGGGAAATCCGATATGTACATTTGGTCATGGAGGGTTGATGCAAGTTGCGGTAAATGCAGGTTCATCTGCCCAATTATTGGAATTATTAGAAGGTAAAAATGTTATGTTGGAATTTATAGATAATCCATGATTGAAAGAATTGTTATAATGACATTCCAAGAAGATAAGGTAGATACATTCCTTGATATCTTTGATGCTTCTTCTGAAAAAATCCGGTTATTCCCAGGAAATCGAGGTCTTAGATTATTACAAAACGCACAGCAACCCAACCAATTATCCACTTACAGCTATTGGGACTCAGAGTCTGACTTGAATAAATACAGAGAATCCGAGTTGTTTATTGAAACTTGGGCTAAGACTAAGGTTTTATTTGAAACAAAGCCAAAGGCAATTTC
>JACCDW011357183.1_pt1 | contig 11203 bp, 12 predicted proteins | sample 7449781 | NCBI WGS metagenome assembly JACCDW01 (sample SAMN15323449, study PRJNA562643) | freshwater metagenome | isolation source: river surface water | place: USA:Blue River Watershed | collected 2017-08-18
TCCTTCCAGTCCAGGAACACCATGAAATCCGGCAGGTCGCTCTTGTAGTTGCCGTCGCGGCCGATCTGGCGCATCAGGTACATGCCCATGGCGTAGCCACCCAGCGCGAAGAACAGGCCGTGCCCCAGCGAGAGGATGCCGGTGTAACCCCAGATCAGGTCCATGGCCAGCGCGCAGATCGCGTAGCACATGATCTTTCCCAGGAGCGACACCGCATAGTCGCTCAGATGAAAGAGGCTGCCCGCAGGCACCAGCAGGTTCAGGACGGGTGCGACGGCGCACACCAAGACCAGCGCCACCAGGAAGGCGGCCCAGCCCGTGCGCGTGAGGAGGGGCGTACGCTCGATCATGCCTCGGCGCTCCGTCCCTTGACGGCGAAGATGCCTTGCGGCCGCTTCTGGATGAAGATGATGATGAACACCAGCACCGCGATCTTGGCCAGCACCGCGCCAGCCCACCCCTCGAGGAACTTGTTCAACACCCCCAGGCCCAAGGCCGCATAGACGGTCCCGGCCAGCTGACCCACGCCACCCAGCACGACGACCATGAAGGAGTCGACGATGTAGCTCTGACCGAGGTCCGGGCCCACGTTGCCGATCTGGCTCAAGGCGCAGCCCGCCAGGCCCGCAATGCCCGAACCCAGTGCGAAGGCATAGGTGTCGATGCGCGCGGTATCCACCCCCATGCAGGAGGCGATCGGGCGGTTCTGGGTGACACCGCGAACGAACAGGCCCAGGCGGGTGCGCGCAATCAGCCACGCCATGCCCGCGAGAACGGCGAAGGCAAAGACGATGATGACGATGCGGTTCCAGGGCAGCTGCAGATTGCCCATGACCGCGATGCCACCGCTCATCCAGCTAGGGTTCTCGACACTCACGTTCTGGGCGCCGAACACGGTGCGGACAAGCTGCATCAGCATCAGGCTGATGCCCCAGGTGGCCAGCAGCGTCTCCAGCGGACGGCCGTAGAGGAATCGGATGACGCTGCGCTCCAGGATGGCGCCCATGAGCGCCGACGCGGCAAAGGCCACGGGCAGGGCCGCCACCAGGTACCAGTCGAAGGCGCCGGGCAGGTACTGGCGGAACACGGCCTGCACCACGTAGGTGGCGTAGGCGCCGATCATCATCAGCTCGCCGTGCGCCATGTTGATCACGCCCATGAGGCCGTAGGTGATCGCCAGCCCCAGGGCCACCAGGAGCAGGATCGAGCCCAGGCTCAGGCCGGAGAAGACCTGACCGGCGCGATCGCCCCAGGCCAGGCCGGCCTCCACCTCGCGCAGCGCGATCGCCATCGCCGACCGGGCGGCAGGATCCTGCTCCGCGCGCAAGGCTTCGATCAGCAGGGTCTTGGTCGCGGCCTGGCCACTGCTTGACAGCGCGCGCGCAGCCTGCGCCCGCACGCTGGCCTCCGGGCTGGTGATCAGGATGGCAGCGCGGGCCAGGGCGAGCTGGGTCTTGATCGCCGCATCGGTCTCGGACTGCAGCGCCTTCTCGATCAGGGGCAGGCGTGCCGCATCGGGTTCAGCGGCCAGGGCCTTGACGGCGGCAGCACGCAGCTTCGGATCGGGGGAGAAGAGCTGGATCGCACCGAGCGCGGTATCGATCTCACCGCGCATCCGGTTGTTGCTCACGACGTCCTCGGCGTCCTGGGGGATGTCGATCGGCGCGCCCGTCACCGGATCGATGCCCCGGCCTTCGCGCACGATGAACACCCTGCCGCCCGCCGTCTTCACGGCGTCGTCGGCCAGCGCCTGCAGAAAGGTGGCGGTCTTGTCGTCGGCGGTGGCAATCGCCTTGCCCAGCGCCTCGATGCGGGCGTCGGTCTCACCCAGGGCGATGGCCTGGACCTCGGCGGCCGTCAGCGCGTGGGCCGACAGGGCGCCCCACGCCAGGGCCATGAATAGCAGTGTCTTCTTGATCATTCGAAACCTGTAGGCTGGATGGCACGCCATCCACCCTGCAGCGCCCTGAAGCACACAAAGGTGGGGAATGCCCCACCTTTGTGCATGCAAGGACAGTGCCTGATCAGACCTTGGACTTGCCGTCCGGCTCGTCCTTCTTCTTGTCGTTACCCGGGATGAAGGGGGACCAGGGCTTGGCCTTCACCGGACCCGGCGTCTTCCAGACGATGTTGAACTGGCCATCCGCTTTCACTTCGCCGATGAACACCGGCTTGTGCAGGTGGTGGTTCTTTTCGTCCATCTTGGCGGTGAAGCCCGAGGGCGCCTTGAAGGTCTGGCCGGCCATCGCAGCGATCACCTTGTCCACGTCCGTGGTCTTGGCCTTCTCGACTGCCTGCTTCCACATGTACACGCCGATATAGGTGGCCTCCATGGGGTCGTTGGTCAGGGGCTTGTCCTTGTGGCCAGCGATGTTCTTGGCCTTGGCATAGGCCGCCCACTTCTTGGTGAACTCGTCGTTGGTCGAGTTCTTGACCGACATGAAATAGTTCCAGGCGGCCAGGTGGCCCACCAGCGGCTTGGTGTCCACGCCACGCAGTTCCTCTTCACCCACCGAGAAGGCCACCACCGGCACGTCCTTGGCCTTCAGGCCCGCGTTGCCCAGTTCCTTGTAGAACGGCACGTTGGAGTCGCCGTTGATGGTGGAGATCACCGCGGTCTTGCCGCCGGCGGAGAACTTCTTGATGTCGGCGACGATGGTCTGGTAGTCGCTGTGGCCGAAGGGGGTGTACTTCTCGTCGATGTCCGAATCCTTCACGCCCTTGGACTTCAGGAAGGCGCGCAGGATCTTGTTGGTGGTGCGGGGGTACACGTAGTCAGTGCCCAGAAGCACGAAGCGCTTGGCGCCGCCGCCTTCCTTGGACATCAGGTATTCGACGGCGGGAATCGCCTGCTGGTTGGGAGCGGCACCCGTGTAGAACACGTTCTTGGACAGCTCCTCGCCCTCGTACTGCACGGGGTAGAACAGCAGGCCGTTCAGCTCCTCGACCACCGGCAGCACCGACTTGCGCGACACGCTGGTCCAGCAACCGAACATCACGGCCACCTTGTCCTGCGTCAGGAGCTGCTTGGTCTTCTCGGCGAACAGGGGCCAGTTGGAGGCCGGATCGACCACCACCGGCTCGAGCTTCTTGCCCAGCACGCCGCCCTTGGCGTTGATTTCTTCAATGGCCATGAGCGCGGTGTCCTTCAGGACGGTCTCGGAAATCGCCATGGTGCCCGAGAGGCTGTGGAGGATGCCGACCTTGATGGTGTTGCCCGATTGGGCGTGGACGGCCGAAACGCTGGCCAGCGCGCCGAGGGCGGCGGCGACGGACAGGGCCTTGAGGGTGAAGCGACGTTGCATGCGAACTCCAGGTTAAGGACAGATCAATGAACAGGAACAGGAAAGGAAAACCGAGAACCTTGAACACCGCGCACACCACGCCGGGCGAGCGTGCAGCGATGCAATGGATGCTAGGCAGCAGGCCCGGTGCGGCCAATACGCCACGTGGCGTATGCCCGCAGGCTTCGTGCACACGAAGGGGGTGTAGGAAGACGTGCTGACTTGTGTCGGACACGCGGGTGCCTGGCACCACGAAGGGGCACGCTTCCGATAGAGTTTTTGGATCGCCTGGCGATGCTGTTGCGGCCCTTTGAAGGAGACGCCCGTGGACCACCTGATCGTCTTTTCCCACCTGCGATGGAACTTCGTCTACCAGCGGCCTCAACATCTCCTGTCGCGCCTGGCCAAGCGCTGGCCCGTGGTGTTCATCGAGGAGCCGGTGACTGGCGAAAGTGGTGCACGCGGACCTTGGCTGGAGAAGATTGCACCATGCCGGGGCGTGCAGGTCTGGCGCCCGCATGTGACGGGTGAACTGCCTGGGTTCCACGACGATCACTTGCCGGCCCTGCATGCCTTGCTGGCGAATGCGCTGCGCGAATCGCGCCTACGCGATTACTGGACCTGGTACTACACGCCCATGGCCTACCCCTTGGCCAGCGGCCTGTCACCGCGCGGCGTGATCTACGACTGCATGGACGAATTGAGCGCTTTCAGGCATGCGCCGCGCCAGCTGGTGCAAAGGGAGAACGCGCTGTTCAAGGCCGCCGACCTGGTCTTCACCGGCGGACCCAGCCTGTACCGCGCCAAGAAGACCCGGCACCCGAATGTCCACTGCTTCCCGAGCAGCGTCGACGCACGCCACTTCGCGCGCTCGGCGGACGATCACCCGCTGCAGGCCCACCTGCCGCACCCACGTCTGGGATGGTGCGGCGTGATCGATGAACGGGTCGACCTGGCCTTGCTGCAGCATCTGGCCGAGGCCAGGCCCGATTGGCAGATCGTGATGGTGGGCCCCGTCGTGAAAATCGATCCGGCCTCGGTCCCGCGCCGGCCCAACATCCACTGGCTCGGGCAGCAAAGCTACGACGACCTGCCCGAATTCATCTCGGGGTGGGATGTCTGCCTGCTGCCTTTCGCGCTGAACGAAGCCACGCGCTTCATCAGTCCGACCAAGACCCTGGAGTACATGGCTTGTGGCAGGCCTTCGGTGAGCACACCCATCGAGGACGTCAAGGAGCCTTATGGCGCCTGGGTCGCCATCGCAGACACGCACGAAGCCTTCGTCCTGGCCTGTGGGGACATCCTGGCATGGGACCCAGTCGCCCGCTCAAGGCATACACACGCGCTGGCGCAGGTCGTGCGCCGCACGTCATGGGATGCGACGGCCGAGGCGATGGCAGGGCTGATCCTGCGTGAGGATGCGCGCCTTGAAGCGGATCGGGCAATCAGCCGGCCGGTATCGCTGCCTTCAGTCCCGGCGCAAGCAGGCAGAGGATTGCCACCGTTGACAGGCGCAGTCGCAGCGGCAGGTACCAGCCCGGAAGCGATGCGAGCGCAGCGAGTCGCCGGTCCTGCAGGTAGTGGATGGCGAAAGCCGCCACCAGGATGACACTGCCCACGCGGGGTTCCAGCAAGAGGGCCGGCCAGGCCATGAGGGCTGGCACCGTGCTCCAGGCGTACATCCAGTTGCGCCGCGATTCGGGCAGGGCTTCAAGGACCATGGCGAACGCCCAGTGCAGGGCACCGACGAAACTCAGGATCACCGCGCCATACGCCAGCAAGGCCTGCGCCGCAGCCTGGGGCGCCACGCCCAGGAGGGAGGCTGTAGCCAGGCCGGCAAAAGGCACCAGCCCGCCATAACCGAGCCAGGTCACGGCGCGCGGGGGCGTAGGGGCCGTATCGGGAGGGCGTCCGGCATTCATGGCGCCGGATTATCGGACAGGACCGGTCAGCCCTCGAACTGCGGGTGCAATTGCCGAATGCGGTTCATGGCCATGGCCGCCGCCGCCGTGCGGGTCTCGACACCGAGCTTGGCGAACACATGTTCCAGGTGCTTCTTCACCGTCGCCGGACTCGCGCCGACGATGTCGGCGATGTCGCGGTTGATCTTGCCCTTGACCACCCAATAGAGCACCTCGGCCTCGCGGGCGGTCAGGCCCAGGGCCGGGATCATCGAGCCAATGATGGACGCGTCGGATTCCTCGCGCATCACGATCAGCCACTCGCCACCCGGGTCGCCATCGTCCTCGTCTCCGGTGCGCTGATGCAGCCGGAACGTGAGGCGCCGCGCGCCATCGGCCAGGGACAGGCGGGGCGGCTCCATCAGGCGGACGGCATCCGCGAGGTGGCGGCGCAGCCAGTCGATCACGGCCTGGGGCGCGTGCATCGGACGACGCGCCACTTCGTCGGGGTACCAGCTTGCCAGCAGGTCGCGCGCCAGCGGGGTCTGCCACAGCATGCGGCCGTCGCTCGCGCGCAAGGTGATGCAGGCATGGCCAAAGGCATCCAGTGCGTTGCCCACCTGGCGTGCGAGACGGACGGCGCTCTGGAGCGCCGCCTCGCCACTGGTGGAGGATGCGATCCCTTCGCCGCCCCATCGGGGGGCATTGCGCTCCAGAGACACCCCAAAGTGGGGTGCCTGCAGCGCAGATGCACCAGGGATGTGCGAAGGTGTACGCAAATTGGAGCGGGTCTGCAGCAGGGTCACGGGCAGGTTCTGCAAATTCCAGGCCCGGGCATGCCGATTGCAAGCTGAGTGTTCCAAAGAACGGAGACCGCATGGACCTCACGCCCCGTGAAAAAGACAAGCTGTTGATCTTCACCGCCGCCCTGCTGGCCGAGCGGCGGCGCGCCCGCGGCCTCAAACTCAATTACCCGGAGGCGATCGCGCTGATCTCGGCCGCCGTGATGGAAGGGGCGCGTGACGGCAAGTCGGTGGCGGCCCTCATGAGCGAAGGGCGCACTCTCCTGTCCCGGGATGACGTGATGGAGGGCGTGCCCGAGATGATCCACGACATCCAGGTCGAGGCCACCTTCCCGGACGGCACGAAGCTGGTGACCGTGCATCAACCGATTCCTTGACTTCCGATGCGCCTGCGGCGCTTCCCCCCAGGGGGCGCCCGCGGTGGACCGGCGAAGCCGGATCCACGCCGGCACTGGAATGTTGTTTCTGACCCCGATTGCTTTTTTAACCGGACTTTTCCCATGGCCTTCAACCTGATCCCCCGTCTCCTTTCCCGTCTTTCTGCGGGTGCGCTGGCCTGCACCGCCTCCCTGGCTTTCGCACATGAAGGCCATGGGATCGAAGGGGCCTCGCACTGGCATGCGACCGACACGGTCGGCTTGCTGGTCCTGGCTGCGGTGCTGGGCCTGGTGGTGTGGTTCACGCGAGGCGGCAAGTGATGACGCCGGGCGAACTGCTGGTCGATGAGGGCGGGCATGCCCTCAACCCCGGTCGTCGGGCGGTCACCCTGGTCGTGCGCAACACCTCACAGCGGCCCATTCAGGTTGGCTCGCACTACCACTTCGCCGAAACCAATGGCGCGCTGGAATTCGACCGCGCAGCGGCGCGCGGCATGCGCCTGAACCTGGCCTCAGGCACCGCGGTGCGCTTTGAGCCGGGGCAGCAGCGTACGGTGGAACTGGTGGACCTGGCAGGCGAGCGCGCCGTGTTCGGGTTCCGGGGTCTGGTGCAAGGCAAGCTCTAAGAGAGCGGAGACAGAGATGGCAACCATTGGACGACGCGCCTACGCGGAAATGTTTGGCCCCACGAAAGGCGATCGGGTGCGCCTGGCCGACACCGACCTGGTGATCGAGGTCGAGGACGACTACACGCTGCGCGCGGGCGGCTATGGCGAGGAAGTCAAATTCGGCGGTGGCAAGACCATCCGAGACGGCATGGCGCAAAGCCAGCGCAGTCGGTCCGAAGGCGCAGTCGACACCGTGCTCACGAACGCACTGATCATCGACCACTGGGGCATCGTCAAGGCCGACATCGGCCTGAAGGACGGTCGCATCGCCGCCATCGGCAAGGCGGGCAACCCGGACACCCAGCCCGGCGTGGACATCGTCATCGGTCCCGGCACCGAGATCATCGCCTGCGAGGGCAGCATCGTCACCGCTGGCGGCATCGACAGCCACATCCACTTCATCTGCCCGCAGCAGATCGAGGAAGCCCTCTCCTCGGGCATCACCACCATGTTCGGCGGTGGCACGGGGCCGGCCACCGGCACCTTCGCCACCACCTGCACGCCCGGGCCCTGGCACATGGAGCGCATGCTGCAGGCAGCGGATGCTTTCCCCATGAACCTGGGCTTCATGGGCAAGGGCAACGCGAGCCAGCCCCAGGCCCTGCGCGAACAGATCGAGGCCGGCGCCATCGGTCTGAAGCTGCACGAGGACTGGGGCACCACGCCCAGCGCCATCAGCAACTGCCTGGACGTGGCCGACGCGATGGACATCCAGGTGGCCATCCACTCGGACACGCTCAACGAGTCGGGCTTCGTGGAGGACACGATCGCCGCCACCAAAGGTCGCGGCATCTGCGCCTTCCATACCGAGGGCGCGGGCGGCGGCCATGCGCCGGACATCCTGCGCGTGGTCGGCGAGGCCAACTTCCTGCCCTCGTCGACCAACCCCACCATGCCCTACACCGTCAACACGCTCGACGAGCACGTCGACATGCTGATGGTGTGCCACCACCTGGACCCGGCCATCGCCGAGGACCTGGCCTTCGCCGAGAGCCGCATCCGCAAGGAGACCATCGCCGCCGAGGACATCCTGCATGATCTGGGCGCCATCAGTATGTTCTCCTCCGACTCGCAGGCCATGGGCCGCGTGGGCGAGGTGATCCTGCGTTGCTGGCAGACCGCGCACAAGATGAAGCTGCAACGGGGCAAGCTGCCGGGCGACACGGACCGCCACGACAACGCCCGCGCCAAGCGCTACGTGGCCAAGTACACGATCAACCCGGCGATCGCCCACGGCATCAGCCACGAGGTGGGCAGCCTGGAGGTGGGCAAGTGGGCCGATCTCGTGCTGTGGAAGCCCGCCTTCTTCGGCGTCAAGCCCACGTTGATCGTCAAGGGCGGCACCATCGCCCTGGCCGCCATGGGCGATGCGAACGCCTCCATCCCCACGCCCCAGCCCGTGCATTACCGGCCCATGTTCGGCAGCTTCGGCGGCGCGTTGCTCAAGTCGTCCATCACCTTCGTCTCGCAGGCGGCGCTGCGCGCTGGCGTACCTGCACGCATCGGCATGGGCAAGGTGGTGAGCGCCGCCAAGGACATCCGCCGCGTACGCAAGCAGCACATGATTCACAACGCCTACCTGCCCCGCATGGAAATCGACGCCCAGACCTACGCGGTGCGCGCCGATGGTCAGTTGCTCACGTGCGAACCGGCTACCTCGCTGCCGATGGCGCAGCGCTATTTCCTGTTCTGAGCATCATGCTTACCGTGAGCAAATGCCTGCCGGGCGGACAGGGCCTGGCACCCGTGCTGGTCCAGCGCGCAACGACCGTCGAACTCGATTGGGATGTTCGACAGAAAAGCCGTTTTGACTGCACGGATTCGCAGGGACGTACGCTGGGCGTCTTCCTGCCGCGCGGTACCGCCGTGCGCGGGGGCGACGTGCTGGTCGCGGAAGACGGCTCCCTGGTGCGCGTGATCGCTGCGCCCCAGCCCGTGCTGGTGATCACTGCCTGTACCGAGCACGGCTCGGCCTTCGACCTCACGCGGGCGGCCTACCACCTGGGCAACCGCCATGTCCCGATCGAGCTGCGGCCCGACCACCTGAAGATCGAGCCTGACCACGTGCTGGCCGACATGCTCCGGTCCATGCACCTGATCGTGCGCGAGGCCCGTGAGGCCTTCGAACCGGAAGGTGGCGCGTATGGCGGCGGCCATGCGCACGGCCATGGCCATTCACACGATCACGATCACCCTCACACGCACGGCCATGGCCACGGCCATTCCCACTGAAGGCGGCGCCGCCGCCCTGCTGCAACTGATCTGGCTGGCCTCGCCGGCCTTGCCGGTGGGGGGGTTCTCGTACTCCGAGGGCCTGGAAGGTGCCGTCGATGCGGGCCGCATCACCGACGAAGCCACGGCTGCTGCCTGGCTGATCGACCAGTTGCACCTGGGTCTGGCCCGCTCGGACCTGGCCGTCGTGGCGCAAGCGGTCACGGCCTGGCGCGCGGAGAACACCACGCGCGTGCAGGCCCTGGACCGCTGGATCCTGCGCACGCGGGAAAGCCGCGAGCTACGACTTCAGACCGAGCAGATGGGGCGCTCCCTCGTGGAATGGCTCAAGTCCGTTCAACCTGAAGCCGCTGCGCGCGCCGTGGCCTTGGGTCACCTGACCTACCCGGTCGCCTTCGCGCTGGCGGCCTGCAGTAGTGGCGCGACACCGCAGGCCATCGCCCTGGCCTACGCCTTTGGCTGGGCCGAGAACATGATGCAGGCCGCGATCAAGTCCGTGCCGCTGGGGCAGAGCGCGGGGCAGCGCATCCTCGCGCGCCTGGCGTGTGACATCCCCTCCGCCGTCGATCACGCACTGTCCCTGGACGATGCTGCACGCCAAGCCTTCTCCCCCATGCTCGCGATCCTGTCCTCGCGGCATGAACACCAATACTCACGCCTGTTCCGATCATGACCCTGCACCACATCCCGAACCGCACCAAGAAACTGCCGCCCCTGCGCGTGGGCATCGGAGGCCCCGTGGGCTCCGGCAAGACCACCCTGCTGGAGATGCTTTGCAAGCAGATGCGTGAGCGCTGGGACCTGGTGGCGATCACCAACGACATCTACACCAAGGAGGACCAGCGCCTGCTCACCGTGAGCGGCGCGCTGCCCGCGGAGCGCATCATGGGTGTGGAGACCGGCGGCTGCCCGCACACGGCCATCCGCGAGGACGCCTCCATCAATCTGGAGGCCATCGACCGCATGCTCGAGACTTTCCCCGAGGCCGATGTGGTGTTCGTGGAGTCCGGCGGGGACAACCTCGCAGCGACCTTCAGCCCCGAGCTGTCCGACCTCACGATCTACGTGATCGACGTGGCGGCGGGCGAGAAGATCCCGCGCAAGGGCGGCCCGGGCATCACCAAGAGTGACCTCTTCGTTATCAACAAGACCGACCTCGCGCCGCATGTCGGCGCCGATCTCGCAGTGATGGAATCGGACACCCAGCGCATGCGCCAGGGCAAGCCCTATGTCATGACCAATCTGAAGACCCAGGCGGGACTCAGCGAGGTGATCGGATTCATCGAGCGCAAGGGGATGCTGCAGCACCCCTGAGCGCCAGGTATGCCAGGGTCCGCGTGCGCAGGATGTCCGCACGCTGCCCCGCCGGCAGATGCCGGTGTTCCTGGGCCGGCACCTCGACCTCCAGCTCGATGGATGGATCCAGGACGGACAGGAACTTGTGCAGGTCCAGCGCCCCCTGACCGGGATACAGGCGCATGGTCTTGGCCTCGGTAGCCGCATCAACCCCCTGCGGGAGACTGGCCTGGGCATCGCACAACTGCGCAAAGCAGATCTGCCCGGAAGGAATGCGCGCGATCTCTGCCAGGTCACTGCCGCCTCGTGTGAGGTGCAGGACGTCCAGCAAATACCCCAGCGCGGGGGAGCCCACCTGACCGATCAGGTGATTGGCCTGGGCCAGCGTGCTGCAGCGGCTGTACGAGACGATCTCCAGCGCCAGGCGCAGTCCATGGGCGGTGGCGGCTTCGCTGTAGGGGCCCAGGATGTCCACCGCCTGCTGCGGATGGTCATGGTAGGAGCAGGCGACGACGTACGCGGCCCCCAGTTTCGCGCTGACCTCCAGCACCGGCAGCAGGTGCTCCATCGTGATGTCGGGATAGAGGTGGAACGCCGAGATGTTCGACAGGCGCAGACCGCCGGATCTGACCGCCGAGGCCA
>JACCDW011966474.1_pt1 | contig 11203 bp, 18 predicted proteins | sample 7449781 | NCBI WGS metagenome assembly JACCDW01 (sample SAMN15323449, study PRJNA562643) | freshwater metagenome | isolation source: river surface water | place: USA:Blue River Watershed | collected 2017-08-18
AATAATATCCACCTGCTCTGCCGTTCTTGCCATGAGGAGAGCGAGAACATGATGGGTAAGATGTATTGGGATTGGCTCAAGGCAAAAAATGTGGACATGGCATTAATTGAGCAAGAGAACCGAAAGTTAGCCAATTTGAAGTTGATTTCCAACGAGTTACGAAAATTAAATGATTTTGAAAACATGAGCCGGACAAAAATTTTTCATTTTTTGAAAAAATATATTCATGGTTGATTTGTTTTTAAAAATAAATGATTAACTTCGTCCTGTAATCAAACATCAAAGTGAAAAACACTATTCAAAGCATCAACTTCGAGCGGATGGAGGATATTGCAGACGCAATTATGTCCGTGGAAAAAAGTTTTAACAAAGAAAACGTGCGACGGGCAGTTGCGGATGTTCTTTTAATTAAGGGCTCGGGGGCCTTAGTAGATTGGTACAATACCCTGTACTTGCAGGGTGACTATAAAGAACTGAGCGACCGAGTGTTCGGTTTGGAAATTCCTGAAACTAAAAACCATTAATCCTTAAAATGAAAACCATCAATTTTTTTCAACGCCTATTTGGTACGTCAAAAGCAAAAAGTAATAAAGATGCTGAAGCGGCTCAAGCGGCTGCAAACGAGGTAATCATGACTTATTCAAAAAAGGGTCGTCGCAATATTGACCCTCGAATGAAAAGCGAAAACCACGATTGGAAACAACAAATGGCGCTATCATACCTGAAAGAAAAAGGAAGCATTACTTCTTGGGAAGCGATTGAGTCTTTTGGTGGCACTCGTTTGAGTTCATACATTTTTTGCCTTAGAGAGAAGGGCCATGTAATAGAAACACACAAAGTTGAGCAAACTGACCGCTTCGGAAAGAAATCGGTTTTTGCTAAATATGTTTTGGTAACTTTGAAGTAATTACATGGCCGAGTGAGATGTGGTCTCATAAGAAAGTTAGGTATGGTGTTTAGGAGCATTTAGTTTCTGAACTTTTCTTAGTGGGTTCGACTCCCGCCTCGGCTTCTTTTTCTCCTTTCGTCATTTGTTTTTAAAAATAAATGACTACCTTTGGTTTCGTAATCAAACAAACGCAGATGTATATATTTTTTGACACGGAAACAACAGGTCTTCCAAAGAATTGGAACGCTTCACCAAGCGACGTTGATAATTGGCCTCGGGTAATTCAATTGGCCTTTATCGTCTTTAACAAAGACAAGCGACCATTCCTTACTTACAATAGGCTTATTAAGCCTAATGGGTGGGAGGTTCCCAAAGAAGATTTTTGGATTAAGCATGGGTTTACTCAAGAAAAATGCGAAAACGAGGGAGTTCCCATCGAACAGGCCCTTGGTATTTTCTTGAAGGCCTATGAGACGTGCGAAATTGCCGTAGCGCACAATATGAATTATGACTTCAATATCCTTGCCGCAGAAATGATTCGCGCAGGCTTGAAATCTGAAAAGCGGCTAAAAAAGGAATGCACCATGATTCAAGGTACAGACCTGTTAAAAATACCTTCTCCTAAAGGGAGTGGCTACAAGTGGCCCAAACTTGAGGAGTTACACAACTTTCTGTTTAAAGAAGGTTTTGATGGCGCACACGATGCCTTGAATGATGTCATGGCAACGTCAAAGTGCTATTTTGAAATGAATAAATGACTATACGATGACAAGGACCGAAAGCCCAACACGACTTCATAGAATCTTAACCGAGCGAGGAATGACTCAGACTGACCTGTATAACTTAATACAGGCTCAGACAGGCAAAACCATAGGCAGAGACCGAATCAATCGAATCGTCAACGGAAAACAAACCAACTTTCAAGTTGATACGGCGAAAATCATAAGCAATGCCCTTGGCTTAACGATTGACGAAATCTTAGATTAGTCCAATTACCATGTTGGGCTTTGTTCAAAAACTGCACAAGAAGCCCATAGCGCACCAAATCCTATGGCTACACATCTTGGGTAGTTTGGAACAAGGGCGCTATGAGGTTTTGAGTGCATATCTATTGGCAAAATTCAAGGTCCCGAAACCGACCTTACACCGCATATTAGTTTGGGGTATTCACGAGTTGGGTGAGGATGGTTTTATTCTGAGATATACTTGGAAATCAAACATTATTTTATTTGCGACCGACGTCAAAGAGCAAGCAAGCAAGCCCGAGCCCAACAAGCCTGAAAAGAAAAAGGCAACAAAAACCCTCAAGGCTGACATTGTTGACCCAACTCAAGAAATTATAGAAGAGGTAATCAATTTTTTGAACTCTTGTACCGGAAAGCGATATTCCTCTACGGCCGCGAACGCAAGAAAGTATATTACCCTTCGGCTATCTGAAGGATTCATTCTCGGTGACTTCAAGAGGGTCATTGAGGTCAAGTCTAAGAAGTGGATGGGGTCCAAAATGGAAGACTACCTAAGACCCGAAACACTATTTGGTTCCAAGTTTGAAACGTATTTAAATGAAAGCCCGCTAAACAATGAGCAACAAAGAAGGTTTAACTCGACACAACGCGCAGTTGACGAAGCAAAGCAGTTCGATTTCTTTGGAGATTCCGTCCCTCAATAAGGCGCAAGTGAAGATTTATGACATCTTCACTAATCAGCCTCCTATTAGGGAAATTTCTACCAACGACGAACTTGCACCCTTGATTGACGTCATTGGGAAGTGGCGCTTTTATTTGGGAATCAAAGAGGAGCCATCAAAACAAGAAATGATTATCAATACCAATTTTGTTAGGGAAAATTTCGGAGCCCTTAGAATTGGTGATATTCATGAGGCCATCAATTTGAGCGTGGCCGGAAAACTTGATTGCGATAATGAGGCATACAACAATTTTAGCCCTTTGTACATCGGCCGAATCCTCAACGCCTACAATGAATATCGCAACCAAATCATTGGTCAAGTAAAAAGGCAAATAAGCATTCAGGAGTCCAAAAAGGCTTCAGAACTCAGTCAAGACGAGAAAAATCAGTTGTGGAAAACCTCTTTTCTCTCCGCTTGGAATATTGTTAAGTCGGGCGGTTTTTTTGAGGACTATGGCCATTCTTGGTACGATTACATCAAGAAGAATAAACTCGTAATCAACTCCAAGGAACTTACAGAAAACGCTCTTGAGTATGCGAAAAAACGGATTTTAGAAGAAAAGCCAAACGCGAAATCATTACGCGATTTTGTTAATGAAGTCTACACTCCGCGTGTTGACGAGAACGAAATGAAAAATAGATATGCTCGTTTCTTTGTTGTTAATTTTTGGTTACAAAGTATTGAAAAAGGTGAGGAATATGTGCATGAAATCAAAATAGATGACTAAAGAGTAATAAAAAATTATTATTTTTGAAAATAAAATAAATGCAGATAGATGGACACATCTTCGAGATAGTCAAATCGGATAAGATTTGGCAAATCGCCCTTAAAAAAAGGTCGAAGAGGGGTTCCTTCACTATAACTTTTTCAGCGTTCGGTTACAAGATTGAAAAGTTGAAAGAGTTGAATCTAAATGAAAAGGATAGGGTCAGAATCAAGTTCACCATAGAGAGCAAGAGGTGGAATGAGCGATATAACACCACTCTTTTTATTAGTCAGTTAGACGTGATAGAAAAGTATCATGGCAGCGCTAATATTTTTGAAGAGGAATGGGTGGACGAAGAAACAGGTGAAATTTTTACCACAGAAGAAAACGAATAAATGAATTATGGGAAGTGAATTGTTTTTAAACGATATTTTTATTGAAACGCTGCAAAAGCATAGCGAGCGAGGAAAGAATTGTGCGTACATCAAGGCCAACACTTCGGGTATTGTTACTATCGTTTGCGACGATAGGTCGTATGTTGCCTCCGCCATGTTATCGAATGCGGGAAAGATTTATTGGTACTCCAAAGATTCAGCGTTGGATTCCGCCATCGAGGATTATGGCAAAGTTCAAAGAATTACGAATTATGTGATGCGAGGACCTTATGCCGACCTCTCTATTAAGTTGAGCGACTTCATTCTATTAGACATGGCTCAATTTGAGGGAAACCCGCTTACCGAACGAATTATCGCCAAGTTTCTGCACCGAACCACCAAAAAGTTACTCTTATTTGGAAGCCATCTTTCAGACCATCAAAGAATCATCAATAATCTTTTAGATGGCGTTTACAAAAAGAATTATGCGATGACTATTAATGATTCACATCATTTTGGTTTTTCAGTAATTGAAAATCTTAATCCACGAGAAGCAAGCAAAGTATCACCATGAGAATAGATTACAAAAAACTCGCAAAGGTTATTTTCATTTTCGGGCTTTTGATTTTGTTCCTTGCAAAATCATGCTCTATTATTTTAGAAAATAACAATTTAAAAAAACAGGTAGCCGTTTTCAAATCCGAAAACCAAGCGTTTTCAGAGGAGATTATCAAGGATGGTCAAAAGATGGCCGAGCAAGAGCAGTTAATTGTAACTCAGAAACAAGCGATTGATGCGGGCCTGATAAAAATAAAGAACCTTAAAAATGTTAAAAGTCAAGTGAGAGTAGAAACAATTACCAAGGTTGATTCTTTTTTCGTTGCCTTTGAGCCTAAAGACACATTAAGCGCCGACACAAGTTTTAAGAAAAACTTTAGTTACGAAGACCCTAAAAAATGGTTTATTTTATCAGGTGTTGTTCTTGAAGGCGGTGTGGGCATTTCAGAAATGTCTGTTCGCAACAAATACCATATTACCATAGCAGATAAGAAGGTCGGATTTTTCAAGGCTCCCAAGCCTTCTGTTGTATTGGTAAATGAAAACCCTTATACTCAAACGGAAAAAATGAATAATTTAGTGATAGATAACAAGTCACCATTTTACAAGCGACCTTGGTTTTGGGCCGCCATTGGTCTTGGGACGGGATTTTATCTAACTAAACCTTAAAAAATAAAACATGAGTTTCACTCGAGAACAAATTGAAAGCGCAGTCAAATCAAAAGGATTTGTTTGGTTTGAAGGTGCAAAAGATTACGACCTGAATTTGGTTGGAATCAGAAACATGGCCGCAGGAAAGAAAGTAACCAATGTCTTTGATGATTGGTTGACTTGCTCCTACAAGATTGGCGGAGAATGGAAATTTCATATTTGGAAAATAACCACGGACCCGGGCAAAAAAGCCATGATTGAGTATCACAATCCAAACGGAGTAGCGCGCGTAGTGCCGGGCCAATATCGCGGTCTTTGGGCAGTCGGCCTTCACCAAGGCAAATACGAAGCGCTTCGTCAAGTCAAGCCCGTAAAAGTCTACAGAGATAAGAACAAGGACATGAATTTTGATGAAACCACTATTCAAGAAGGAATCTTCGGAATTAATTGCCATCGCAGTAGCGCGACAGGAGAGTCAACGCTCGTGGAAAATTGGAGTGAAGGATGCCAAGTTCACGCTAAAATTGCTTCGTTCCATGAGATGATGGCGCTTGCAAACAAAGCCAAAGAAATCCACGGAAATTCCTTTTCCTACACCTTGCTATTGTCTACAGACATCAAATAAGAAACCTAACAAACTCAGAATGACACAAGACACTCAGGCGCCCTTAGTGGGCCAACACACCTATGAGGTGAAAATCGACCCCAATAAGGGCCCTATTCTTTTTAAAGATGGCCGAGCAACCCAATGCCATCATCAGCAGCCAATTTTAACTGAAGGACAAGTTCAGGGCAGTCTTCAGGTCATTCCAACCCCTTGCTCTACGCAATGCGTTATGGCACAATTGTTAAAGCGCGGCGACGAGTTAATGTGGGGAACTTCTTGTGATGGAGTTCGTCAATTGTACACGCTTTCGGCGTCACCCAAAGAAGAACCAAATGATAACAAACCTAAACTTGTTTTAACCCGATGAACTCCGAGCCTAAGCACATTCTATATTACGGAGACTTCAACTGCACTACAGGTTTTGGAAACGTCTCAAAGAACTTGATAAATCGTTGGATTAACAAAATTGAATCCGAAGACAGGATTACAATTTTTGCTATAAATGACCGCTCAACGGAACCATATTGGTACACGAAGAATGTTTACGTTATTCCGGCTCATTTGACGAACGAAGACGGCGAGACCGATGTATTCGCACGAAACGCTTTAGTAAAGGTTTTGCTGAATCTTGAAATAGACGCATTCTTTTTTAATACCGACGTAGAGGTCTTAAATCCGCTAAAAGAATTATTTTACAAAATAAATTTAAAAAAGAAAGATGCGGGTAAAAAGCAATTCAAAATCTTTGGTTATTTCCCCGTAGATAGCAAAATAAAGCCTTCAGACTACGCTCTCCTCGGTGAGATGGACCATTGTTTTTTATACACGCAATATGCTCATAATCAAGTAAAAGAAAGTAAAATTCCTCACGGAGAAATAACTATTTTACCTCACGGCTCTGAATCAAACGTATTTACTCGACTGAAGGCAGATAAGGTCAAGAAATTAAGGGCGAAATACTTTCCAAATCACGATTTAATTATTGGCAGCGTTAACAGAAACTCGATTAGAAAGGACGTCGGTACGCTTTTAATTGCATTTAAAAAGTTCAAAAAAGACTTCGCAACGTATAGCGAATTAAAGCCAACTCTTTACTTACACATGAATCCCAAAGACCCATTTGGGTTAGACATTCAACGTGTTTGTGAGAACCTTGGACTTGTTTATGGTGAAGACGTAAAAACGCCTACTGACTTTAGCGAAAACAAAGGGTTTCTCCCAAGTGAGTTGAACGAATTATACAATTGCTTTGACATTTTTGTGACCACCACCACTTCAGAAGGTTGGGGATTAACCATCACAGAGGCAATGTTGTGTAAGGTTCCTGTAGTAGCCCCCGCACACACTTCAATTACGGAGTTGACCTCGGATGATTCAGGTGCTTGGGCGTATCAAATTACCAATCAATCGCCATTCATTTTTGTAAGGGACTACGATAAGGTCCGTTACATTTCAGACGTTGATGCCGTAGTTGCTCAAATGAAGTATGCAATTGATGACCTCGGAAAAAATGAACAAATGCTTCTAAGGGCATGGAATAAAACCAACTCCTATTCTTGGGACGATACCGCGAACACAATGATTGAAGCGATTTTAAAGAAACTTTAAAAATGAAAAAGTCATTTTGTATTGGAATACCAACAATTAACAGGGCAGACCTTTTGATTCAGGCGCTTTCAAAGTATTCCGAATGCTATCCTAACATAAATATTTTCATCATTGATAACGGGTCTCAGGGCCTCGTTTCACATGATAAAATTGAAGTCGAAACCCCAAGTTTGAACCTTGGCGTCGCTGCTTCTTGGAATCGAATCATGGAGAAAAGCATTGCTTGTGGACACACGCACACCATGATTTTGAATGATGACATCGAATTGTGTAGGGACACTCAGACATTTCAGAATTTGATAAACGACGAGTGTCCCGACGCCTTCATAAAGTTTGCAGGTACATGGTGCTCATTTATCTTACCAAATGAAATGTTTAAGGCAGTTGGGCCTTTTGACACAAATTTCTACCCCGCATATTTCGAGGACAATGATTACTCACGGCGAATCCAACTTAAAGGTTTTGAAATCGTAGAAAGGGAAGAAATGCGCCCAACTCTTTACCGGAACTCCATGACTATTGCAAGAGACCCTGCGCTAAATCAAAACTTTGATAAAAACAGGCACTACTACATTTACAAATGGGGAGGGGAGCCAAACAAGGAACTTTACGAAACCCCATTTAATCAAGGGACATGAAAGGCATCGTATCATTTGACCCATCAAACAAAATAGACCCGACGGCCATAATTGGAAATTTTGTTTCTATGGGCCAAAACAATGTAATAGGGCCATATTGTGTTTTAGAAGGCAATACTGAAATCGGAGATGGCAACACATTTACTGCTTTCTGTTCGATAGGAACACCCGCTGAAGATTACCACGATAGAGGGGGAATCAACAAATGGGGTCTTAAAATAGGAGATGGAAATGTGTTCCGTGAATTTTGTACCATAAACGCGGGAACAACCCGAAACACTTTAGTGGGTTCTAAGATTAAAATGCTCCGCGGAAGCCACGTTGGACATGATGCGTGCATTGAAGACGAAGTAATCCTTTCGTGTAATGTTTTGATTGGAGGATTTACCCGAGTCTGCAAGGGAGCAAACCTTGGCCTTGGGGCCATAGTCCATCAAAAAACTATAGTTGGGGCTTATGCGATGTTGGGCATGGGAAGTGTACTTACAAAAAAAACAAAATGCCGACCCGGAGAGATTTTGGTCGGAAACCCCTGCAAATACCTTAAAACTAATTCCGTAGGCCTTGATAGAGCGGGGATTAGTCATGATGAACTAAATAAAATGGTTGAAGAATTTAATATTTTGACGAATGAAAATGCCAATTAGCGATGTTGAAAAGGTCTTGGGCCGCCCCATTTACCACAATCTTTGTGATTTTTTTCCGCAATCCGCTCTAAATAAGCGGGTTTTGATAACGGGAGCCAACGGAAGCATTGGTACCGACTTAATTAGACGCCTATCAGAACTTGCTATTGACTTTTTATCTACTGACATTGAGGGCAAGCATGAATACATGGATGTAACTGATTTTCAGCAGGTATTAGGCGTAGTAAATAAATATCAACCTGATTTTATCATCAATATCGCAGGGGCTAAACACGCCCCCGAAGGCGAGCATGAGACATGGAAGACGTTGAGCATAAATACTATTGGCACAAAAAATCTTATTGACGCCTGTGGCCCAAGAACTAAATTGATTTTGACTTCTACCTGTAAATCGTGTAATCCCGAAATCGTATATGGGGCATCGAAACTAATAGCAGAGCGCATGACCTTGAACGCGGGTGGTTCTGTCGCACGATTCTTTAATGTGGTAGAAACTTCGGGAAATGTTTTTGAGATTTGGGACAAAGTGAACGTAGACGAGCCAATTCACGTCGCTAAAGAATGTGGACGTCATTTTATTTCTGTAAAGGAAGCCACGGGTTTGATTGTCTTTTTAATGGAAAACTCAACGCGCTCCGGTAAGTACATTGTAAATAGCCCGGAACTACGAAGAATGGACGTTGTTGCTGAGGCACTATATCCTGAACGAGAAAAGGTTTTTATCAATCGTCGTCGGGGAGACCGACTTAATGAGCGCTTTAAGGGCACCGCAGAGGAAGAAATGCTATTTCTAAATAACTCGGTAATCAAACTTACGTCCAACCACGAAAAGGACTATCAGGAGCATGGCACATTTTAGAATTACCATAGTGGTTCCTTGTTGGAAGCGACCGCTTAGAACCCGAAGGATGCTTCAAAACATAATGGCTCAAGACATGACCGAATGGGAGGCTTTCTTCATTGGTGATGGTTGTGCCGACTTTGAAGAAATGATGAACTCTGATGAGGTAAAAGAAATCAGAGAAAGGGCCGCATGCCAAGGCAGCCTTCTTCATCTTTTTAATTGGCATGAACACGTTGGCGGTTGGGGGCAACACATATTGAACTACGCCATAGATAATGCAAAGGGTGAGTTTTTCATTTTTGGTGCCAACGATGACGAAATACTTTCAAACCACTTCAGGCATTATTTAAGTGAGATAGAAGAGTCGCCAATGGACATGGTGGCCTACAAGACCTTTGTGGCGCCAAACAATTCTATGAGGGCACCTCAATTTAGGGCTTGTGAAATAGGACATTCTGAAATAATCCTCAGAACAGGCGTTTTAAAGGGGTTGCCCAAAGTGCCCTCTTCGGGAACACATGATTGGTCATTGATTGATGAGATGTTGCGGGCAAGCCAAAAATATAAGCAGGCCTTATCGCAAAGTTGGACCTATAAAGTGAATCAATTGCTTGGTCAAAGCGACAATCCACGAAATGTGGATGTGATAGATTAGGTAAATAAAAAATTTGTCCGTTTTTCAACAGACAAGCAAAATCCTAAAAAGCAAGGGGGCACGAGGCCCCCTTATCTTTTTTACTTCTTGAAAAGTTTGTAGGTAATTGCGCCCAAAAGTACAATTTGTACCAAGTTGTGCACGTTGTTACCGCCAAGGAAGTTGGGAGAATTGATGTCGAACATGATTAATTAATTTAAATTGTTAAATTTGTTCTTAAATACAAAAATAGTATTTTCTTTTTATAAAACAATAGGCTCACAAAATGAAACGCAGAGGAAGAAAAAGCGCTGCTCAAACTCCCGCCCCGAAGTCGGAAAGAATCAAGGGAAGCCGAGTAAACAAGCCTGCTTCTGCGAGTAGTAAAGCGAGTGCTGAGAAAATTGAGTTTAGCGATAAGACGCTCACTACCATAAAAAACAAAGTGACGGATTACAACAAGACCCATAACAATAAGGTTAGTGTTGCCACCGCCAAAGCCGTTGTCCGAAGGGGTATGGGCGCATATAGTAAATCATTCAGGCCCACTATTTCCGGTGGCGCTCCTAACTCAAGAGTAGCATGGGGTATCGCCCGTTTAAATGCCTTTTTGAAACTGAAAGAAGGCTCATACGACAAAAAGAGTTACACTCAAGACAACGACCTTCTATGAAAAAGTATTTGCTTTTTGCAAGCGCCTTTGCCGTTACGTCATTGGTCATCTTCAACCGATTTTCTCGTCGAAATAGAATTGTAAGGCAAGCCAAGTTTTACGAAGACATAGAGGAAGTTGGCACAAATAAATCATTTGCTGACGCCACCTTTGAGCAGATGCTCAAGGAGGTGGGGTGGAAGTCGGGTGACGCTTGGTGTATGTTTTTTATACTCGCAGTTTACACAAAGGTTCTCCCAAAAAAAGCCAAAGAAATAAAGCAATTATCAGGCAGCACTCAGTCTGCATTCAACAAGGCCCAACTTAAATTGGTGCCGAATTTTATCGCAATAACGAGCGGCAGACCCAAAAGAGGTGATATTGCCATTTGGCAGGACACGGGTAACAGGGCATTCGGTCATGCGGGAATAGTTATTAAAACTACCTCAAAGAAATTCCCACAAGGATTTACAACTATTGAGGGCAATACTGCGGCAAACGCTCAGTTTTATGGAAGTGGTCAGTCCGTCAGAGTTGTTGAGCACAATTTTGATTATGGCAAAAAGTCGCAAGTTTATAGTGATAAAGTTTTAAGGGGCTTTATTCGATATGCCCCACTTCAATAGAAAAACAAAAAGTTATCTTTTAGAATAACTTTAGGTTTTCCTAAAAAAAGATTATATTTTTACGTCTTAAAGAATTGGTATG
>JACCDW010337469.1_pt1 | contig 11200 bp, 13 predicted proteins | sample 7449781 | NCBI WGS metagenome assembly JACCDW01 (sample SAMN15323449, study PRJNA562643) | freshwater metagenome | isolation source: river surface water | place: USA:Blue River Watershed | collected 2017-08-18
AGATGCTGAAAAAGACGATAGCCAAGTTGATATTAAAATTGAAAGAGAAGAAGATAAAACAGCAAGTGTTTTCAATAATAGAGTTTCAATCAAACAAAAAGTCTTCACCAAGAATTAGTTTCATTTGTTCAAGGGCTTTTGATAATCTTTTTGAAAAAGCCCCTTGAGTAATCCCCAGGGTTTGTGCACACTCTTTTTGGTCTAATCCATCAAAGAAATACACTTGGATTACTTCTTTACTTTTTTCAGAAAGATTTTCCATTGCTTGATGTATACAGATAACATTGTCAATTTTGTTAAAAGGATCTTGAGATTCCTCAGGAAAATGATCATCTCCTAAAATTTCTTCTTTTGGAAAATATTTATCTGTAGCATATCTAAATAAATTTATATCTAGTCTTGTTGACAAAAAATAAGAAAAATATGAAAGACCAGGGTCATATTGATCAATCAGTTTCTTAAGAATAAAAATACAATCACTTAGAATATCTTGCTTATTTGGTAAAAGTCTGTATTCTTTTTGAATAATACGCTTTACAGAAGAAATGAATAATGGTTTATAAAACTCATACAAAGCAAACAAAGCTTCGTCATTTCCAGCCTTATATTTGTATAGTAGTTTATTTATTTCATCGTAATTCTGATCAGCCATAAAAATTTTATACAGATGCAAGTTTTGAAATCAAGATAGGCACAGAATGATTGACAGAGCCATTTGTGCGCAGGTCTACAATACTTTCAACTACTAGAGTTATCATTCTCGAATACTGTGCTGGAGTAAACATATTTTCTTTACTTGACTGTATTTTTATTCTAATTGGATTTTGATTTTTTATTGCAAAAGTAGTTTCCTTATACTCATCATTCAAATACAGCCCTAAAATATCTCGCAATTCGACTATTTCTTGAACTTTAGCTAAAGGATGAAATTTTTTATTAGTTTCAGATATGACAAGCATAAAGTGAAGCTGACTTAATAGAACTAATAAAAAACCTTGCTCTCCCATAGAACTTATAAGAAGATATATTTTGTTTAAACAATAGTCTAAATTCTTATTCATCAGTTGTTCGATAAATTCGAATATGTCACATTCTTCATTGAAAGACGCATTTCCAACATCACGTAAAAATATTTTATCTGTGTAAGAGACAATCTTTTCTAATTCCTTAAAAAGAATATCAATGTCATAGCATAATATTTCTTTTTTACTTCCAGATTGCTTTGATTTTATGCGTAAAATAGGACAAATTTCAACTAGATGATTTAGTGTTTCACCATTTATATTAGCATTATTTTTCATAACAAAGTTATTAATATGACGCTTCAATCCATTGAAATCTCCTACTAATGGATAGCTGCAATCAAAAATCAAATTACTTTTCTTTGCTTTAGCTATAAGAGACAACCTTCCATCGAAACTATCATCATCATAAAGCAGAATATGTTTGCTTCCTAAATACTCACTCTTTTCTTGGATAAGCTTTATTTCATCATTAGTGATATTCGTGTGAACATAGATATTATTGTTATCAAAAAATTTAGAATAATTCTTTATTATTTTTTCAACATTATTATCAATAATAACAATAAGATCAGGGAATTCTTCCTTGATCTTATTGATTGCTAACGTTGACGAACCATAGTAAATTCTTGGAAACATATTAATCCATTGGAAAGAGAATGTGTTTGAAGTTTTCTGCTTCAAGCATTAATAATATAAAGTCATTGTGTTTGATGAAATTAAGTTTTATTTTTTTACTGTCTAACAAGTCAAGAACACGAATCAAGTGAGATGAAACATAAGACACTGATAAAACTTCATAATTTTCAACTTCTAAAGTGTCTACAACAGCATTTTTTTCATTGCTTGTTGCAGATATTACCAATTTGTTTATATCAAGAGTTAAGTTTATCATATGTGAATTTGTAATATTGGAAACAAATTTCACACTTTTGATGAGAGCTTCTTTTTCTAAATCAAGAGACAAGTTAAACTTATAATCAAAAAATTGATTAAAATTAAGAAATACTTTTTCATAAGTATTCTTCTCAAGATTGCAAGACAGTTCGCCGCCATCCCAAGTCAAATACAATTTGCTATTATGAAGTGAAAAAACTAAATAAGCTATTTTGTCTATATAAAATAGAATTACGTCAGAAATATTTTTTGATATCAAATAAGATTTCTGTAAATCGTATTTATTTCCAAACACAGAAATTCTATGTTTATCTGATGACTGTGCATTTATTTTCCCATCTTCTATGAACCAGAGTATTGAAGTGTATGGGTGCTCATCAAAATCTGGTGCACAAGAAAATGATGTCATCTTAATACTTTGGACAAACTCATCTTCTGTAATATCTAGCTTATCTTCTATATTAGAAAAGCTTATTGCAAAATTTTCAAGAGGTACAGTTGATAAAGATACCCTCGTTTTCTTGTTGCCAAAGAGTAAAATATTTTCTTCAGCATTATATATAAACTGAATTTCTTCTGTTGGAAAATTGTTCAATGCATTATAAAAAGAAGATGCATCAAGCCCAAAAGTGCCATTTTCTGAAGAGTTTACATTCTTGAGTAAAAACTTAGAACAGCAGAAATTATTTTCAGACTGTATGTAAAGCTGACCATCAACAGAGTGAAAAATGAGACTGCTAGATGCAGCTTTATTTTCACGCATTGATAGCTTTGATTTTTCAATTTTATTAAGTAAGGCAAAACAAATAAGATGTTCTGCCTTATTCAACTTAAATTTCAATGTAGTTGCCCTTGGAATTGGACTAATGTACCAGGAAGAACATTTCCAATTTCTTTACGGATATTATTTATAAATGTATCTTCATTTGCACAAGAAGTCAACAGATTGTCCTTGTAATAATTCCAAGCACAATCTACTTGCCGAAGCACATCCATTTTGTTGATGATTAGCTTTGTAACACCATTCATTTGGCAAGCAGTAATTACTTCATCAAGATTTAACCAGTTTATTTGTCTTGGTCTTCCTGTAGTGGCTCCGTACTCTTGGCCAATCTCACGCAACTGTTCGAATCTATCGTCGTATCTTTGTTGGTATTCTTTAGCTCCAACATAGGTAGAATAACACTTGATAACCCCGACAACATTCCATATTTGCTGATAATTGAAACCATTATTTAGTACTGCTCCTACTCCAGTGTTTGATGAAGTGACATAAGGATAATCACCAAAATCAATGTCAAGCCAATATCCTTGAGCACCTTCAGCTAAAAATTTCTTTGGTGAAGAATGAATTAAAGTGTACATATCAACGAGATATGGCTCTAGTTCAGGAACATCTTTGGCACGAAGACCTGTACGGCCAACTTTGTCTTTATAACAAGGGCCATTTCCAGTGCGAGTTGTTCCAATAGTTGTATCTTTGGAATCTTCGTCGATATGATCTTGGGTAATTATATGTGCGTTTTCTGCAATTTTTAGAAGCGTTGTGTCAAATCCAAGTCCTTCAAGATACGCAAGTTCGTCAAATAGTTTTTGCGTATTGATAACACAACCATTACCAATGACACTAGGAATGCCATGCAGAACACCACAAGGAACAAGATGTGTAACAATTTTCTCTCCATTGAGGTAAATTGTATGACCAGCATTTCCTCCACCGTTAAAACGGACAACGTAGTCATATTCACCTGATGCAGCCATTTGATTGGCTATTTTGCCTTTCCCTTCATCGCCATATTGCATACCGATAACTACATCAACAATTGAAGTTTCCATATGCGTATCTTACTACATTGTAAGATTAATGGCAAGAGTTACAATTCTATATCTTTTTCTTCATCAAAAAATTCTCTATCATCAACACCATTCATCATAAAATCTATATGAGTGTCTGGAAACTTTTGACGTAATTTTTCGATTACCTCTTCTTTACTATAATCTTCAAGAGGTAAGTTAGAAGTAAAAACTACATCATGAGAAATTTCTTCAGTGTCTTCGTCCTCACCATATAGATTTTCTAAGCCAGGGACAGAAAGCTGGTCTGTTAAGAGTTTGCCTTCTTTATCAGAACCTTTTGATAAAGACTTAAGAGACAACGGGTCTAAAAAGAAAAATTTCCAAACTCCACTTTCAGGAAATAAAACTATTTGTGGATAAATAGCAAAATGTCTTCTGGTTCCTTTGGATCTTTCAATAAGTTGTTCCATAGGATCTTTCGCTGGATCTACAGTGAACTTTTCATCACTAAGAACTTCTATCGGATCTCTTCCTTCTTTTCTCGATTTAGTGAGTACGAAATCCGAATATGTTTCGGGATTTTTATAAACGGTATCAAAATCTAAATCAGATGGGTTTATGGCAAGTTTAGTCAACTTATCTGCTAACTTGTATCTACCAATACTATCTAAAAAAGAAGCAACTCTTAACAGTTTGTGCATACTCTATTTTTTAGGCAGCTTATGAGAAGCATCCTTTTTTTCATCATCCTTGAATTGGATGTAAACTTCAGATGCTTTTTTTCTAATTCTTGTAAGTGCATTGTCTACGCACTTTGCTGGAACCTGTAAGGTTTGTGAAATTTCTTTATATGATGAATTTTGTCCATACTCGACAAAGATTTCTGCTTCTAAAGAAGTAAGTTTGTTGAGAAGCATTGTCGAGTTAATTTCTAATTCTTCTTTGACAATAATGTCTTCAACTAAGTTTACTTCTGGAGACTCGTCGTAAGGATTTTTCTTATCTGGAATGTAATCGCCTAAGGAGTGAAAATTTCCATCATCATTTAAAATAAAAGGTGCATCTAAAGAAACAGAATCATTTAACGCTGAATTTTTCATTCTTTTTGCTGATGCTATTGCTGTAGCTAAATGCCTTTTACAAACAAGATTGACACAAAAGTTTTTAAATGTAGTGTCTTTAGTGCAGTCGTAAGAATTCACTGCCTTAAATACACCTAATCTCAATTCTTGCATTACATCTTCTCTGTCTCCGCCGACAATAAAGAAGTGTGGTGCAATCTTCTTGAGATCTGGTTCTACCATCTTAAGCAGCCTTTTGAAAGCTGCTTCATTACCTGCTTTTGCTTTATTTACTAATCTAACTATTCTGAAATCTTCGGTTGCCATCAAAACTCCCGAAGGCATTGTCTTTACTACATCTTCTTACGCATTATCTTTTTCAGCGTACCTTTCTATTGTTTTGAGAACACCTGTCGTTGCTACAATGTCCTCAGAAACCGTTTGCCTTATGTCTTTTGTAATGTTATACAATTGTTCTGCAATATCAATAAGCAACAAAGTATTTACAGATCTTGCTATATTTTCTATATCAGGATCTCTTTCACCCTTTTTAGTCTTAGTGACCACATATCTAAAGGCTTCTAGAAAGTTTTGAGAAGTTTCAAGTAACAAACTACCTAAATTTCTACCTTCTGAATGCGATGCTTGAATTAATCTGAATGCATTAGAATAATTTTTCTCAATAATTGCAAAAGATAAATCTATTGATAGTTGTTTTGGAGATCTATCTAGTAAATTTCTAATGTTATCCTCAGTAACATCTTCTAAACTTGCTTGTTCTAAAATAGATAAAGCAGTTCTTGCACTTCCTTCAGCATCTTGAGCAATTATTTCAAGCGCTGGAATGTCATACTGAAGATTTTCTTTATCACAAACATCAACCAATAAATCAACTAAATTTTGTTTAGTTAATTTCTTCATCAAGAATGTTTGACATCTAGTATGAATAGCACGAAGAATTTTATGAGGGTCAGTTGTGCAAAAGAAAAACTTTACATAACTTGGAGGTTCTTCTGTAAGTTTGATTAGAGATGTTTGTGCTTGAGTTGTAAGCATTTGAGCTTCATCAAGAATGAAAATCTTGTATTTGCCAAGTGTAGGAGCAAGACGTGATAATTGAACTACATTTTCACGAATATGATCAACACCATTGTTTACAGCACAATTGATCTCATAAACGTCTGGGTGTTCATCAGTCAAGACCATATCTATGAGGTCGTCTTGCCCGTCATTACATAGTAGATGAGCAGAAGCAACTCTGGCTAAAGTAGTTTTACCAGTACCAGGAGGGCCAGCCAAAATGTATGCGTGAGTAGTTCTGTTATTCTTGATTTGAGTCTCAAGAATTTCTGCAGATTTACTTCCACGAATATCTTTAAATGTTTTAGGTCGATATTTGTTGTAATAACTTTGACTAATCATCGTCTTCCATTGGTAAAACTAAAGGTAATACATTTCCATCTAACAGTGATGGTAATCCGTCTTTTGATATCCAATAAGGACCAAATCCAGCACGTACAAAATACTCTGTGATAAAGCCATAATCTTGAACATCAAACGATCTAATTTTACCATCTTGCGAAGGGCTAATTGAGTATAAACAACGGAATATTATCCATTCTTTCTTGGATTTTTCAAGCTCCTCCCACAAGTCTGACCAAACGCCTAAACAGTAGACTTTACCATTACCAAGAGATTGAAGAATCCCTCTAGCCCAAGACTGAGTAAGCCCCGACATAATATATGGCGGGGCATTCTTACCTTTGTATCCATCCATCTCAACAAAATAAACTAAGTCTAAATTCACATATCCTATAAATGGATAATATTTAGATATAAGTTGTTCTGCGATTTCACGACACTCAGCAGATTCTATAAACTCAGGCTCGCTCATAATGATAGTTGGGTTACTGCAACAACCTGGCCGTTTTCATCACGAACTGCTGTAGGACCAGTATCAACACAAAATACGTCTTCACGGTCAAATGAAATAAAATCCATTGTTATTCTGCTAACAATATAATAAACACCATCTTCAGGGTCAGGAAGATTAACAATTTTTTCGAAATGAGTTTCAGCTATTGGAATTCCAGCAACTTTATCAATGATTCTTTGTTTTGTCTCAACATAACAAGGTTTATCACATTTAGACAAAGTGCCATATCCTGAAATTGTAATATCGTGTCCAATAAGATTTACAAATTTTTTAAATTCTGGATACTTCACAGTTCAATTCCTCCAATGCCTTCATTTCGCTTTGGTTGAAATACAAAAGCAGATTGTTCTCCATTAGGTCTTAAGTCATTAATCAGAACACGAGAACCGCCACCAATACCCATAACAAGTTGATCATAAACAATACCAGCAAAAGAAAGTTGTTTGACTGTAACGTCACGCAAACTTTCTTTACGCCCAGTAGTAAGAATGATCTTGTAGCCTTTACTATCCCATTCACGAATCTTGTCTACAGTTCCGTGAATGATTTTAGGTTGATATCCAGGCTTAGCAAGTTCAGTCGGATCACCTTGTTCCCATAAAGTACCATCTAAATCACAAAAAATGGTGTAATTTTTTGTGGCTTGATCAATATTGTGTTCCATTAGCTGCCTGTGCTGCCTAAACCACCCACACGAGATGTCTTGTCTGTGGTGCTAAATTCTTCCACTTCAACCAAATCGTGATCTGCCAACTTTGCAATCACCATTTGAGCAATTCTATCTCCATGCTTCATTGAAAACGGAATCTTATTATGATTGATTAATATGACCTTAAGTTCAAAATCTTCTCCGTCACCACAATAATCACTGTCAATAGTGCCTGGAGTATTAAGAACAGTAACACCGAACTTAGCAGCCAAACCAGAACGAGGGCGAATTTGAATTTCGTAGCCATTTGGAATATTTACATTTAGACCAGTAGGAACAATCATCGTAGAGTGAGGAGCGATAAGAGTCTGCTCATCATATGATTCTTTCAACCAAGCACAGAGATCATAGCCTGCAGCACTTTCTGTTGCTTTCTTTGGGATTACCGCTCCTTCACGAAAAGCCTTGATCTCTACTGTTGCTTTAGGAACAACTGGTGCATTTACTGCTATTTGTCCTTTACCTGATGCTGTCATATTAAATACCTTCCTCATTCATTATCATATCTGCTGTAATTTCTTCATCACTTGGATTAAAAACTAAAGACAAAGGAGTTTCACGATTCTTGAGAGCAATCGTAAAATTGATTAGCTCTCGTCCTTCTAGATATCTATCCATTTTAGATAAATCTTTGATATCGTCCAAACTCAATACTGCAGTGTATACTCTTTCAGTTTTTAAGTCTTGAAGTTGAAGCCAAATATATTGGACAATCTTTGGATCGTCTTCAGTGCCTTCATCTTCCTTAAGTACTGCATCTAAAATTTTAACTTCTCTTACAGTTGCTTTTGCCATAAAAGGATTATATCTTGATTATAGTAAAATGTAAAGTATGTGGTACAGAATAGCACAATCATCGTTTGGTATTCATCCAAAAGAAAAAGAAGCTTTAAAGTTTTACGGAGAAACGAGTGATCCAGGGAAAGCTGGCTATGTATTGAGTACTGGTAAATTTCTTGATTTTTCTGAAGGTGGATACGAAAGATCTTTAGACCATAGGAATATTGAATCAATTTTGGATACTCCTGAAGAATCTAAAGGTAGTAGATATTCAGATTATGTTCAACCTTTTATGCAAATGACAGGTGCTATCAGAGTTTCAAATTATGGAATTTGGGATGTTGATATATATTCTGCACCATCGAATGAGCAAATTACTGCCATAGCAAGAAATCACATTGATGGAAGAGACTTTCATTATGACGTTGAACCACTTGGAATTAAGGACACTTTAGAAAAAGCCACTTCAGAAGCTGTAGCAAATAAACTTAGAGATATCAGACGAGCATTATTAGATATGTAAAAAAAAGAGGGGATTTCTCCCCTCTTTTTTTATGCTCCGCAACTTTCGCAATCTGGATTATCGAGAGAACAAACTTTAGCAGAAAATTCATTAGGATCAAAATCCTTCATTTGTTCTACTTCTTTTGGTTTCTCAACTTCCTGTATTGACGCACTTGAAAGATCAATTCCAAGTCCCTTCAATGCTTGTGCTTTTGGCTTTACACGAAGGTAATACATCCCAGTTTTGAGACCTAATTTCCATCCAAACATATGGGCTGAAGATAATTTGGATGCAGTTGGTTCAGCCATAAACATATTTAATGATTGCGATTGATCAATAAAATATGAACGATCACGAGCCATTTCAAGAATAGACTTACCCTTCATTTCCCAAACTGTCTTATAAACTTCCTTAATCTCTGTTGGAATTTCAGGAATATTCTGCACAGAACCATTCTCAGTAAATAGTTTCAAGCGAACAGTATCACTCCAAATACCAAGATTGACAAGATCTTCCACAAGATGCTTATTGATTACGGCATACTCACCACTCAAGGTATTACGCTTGTAGAGATTAGTTGTGAAAGGTTCAAAGCACTCATTGTTCCCTAAGATTTGAGCTGTTGAAGCAGTTGGCATTGGAGCAACTAATAAAGAATTTCTCAAACCATATTGCTTGATTTCTTCTTTAAGCGATGCAAAATCCCACATACCGGAAAGATCATTTTCAGTAAGTCCCCAGAGGTCATATTGTAATAAGCCTTGAGATGCTGGAGATCCTTGAAAAGACGCATAAGAGCCATATTTCTTAGCCAAATCCTTAGAAGCAGTAAGAGCAGCAAAATAAATTGTTTCAAAGATATCTTTGTTTAATTGACGTGCCTCTTCCGACTCAAAAGGTAAACCCATCATAACAAATGTATCTGCCAAACCCTGAACTCCCAATCCGATAGGACGATGCTTATTATTAGAATTCTGAGTTTCAGGAGTTGGATAGTAGTTGACATCAATTACTTGATTCAAATTTACAGTTGCTTGATAGACAACTTCATACAAGAATTTGAAATCATACTTACGAAGTTTCTTATCTTTGCTTCTAACATTTCCAGTAGGCACAATGACATACTTAGGAAGAGCAATAGATGCAAGATTACAAACTGCAATCTCATTCTTATCTGTATACTCAATAATTTCAGTACAGAGATTTGAAGACTTGATAGTACCAAGATTCTTTTGATTACTCTTATAGTTACAAGCATCTTTATAGAGCATATAAGGAGTTCCAGTTTCGACTTGTGAATCAAGAACTTTTTCCCATAACTCACGAGCTTTAATAGTCTTGAGTGCTTTGCCTTCTGCCTCATACTGCTCGTAAAGTTCAGTAAATGCTTTCTTGTCTGGAGAATCATATGCATCAATAAGCCCTGGAACTTGATCTGGGGAAAACAAAGACCAATTGCCATCAGCCTCTACACGCTTCATAAACAAGTCAGGAATCCAAAGAGCAAGGAACAAATCACGGGCACGAAGTTCCTCTTTACCTTGGTTCTTACGCAGATCAAGGAACTCAAAGATATCACCGTGCCAAGGCTCGAGATAAACAGCGATTGAGCCTTTTCGTTTGCCACCACCTTGATCAACATAACGTGCAGTTTCGTTAAACACCTTGAGCATTGGGATAATTCCATTTGAATATCCATTTGTGCCCTTGATGTAGCTTCCCTTAGCACGAATCTTATGAATGTTGATACCGATTCCACCAGCAGACTGAGAAATTAATGCACAGTCTGAAAGTGTCTTGTAAATGCCTGGAATACTGTCATCATCAATGTCAAGTAAGAAACAAGATGACAATTGAGGACGATTTGTCGAGGCATTAAAAAGTGTTGGAGTAGCGTGAGTGAAAAGACCTTGTGAAAGCATATCGTAGGTTTTCTGAACCATCTCAAGATTGTCACGCCAGATACCAACAGCAACACGCATATAAAGGTGCTGTGGAGTTTCTGCTGCTTCACCATCAATCTTCAGGAGATATGATTTACGCAAAGTCATAAATCCGAAGTAATCAAAATTGAAATCTCTGTCGTGAACTATCATTCCATCAAGTTCTTGAGAATATTTTTGAATTACATCGTAAACTTCATCAGAAATCATTCCTGCTTTCTCGCCAGTTTTCGGGTTGATGTAATCGTAAAGTTTCTTAGCAATTACAGAAAAATCTTTTTCGACATTCTTGTAAAGTGCAGTTATAGCAATACGAGCAGCAAGCTTACCAAAATCTGGATGCACAGTAACCATAGAAGCAGCAGTCTCTGCACTGAGCTGGTCAAGCTCAGTGCTGGAAACGCCGTCGTAAAGACCTGATACGACCTTGGTACTAACAATGTCTGGATCAACACGCTCGTTCAATCCATAGGTGAGTTTCTTGATCCTTGAGGAAATCTTCTCTAATTTTAATGGCTCAGTTGTACCATTGCGCTTAACAATATCCATA
>JACCDW011684125.1_pt1 | contig 11200 bp, 8 predicted proteins | sample 7449781 | NCBI WGS metagenome assembly JACCDW01 (sample SAMN15323449, study PRJNA562643) | freshwater metagenome | isolation source: river surface water | place: USA:Blue River Watershed | collected 2017-08-18
ACCGCAACCTCTACCGCACCAAGTTCGCCCAGGTCACGCCCGTGCTGGCCGAAGTGCTGGATGTGAAGCTGCCCGATGCGAGCTTTTACCTTTGGGCCGGTGTGCCCGCAGGCTGGCAAGGCGACGACGCGGCTTTTGCCAAAGCGCTCTACGAGAAAGAGCATGTGACCGTGTTGCCCGGCAGCTACCTGGCGCGTGAAGTCAACGGTTTCAACCCGGGGCGCGGGCGCGTGCGCATGGCCCTGGTGGCCGAAACTGCCGAGTGCCTGGAAGCGGCCGAGCGCATCGCCCGCTTTGTGCGCCAGCACCCAAACAAGGCCTCTGCATGAACACCTGCCACGACACCCTGCGCCTGGCCGAGCAGCTGATCGCCCGCCCCTCGGTCACGCCCGATGACGCGGGCTGCATGGACATCATCGCCGAGGCCTTGAAGCCCCTGGGCTTTGACTGCGAATTCATCGAGTCCGGACCCGAGAACTTCCGCGTACGCAACCTCTGGGCCAAACGCCCGGGCCGCTCGGGCCAGACGCTGGCGTTTGCCGGCCATACCGACGTCGTGCCCACCGGCCCGCTTGCGCAGTGGACCAGCGACCCGTTCACGCCCACGCACCGCGAAGGCAAGCTTTACGGCCGCGGGGCAAGCGACATGAAGACCTCGCTCGCGGCCATGGTGGTAGCGGTGCAGGAGTTTCTGGCCGCCACGCCCGAGCCCAAACTCGGTCTGGCTTTTTTGCTCACCAGCGACGAAGAAGGCCCGGCCGTTGACGGCACCGTGGTCGTCTGCGAACGCCTAAAGGCGCGCGGCGAGGCGCCGCAGTTCTGCATCGTGGGCGAGCCGACCTCGGTGCAGCGCACCGGCGACATGATCAAGAACGGCCGCCGCGGCACCCTGAGCGGCAAGCTCACCGTCAAAGGTGTGCAAGGCCACATCGCCTACCCGCACATGGCCGACAACCCCATCCACCGCCTGGCCCCGGCGCTGGCCGAGCTGGTGGCGATGCGCTGGGACGAAGGCAACGCCTTTTTCCCGCCCACCAGCTGGCAAGTGAGCAACCTCCATGCGGGCACCGGCGCGAGCAATGTGATCCCGGGCGAGTGTGTGGTGGATTTCAACTTCCGCTTTTGCACCGAATCCACGCCCGAAAGCCTGCAGCAGCGTCTGGCCACCGTACTCGACCAACACGGCCTGCAGTACGAACTGAAGTGGACCCTTGGCGGCCGGCCGTTTTTGACCACGCCGGGCAGCCTGGTCGGCGCGATCCAGAAGGCCATCGCCGACGAAACCGGCCTCAAGACCGAGCTCTCGACCACCGGCGGCACCAGCGACGGCCGCTTCATCGCGCAAATCTGCCCCCAAGTGATCGAATTCGGCCCACCCAACGCCACCATCCACAAGGTGGACGAGCATGTGGCGCTCAGTGACATCGCACCGCTCAAAGCCATTTACCGCCGCACGCTGGAAAACCTCAACGCCGGGCTGGCCGCATGACGCTGCGGGACCTGATCGATGCCAGCGCTGAGCAGCTGGGCGCTGCGGGCGTGTCTTTTGGCCACGGCACTTTGAATGCCCACGACGAAGCCGCCTGGCTGGTGCTCTGGCGCCTGGGCCTGCCGCTGGACACCGAGATCGATGAACGTGGCGTGACGCCCGAGCAGCAAACGCAGGTGCAGGCCCTGATCGCCGAGCGCATCGCCACGCGCAAGCCCGCCGCCTACCTCACGCGCGAAGCCTGGCTGCAAGGCGTGGCCTTTTACGTGGACGAGCGCGCCATCGTGCCGCGCAGCCTGATCGCCGAAGTCCTGGCCGACGGCACCATCGACGCCTGGCTCTCGGACCAGACCACGCGCGTGCTGGACCTGTGCACCGGCAACGGCAGCTTGGCGGTGCTGGCGGCACTGGCTTGGCCCGAAGTGCAGGTCACGGGCGCCGACATTTCGGAAGACGCACTGGCCGTGGCCCGCATCAACGTGGACCAGCACGGCCTTCAGGGCCGCATCACGCTGCTGCACAGCGATGGCCTGGCCCAGGTGCCCGGCCCGTTCGACCTGATCCTGTGCAACCCGCCCTACGTCTGCCAGGCCAGCATGGACGCGCTGCCCGCCGAGTACCGTGCCGAGCCCGAGCTGGCCTTGGCCGGTGGCGCAGACGGCATGGACTTCGTGCGCCAGCTCTTGCAGGACGCGCCATCGCACATGAGCGAACATGCGGTGCTGGTGCTCGAAATCGGCAACGAGGCCGAACATTTCATCGCAGCCTTCCCCAGCCTGGAAGTGGCCTGGCTCGACACCAGCGCGGGCGACGACCAGGTGCTGCTGGTCACGCGCGAATCCTTGCTGGCGATTCTGTAGGAGCCAGCCCTGCTGACGATTTGAAATTGTCATTGCCCGGCTTGACCGGGCCATCCATGGGCCTCGGGTCAAGCCCGAGGACGACGCATGCGGCAGGAAGCTGCCCAGCTGGCCAACAAGCCAGGCCTGGCTTGCAGGACAGGCTGCTGCAACCCCCATTCCCTCGCGAACACCGATGATCAACCTCAAAAACGTCACCCTCCGCCGCGGCTCCAAGGTCTTGCTGGACCAGGCCACTGTCACCCTCAACCCCGGCGAAAAAGTCGGGCTGATCGGGCGCAACGGTGCTGGCAAATCCACCCTGTTTGCGCTGCTCAACGGCACGCTGCACGAAGACGGCGGCGACTTCGACATGCCCAAAGCCTGGCGCATGGCCCAGGTCGCGCAGAACATGCCCGAAACCGAGCAAGCTGCCAGCGAGTTTGTGCTGGAGGGCGACACGCGCCTGGCCGAACTGCGCGAACGCCTGGCGGCTGCCGAAGCCAGTGGCGACGGCATGGAGATGGCGCACGTTTACACCGACCTGCATGACGCCGGTGACCACGACGCCCTGCCCCGCGCTGAAGCACTGATCCTGGGTTTGGGCTTTCGGGTGGACGAGCTGAACAAGCCGGTCAACAGCTTCTCGGGCGGCTGGCGCATGCGCCTGCAACTGGCGCGCGCGCTAATGTGCCCGTCCGACATCCTGCTGCTCGACGAACCGACCAACCACCTGGACCTGGACGCGCTGGTGTGGCTCGAAGCCTGGCTGCAGCGCTACCAGGGCACGATGATCGTGATCAGCCACGACCGCGAGTTCCTGGACGCGGTGACCAATGTCACGCTGCACATCGAACACGCCAAGCTCACGCGCTACGGCGGCCACTACAGCGCCTTTGAAACCCTGCGCGCGCAACAACTCGAGCTGCAGCAAGCCGCCTTTGCCAAGCAGCAAGAGAAAATCGCCCACCTGCAAAAATTCATCACCCGCTTCAAAGCCAAGGCCAGCAAGGCCAAGCAGGCGCAAAGCCGGGTCAAGGCCCTGGAACGCATGGAAAAGGTGGCGCCGTTGCTGGCCGAGGCCGAGTTCACCTTCGACTTCAAAGAGCCCAACAACCTGCCCAACCCCATGCTGGCCATCAGCGAGGCGAGCTTTGGGTACATGGTCGATGGCGCAGCCAAGACCATCGTGCAGGGCGTGAGCAAGTCGGTGCTCGCCGGCCAGCGCATCGGCATCCTGGGGGCCAACGGCCAGGGCAAGTCGACCTTGGTCAAAACCATTGCGCGCACCATGCCTGCTTTGGCTGGCACGCTGACCGAAGGCAAGGGCCTGAACATCGGCTACTTTGCCCAGCAAGAGCTCGATGTGCTGCACCCTCAGGACAACCCGCTGGAGCACATGATCCGCCTGGCCAAGGCGCTGGGCCCACACAGCGGCGAACCGAGCCGCGAGCAGGACCTGCGCAACTACCTGGGCACTTTCAATTTCAGTGGCGACATGGTCAAGCAGGCCGTGGGCACCATGAGCGGTGGCGAAAAAGCGCGCCTGGTGCTGGCCATGATCGTGTGGCAGCGCCCCAACCTGCTGCTGCTCGACGAGCCCACCAACCACCTGGACCTGGCCACGCGCGAAGCGCTGTCCATGGCGCTCAACGAGTTTGAAGGCACCGTGATGCTCGTCAGCCACGACCGCGCCTTGCTGCGCGCGGTCTGCGACGAGTTCTGGATGGTGGGGCGCGGCCAGGTCACGCCGTTTGACGGCGACCTCGACGACTACCAGCGCTACCTGCTCGAAGAATCGAAGCGCCTTCGCGAAGAGGCCAAAGGCGCAGCCAAGACCGCAGTCGCCGAACCGGCCCCCGCCGCCGTGGCTGCGCCGCAGCCCGTGGTCACGCCGGGCGCGCTTTCCGCACCCGCTTTGAGCGCGGGCGAGCAGCGCAAGCAGGAGGCACAGCGCCGCCAGCAGCTGGCCGCACAGACCCGCCCTTTGAAAAAGGAACTCGAGCACAACGAACAGCGCATGGCCGCCATCACGCAGGAAAAAAGCGCGCTTGAAGCCCAGCTGAGCACGCCGCTGCCGCCGGCCGAGATCGCCGAAGCCGGCCGCCGCCTCAAGGCCCTGGACGATGAAATGGCCGCCTTGGAAGAGCGCTGGATGGCGCTGTCGGAGCAGTTGCAGGCGCTGCAGGCCGAAGTCTGACCCGACAAAAAGGAAAAAGCCCGGTAAGGTCGATCACCGGGCTTTTGAATGGGGTGGTAGGACGTACAAGATTCGAACTTGTGACCAACGGATTAAAAGTCCGCTGCTCTACCAACTGAGCTAACGTCCCACACGCGGCGCACGGGCCTGGTGGCCCGGACAAAAAAAATCACCCGCAAAACTCATCATTTGACGGGCGACCTGGAAGTGGTAGGACGTACAAGATTCGAACTTGTGACCAACGGATTAAAAGTCCGCTGCTCTACCAACTGAGCTAACGTCCCACGCGCCACAGCATTGCTGCTGAGCCTTGGATTATAGCGTCATTTTTCAGCCTTTCCGGGGCTGAACCAACATATTCAAGACCTCGGTGGCCGCGCACAAACCGAAGGTGGCGGTCACGCCCACCAGCGAGCCATAGCCGTGACAATTGAGCGTGCCGTCGCCTTCCAGGGCGCACGAGGCATCGGGGCCGGCCACCGCTTCGCGGCTGAAAACGCAGCGCAGGCCAATGCGCTTGCCGTCCTTGGGTGTGCCATGGTGTTTGCGCAGGCGGTAACGCAGTTGCGCTAGCATGGGGTCGTGCGTGACCTGGGCCAGGTCCTGGATGTCCACCGCATGCGCCAGCCGCTTGCCACCGGCAGCGCCGACGCAAACAAAGGGCACTTTTTCGCGCATCGCCCACAAAGCCATCGCCAGCTTGGCCTTGGCTTGGTCGCAGGCGTCGATCAGCGCGTCCGGCTTCTCAGGCAACAAGGCCGGCCAGTTCTCGGGCGACACGAAATCGTCGATCAGCTCGACCTGGCAAGCGGGATGGATTTGCGCGATGCGTTCGCGCATGGCCTCGATCTTGGATTGGCCCAGGGTGCTGGTGAGCGCGTGGATCTGGCGGTTGATGTTGGACTCGGCAATGTGGTCCATGTCGATCAGGGTCAGCCGCGCGATGCCGCTGCGCGCCAGTGCCTCGGCGGCCCAGGAGCCCACACCGCCAATGCCCACCACCGCCACATGGGCCTGGCGCAGGCGCTGGGCCGACGCCACGCCATACAGGCGCTGCAAGCCGCCAAAGCGGCGATCATCATCGACCTCGCTCATCGCTCAGCCCCGCTCGGCCAGCCACAGCTGCACGCGCAGCGTGAGCCAGCAGCCCAGCGTCATCGCGGCCACCGCCAAGAGGCTGCCCCAGTTGAGCGTGGACAGCCCGGTGATGCCCTGGCCAAAGCTGCAGCCCATGGCGTAGACGCCGCCCATGCCCATGAGCAGCGCACCCACCAGATGCCGCGCCAGATCGGCAGTGCGGCTGAAACCTTCCCAGCGCCATTCACCGCGCAGCCAGGCGCTCAGGGCCGCGCCCAGCACCACACCGGGCACCAAGGCCATGCCAAAGCTCAGGCGCGTGCGCAAATCGGCCGCGTGGGCAAACCAGTCGAGCCATTGGGCCAGGGGCGCGGTGAAACTCAGCCCTTCCATGCGGCCACTGCCGGTGGCCACAAACACCGTGTCGAGCGTTTCGGGGTGCTCGGGCACAAAACCCAGCACGCCGGTCACCCACCAGGCCAGCAGCAAGACCGCGCCAATGCCCACGCCAGCGAGCAGCGGCGCGCCCGAGCGCAGCCGCGCATCGCGCAGCACCCAGATCAGCAGCGGCACACCGATCAGCAGCGCGGCCGCGAGCAGCCCTTGCGGCAAAGACAGGTCAGCCCGCGCCGCCAGCCACTGGCCGATGAAGGGCCCACTGGCCACGCCGGTGTTCACAGCCTCCAGCTCGGCGCGCAGCAAGGCCGGCGCGCCGCGCAAGGCGCCCAGCGCCCCCAGCGCCAGGAACACCAGCACCACCAGGGCTTTGAGGCTGCCGCCAGCCAGGCGCACCAGGTTCTTGGTCGGGCAACCCGAGGACAGCACCATGCCGATGCCAAAGACGAACCCGCCCAGGGTGTAGGACAGCCAGGGAAAGCGTTCGGCCGCGTAAATGCTCGCGAGCGGGCTCACCAGCCCCAGCTGTGTCATGAGCGCCAGGCCCAGCATGCCGACCACCACCGCCAGCACCCATTGGCGCAAGCGCGTGGCGTCGCCCATGAGCACCAGGTCGCTGATCGCGCCCATGGTGCAAAAGTGTGTGCGCTGGATCAGCCAGCCCAGCAGCAGGCCAAGCCCAAAAGCCAGGCCCAGCACCAGACGGCCCAGCGCCTCCAACTCTTGCAGGCTCACGCGCGATGGCCCTCAGCGCAGCTTGGCCAACCGGTCTTTGGCGGCCTGGGCCGCATCCGACTGCGGGTGGGCTTTGAGCAAATCTTCGAGCGTCTTGCGCGCGCCCTTGCTGTCCTTGAGCTCGAGCTGCACATTGGAGACCGCCAGCATGGCCTCGGGCGCTCGCAGGTGCGAGGGCGCCAGGGTCAGCATCTGGCGGAACTGGGCCAGCGATTCCTTGTAGTCATTGGTCGCGTAAGAGGCATTGCCCAGCCAGAACAAGGCCGAAGGCAGGTAGCCGCTCTTGGGGTTGCGCAGCACAAAACGCTGCAGCGCACTTTGTGCCGCAGCAAAGTCGCCCTTGCGGAAGACCTCGAGCGCGGCCTCGTAGTCGCGCCGCTCGCTCTGCTCGGCCTGGAACTCCTGGCCATCGACCTTGACCGTGACCGGCTCGAAGCGCCGCAGGCGCTCATCCAGGCCCGATTGCACATCGCGCTGCTGCTGTTGCATCTCCGAGACATCGCGCGCCAGCTGTTCCTGGCCGCCGCGTGCTTTGCTCAGGTCTGTGCGCAGGGCATCGATCTGGCTCTGCATGTCGACCAGCACACGGCGCATTTGCGCCAGGTCTTCGGCCTGCGCCTTGTTGGCGTTGTTGGCTGCCTCCATGCGCTGGCGCAAATCCAGGATGGCGCGGCGCGCTTCGTCGTCTTCAAACACCCCCGCCTGGGCCGCCCCCCCAACCACCAGGGCCAGGCTGAGCAGGACGGTGCGGGCGCTGATCAGTGCCGTGTGCATGGTGTCGCTCAGTACTTGAACTCAACGCGGCGGTTCTTGGCAAAGGCGGTCTCGTCTGTGCCCTGCGCCGCCGGCTTTTCCTTGCCGTAGCTCACGGCCTCCACCTGGCTGTCGGCCACACCCAGCAGCACCAGCGCGCGCTGCACCGCCTCGGCACGCTTTTGGCCCAGGGCCAGGTTGTATTCGCGGCCGCCACGCTCATCGGTGTGGCCTTCGAGCATGGCCTTGCGCTGCTTGTTGGCCTGCAGGAACCTGGCGTGCGCTTCGATCACCGGGCGGGCTTCGGCGCGGACGACGAAGCTGTCGTAGTCAAAGTACACCACGTGCGGCGTGTTGATCGGGCCGATGCCGGCACCGGCCTGCTTGGCCTCGACCTTGGCCACGCCCGAGCTGTTGTCCTGGCCCGAGCCGACGCCACTGGCGGCGGCGCCGCTCTTGTCTTCGACGGGCACATCGCTCAGTTTGACGCCCGAGGCGCAGCCGGCCAGCAAGGCGGCCAGGACGGTGGTGATCAGCAGGGATTTGCGCATGGTGTTCTCCAAAAATGCAGGAATCAGGGGTTAAATCATTTGCGTGCCGGGCCCCAGTCGGGCTCGCGGATGTCACCGCCCTGGCCCGACAAACGGGCCTTGATGCGGCCATCCACCGTGGTGGTCATCAGCGCTTCGCGGCCCTGTGCCACGGTGGCATAGACGATCAGGCGGCTGTTGGGGGCGAAATTGGGCCGTTCATCGGCGCCTGTGTCGGTGATGGCGCTGGCCTGGCCGGTGCCCAGGTCCATGATGTGCAATTTGAACTGCCCACCCACCCGGCTCACATAGGCGAGCCAACGGCCATCGGGGCTGGGCGCGGGTGAGATGTTGTAGTTGCCGGTGAAGCTCACACGTTCGGCCGGGCCGCCTTGGGCCGGCATGCGGTAGATCTGCGGGCTGCCGCCACGGTCGCTGACGAAATACAAGGCCGTGCCGTCGGCCGAAAAAGCCGGTTCGGTGTCGATGCCCGAGGAGGTGGTCAGCCGACGCGCCTCGCCCGAAGCCAGGTCGATGCGAAAGAGTTGCGAGCCGCCATCGCGGCTGAGCGTGGCCACCAGGCTGCGGCCATCGGGTGCCCAGGCCGGTGCGCTGTTGGAGCCACGGAAGTTGGCGATCACCCGGCGCTGCCCCGAGGCGATGTCGTGCACATAAATCACCGGCTTGCGGCTCTCGAAAGACACATAGGCCAGTTGCTGGCCCGAGGGCGACCACGAGGGCGAGATGATGGGCTCGGGGCTGGTCAGCGCCGATTGCGCGCCTTCGCCGTCCGAATCGGCCACCCACAGGTGGTAGCGCGCACCGGCCTTGGTCACGTAGGCGATGCGGGTGGCAAAAGCGCCTGGCGTGCCGGTCAGCTGCTGGTAGACCCAGTCGGCCAGGCGGTGCGCGGCCTGGCGCAAGTCGGCCGCCGGCACGGTGTCGCGGAATTCGCCTTTTTCCTGGCCTTTGACCACGTCCCAGAGCTTGGCACGCAGGTCATATCGGCCATCGGCCAGGCGCTGCATGCTGCCGGCCACCAGGGCATCGGCGGCGCGCTGGCGCCAATCTGACCACTCGGGGCGACTGAGCTCGTCCAGGCTGGCGCCCGCCGCGTCCAGGCCTTTGAATTGGCCGCTGCGCTCCAGATCGGCCTGCACGATGGCAGCGATCTTTTGTGGGCTGGCCGCCTCGCCCTTGAGCGGCGCCACCACAACGGGCATCTGGGTCATGCCCACGCCCGTGACCTCGACGCGGAACTGGGCCATGGCCGAGCTGGCCAAGAGCAGACACAGGGCGGGGAAAAAACGAACAAACTGCAGGCAAGCCATCGGGGAAGACGCTGGTTTTTCAGACAAGCCGTGATCGTACACCGCCAGCACCTGTGGTTTTCCCTGGCCCGCGCGAATTTGGCGTGCTTGGATTGACGCTCTGGCGCGCACCGGCACCACCGCCTCAGGCGCCCGGGGGCGCTGCTTACAATCGGTGCCGTGACCGACGCGCCCCGCTCCCCCCTTTGGCCCCGCCTGCGGCGCATCCTGCCGTATTTCAGCCCGTCCTGGGGCTACGCGCTGCTGGCGGTGCTGGCCAGCATGGCCGCGGCCGCCACCGAGCCGCTGATCCCGGCCTTGTTCAAACCGCTGCTGGACAAAGGCTTCGAACCCGGCGGTTTTCCCCTGTGGATGATCCCGGCGGCCCTGGTGCTGCTGTTTTTGATGCGCGGGACCGCCCATTTCGTGGGCCAATACGCGCTCACCCGCATCGCCAACGAGGGGGTGGAACGGCTGCGCAACGAATTGTTTGCGCGCTTGACGCGCGCCGATCTGGGCCTGTTCTCGCGCCAATCGGCCAGCAGCCTGTCCAACGCGCTGGTCTACGAGGTGCAATCGGGCGCCACCATGCTGGTGGGCGCCTTCACCGATGTGTTGCGCGATGGCTTCACCCTGATCGCCCTGCTGGGCTACCTGTTTTGGCTCAACTGGCAGCTCACGTTGCTGGTGCTGACCGTGGTGCCGGCCCTGGCCTGGATCATGAAGAAGCTCTCGAGCCGCCTGTACCGCCTCACGCGCGAGAGCCAGCTGGCCACCGACGATCTGGCCTATGTGGTCGAGGAGAACGTGCTCGCGCACCGTGTGGTGCGCCTGCATGCGGCGCAAGACAGCCAGATCAGCCGCTTTGCCAGCCTGGGCCAGCGTCTGCGGCGCCTGGCGCTCAAGTCCACCGTGGCGGCGGCGGCAATGACACCGCTGACGCAGCTGATCTCGGCACTGGGCCTGTCGCTGGTCGTGGTGCTGGCGCTGGTGCAATCGCGCAATGGCATCAACGGGGCCACGGTCGGCAGTTTCGTGGCCTTCATCACCGCCATGCTGATGCTGATCTCGCCGATCCGCAAACTCTCGGATGTGTTCAACCCCGTCACGCGGGGGCTGGCCGGTCTGGAGCGGGGACTGGAACTGATGGGCGACACCCCGCCGGAGAGCAGCGGCCACCACTCGGGCGAGCGGGCCCAGGGGCGCATCGAATGGCAAAACGTCTCGCTGCAGTTCAAACCCGATGTGGCGCCGGCCCTCGATGGTGTGAACCTGCGTGTGCAGCCCGGTGAGGTGCTGGCCTTGGTGGGCAGTTCGGGCGCGGGCAAAACCACCCTGGTGCAGACCTTGCCGCGCTTTGCCCAGCCCACCGATGGCCAGGTGCTGCTCGACGGCGTGGCGCTGCCCGAGTGGTCCTTGCAAGCCTTGCGCCAGCAGATCGCCATGGTCAGCCAGGACGTGGTCATGCTCAACGACAGCGTGGCCGCCAACGTGGCTTTGGGACAGACCGTCGATCGCGCGCGCGTGCAAGCCTGTCTGGAGGCCGCCAACCTCTGGGGCCACGTTTCGCAACTGCCGCAGGGCATGGACAGCCTGATCGGCCACAACGCCAGCCAGCTCTCGGGCGGCCAGCGCCAGCGCCTGGCGATCGCGCGGGCGCTCTACAAGGAGGCGCCGATCCTGATTCTGGACGAAGCCACCTCGGCGTTGGACAACGAGTCCGAGCGCCTGGTGCAAGAGGCCCTGCAGCGCCTCATGCGCGGGCGCACCACGCTGATCGTGGCGCACCGCCTCTCGACCATCGAACAGGCCGACCAGATCGTCGTCATGCAGCACGGGCGCATCGTGGAAACCGGCCGCCACCACGAACT
>JACCDW011020268.1_pt1 | contig 11199 bp, 10 predicted proteins | sample 7449781 | NCBI WGS metagenome assembly JACCDW01 (sample SAMN15323449, study PRJNA562643) | freshwater metagenome | isolation source: river surface water | place: USA:Blue River Watershed | collected 2017-08-18
AGCCGATTCGAAGCCTTGAACCATGCGCCAGCGAGTGACTAACCGCTCGTAGCCCTGACCTGCCATCTGTCCATCGCCTGCAGCTAGGCCAGCAAGTGAGTGCAAGACATCTTCGACTGAAGTATCTGCTTCGATTCCAGATTCTTCTCCCGCTAACTTCATTCCAAGATCGAGGTATCCAGCGAGCCCGCCGTAATCAAGTTCAATAAGTGATTGTTGATGGAACATCTCAAGCCATTCGAGCAAATGTTCGATCTCGGCTTCCACCGATCCTTCACCAAATGCACCTAAGACTGTCTGGTGCGCAACTTGGGTGCGGGCAATCGCGTCAGAAAGCTTGGCGCGCATTATGCAGAATGGTCCATCTTGATCAACACCACGAACGCGTTCTTCGGGCATAAACATTGAGAACCAACGTGGCGGGATTAGCCAATTTTCAGTGATGATATGTGGAACGCGATCTTCCATTAAATCAACGCCGGCAGTGATTACATCTTCTAAATTCTGTGGAAGGAAAAAAGGAGTTACAGATGATGGAAGTGAATCTTTGAAATCATCGAGTGCGGCCCAGCAACGAGTAGCAGTAGACCAAGGCGAAACGTAACGAACGCCATCGATATCTAAAATGTGTGCGCCATCGGGGCGACCTGCAGGTGGCTCTGGAAAAACTAAACGGCGAAGTGCCAACTTTTGTTCATTGCGAGTTGAATTTTCATCTGCAACCAAATCTTGCCAACGTAAACGATCTGCCGGTTCGAACGCCGAAAGTGGTTCGTAGATTCGAAGCGATGCGACGTACGGAGTTGGTCTCACAGGAATTACCTTACCTGCGAGAAATTAGGCACGCGGAATGTAGTTTCCTTCAGCGAAGGGATCATCATCATCGCGAGATTTATTCGAAGGATCTTCGCCATGAAGTTCTTTTGCTAGGCGATCGAGATCCATCTCCTGAGAGTTGTACTTGAGATCTCTGGCGACTTTTGTCTGTTTAGCTTTTGCACGGCCGCGACCCATAGGGCGACCTCCTTACCAAAGTGAAATTCGTCAAGACGCGAAGGTTATCGCGTCCTGTAGTTACCTTCCAAAGCAGCGCCTCCCGGGCCGTTTTGAGCGTGAATTGAGCCTGCCACCCAGGCTTTCATACCGCGGGCGGCCAGGGATCGGATCGTCAGATCGGCGATGGTGGGGTCGACGATGGCAACCATACCGATGCCGGCGTTCCAGGTGCGCTCAAGATCTGCCTGCGGAACCCCAGCAATATTTGCCATGAATTCCATTTCGACGGGAAGCGCCCAAGTGCTGCGGTCGTACTTTGCAATCAAGCCATCTGGAATAACTCGTGCAGTGTTATCGGCAAGACCGCCACCGGTGATGTGAGAAAAAGTGCGGAGATTTTCTTGTTGCGCTTTGATTAACGCTAAACAATCAAGGGTGTAAATCTCGGTTGGAGTCAAGAGAATTTCTCCAAGTGTTTTTGTTAAACCTTCATAAGTCTTATTGAGGTCAAGTTTCTGTGTGGCCAAGATATGGCGCACAAGCGAATAACCATTGGCATGGAAACCGCTTGCCGGCATCGCAATTATTGCGTCCCCTGCCTTAACGCGATGAGATCCAAGTTGCATATCAGCATCAACCACGCCAGTTGCGGCGCCTGCAATATCGAATTCATCTTCTTTAAGTAAACCCGGGTGTTCTGCAGTTTCACCACCAATTAGAGCGGTGTTAGCTTTTATACAACCGCGTGCAATACCGCCAACAATTTCAGCGATGCGTTCAGGTATTACTTTGCCAACTGCAATGTAATCGGTTATGAAGAGTGGTTCTGCACCACAAACAACTAGATCATCGACAACCATCGCAACTAGATCTTCGCCGATGGTGTCGTACTTGCCCATCAAGCGTGCAATCTCGGTCTTAGTTCCTACGCCATCAGTTGATGTTGCAAGAAGTGGTTTCTTATAATTCTTTAGCGCGCTGGCATCAAATAGCCCAGCAAAACCTCCGATGCCACCTTGCACCTCGGTGCGGGTTGCTTTAGCAATTGACGCTTTCATTAACTCAACGGCGCGATCTCCGGCATCGATATCGACGCCTGAATCTTTATATGTGCTCATGTTTTTTCACCACCTCGGTAACTTCCAGGCGCATCTTGCCTTCCGACATATCTGCTGGCACTGCGATTGGATATTTGCCTGTGAAACAAGCGGTACAGAGCTTATTTTCATCGATAGTGGTGGCCTCAATTAAGCCTTCCATTGATACATAACTTAGTGAATCAGAACCAATTGAGCGACGAATTTCTTCGATCTCCAGGCCGCTGGCAATTAACTCAGCGCGCGTTGCAAAATCGATTCCGTAGTAACAAGGCCACTCAACCGGTGGGCTAGAGATACGCACGTGGATCTCGCGGGCGCCAGCTTCGCGCAACATCCGCACGATTGCGCGCTGGGTATTGCCGCGAACAATCGAATCATCGACAACCACAATGCGCTTGCCGTCAATAATTTCGCGAAGTGGGTTTAACTTTAACCGAATTCCAAGTTGGCGAATTGTCTGGGAAGGTTGAATAAATGTACGACCAACGTAAGAGTTTTTCACTAGGCCCAGTCCGTAAGGAATTCCAGATTGCTGGGCATAACCAATTGCAGCCGGAGTTCCAGATTCAGGGACAGGAATAACTAGATCTGCTTCAACTGGTGACTCAATAGCTAAACGCTTTCCAATACGAACTCGGGTTGCGTGAACGCCTTGTCCCGCAATAGTTGTATCAGGTCGAGCTAGATATACATATTCAAAGATGCAGCCTTTAGGTTCAGGCGTTGCCCAAATCTGCGAACGAATTCCATCTTCATTAATTGCTAAAAATTCACCTGGTTCAACTTCGCGAACAAAAGCCGCACCGACAATGTCTAGCGCTGCAGTTTCAGATGCAACTACCCAGCCACGTTCTAGCTTGCCAATAACAAGTGGGCGAACACCGTGGCGATCACGTGCTGCATACAAAGTTTTCTCATCCATGAAGACAAGCGAGAAAGCACCTTCGAGCTTTGGCAAAACAGCAATCGCACTTGCTTCAACGTTCTTTTCATCTTGCAGACCAATTAAGGCAGTCATGATCTCGGTATCAGTTGTTGCGCCTCGCCCGCTCTTGGCGTTATCGCCTTCGAGTCTCTGAACCATCTCGGCAAGGTCACCAGTATTTGTGAGATTTCCATTGTGAGCTAACGCCAAAGTGCCGTATTTAGTGGGTCTTAACGTTGGCTGTGCGTTAACCCAAGTGCTTGATCCAGTGGTGCTGTAACGACAGTGGCCAATTGCTAGATCACCAGTAAGCGAAGCTAAATCTGTTTCAGTAAAGACCTGAGACACCAGTCCCATATCTTTATAGATCAAAATACGTTCGCCATCAGATGCCGCGATTCCTGCTGATTCTTGTCCGCGATGTTGCAGCGCATAAAGACCATAAAAAGTTAACTTGGCAACCTCTTCGCTAGGTGCCCAAACACCAAATACACCGCACGCATCTTGCGGGGCTTTATCGTCATCTAGAACGTTGTGGTTGAGCAAACCATCAGGGCGACGGGTCATTGCTTCACCTCCAACGGCAATAGTTCTGTTAAATCTGCACGAACACCAGATGCGCTAATCAAACCAGCAGACATGGCATCTGCCCAGCTGCGCTCACCACTGGCAAGTGCCAGCCAAGTTTCGGCGTTCATCTCAATCACATTGGGTGGTGTGCCCCGCGTATGAGTCGGACCATCTCCGCACTGCACCGCAGCATATGGCGGAATGCGAACTTCAATTGCGCGACCGGGAGCACGTTCGGTTAAGAGCGCAAGGCTCTGCTTCACAGCTTCGAGTATTTGAGGATCGCGCATATTTATCCAAACAACCCTGGGAAAGTTCCGGTATGTGCTTTGCGGAGTTCATCTAGAGAAATAATTGCATTGTTGATCACTAGTGAATCTCCGCCAGTTAATCCAATCTTAGTAATTTTAATGTCATTTGATTCGGCCAATTGATTTAAAGGTTCGGTTTTACTTGGATCAATTGCAACAACTACGCGTCCTGGAGATTCACTAATTAAATCAATTCCTGCGTTGGCCAAAGTTACTTTTGCGCCAACACCATGACGTAGCACCATCTCAGTAAGCGTTGCCGATAAACCTCCTTGGCTTAAATCGTGCGCTGCAGTAAAGATCTGCTTGGTTCGTCCTGCAACCAAGACTTCAATTAGGCGCATTTCACGCTGTAAATCAGCGATTGGAGCAGAACCTCCGCGCTGGCCATGGATGTAAGCCCACTCACTGCCAGCTAAATCTGCTTTTGTTTCACCAAGTAGATATAACTCAAGCCCTGCTTTATCAAAACTCATTGGTGTGCGGGTGCGCACATCATCTATTACACCAAGCACGCCAATTACAGGAGTTGGCAAGATCGCAACTGCACCAGTTTGGTTATAGAAGGAAACGTTTCCACCCGTAACAGGTAGTCCCATCTCGAAACAACCATCAGCCAAACCGCGCACACTTTCCGCAAATTGCCACATTACACCTGGATCTTCGGGAGATCCAAAGTTAAGGCAGTTAGTGACAGCAAGTGGCTTAGCGCCAGCAGTTGCAATATTGCGAGCTGCTTCTGCAAGCGCCAACTTCGCACCTTCGTAAGGATTTAAATATGACCAGTTTGCATTGGCATCAGTTGCAACTGCGACACCCAAATGTGTCTTTTCATCAATACGAACCATTCCAGAATCATCTGGCTGGGACTGAATTGTATTTCCCTGTACATAGCGATCATATTGCGATGTCACCCAAGATTTATCTGCCAAGTTAGGCGTAGCCGCTAACTTCAAAACCGCAGCCTTTATTTCATCTGCAGTGCTTGGAAGTGCCACATCAATAACTTCTGCATTTGCGCGATCGATGTAATCAGGTTTTGCAAGGGGACGGTTATAAACCGGTCCATCATGGGCCACGGTGCGGGGTGGAACATCAACTATTAAATCTCCATGCCAGGTAATCTTCAGGCGATCTCCATCGGTTACTTCACCGATAACGGTTACGGTGACATCCCACTTCTTGCAGATTTCTAAGAAGCGATCAATGTGCTTTGGTTCAACGATTGCGCACATACGCTCTTGCGATTCGGACATCAAGATCTCTTCAGGAGAAAGCGTGGCATCGCGAAGCGGAACGCGATCAAGTTCTACCTTCATGCCGCCGCTGCCACCAGAGGCAAGCTCACTGGTAGCGCAAGATAAGCCTGCCCCGCCAAGGTCTTGGATTCCTACAACTAAATCTTCAGCGAAGATTTCAAGTGAGCATTCGATCAAAACCTTTTCTACAAATGGATCTCCCACTTGAACTGCTGGACGCTTTGCTGGGCCAGTTGATTCAAAAGTTTCCGATGCAAGAACAGATACGCCGCCAATTCCATCGCCACCAGTTTTGGCACCATATAGAACTACGAGATTGCCCGCACCTGCAGCTTTTGCAAGTTTAATATCACTATGTTTCATAACGCCAATGCACAATGCATTGACCAAAGGATTTCCTAAGTATGTTTCATCAAAGACAACTTCGCCACCGATATTTGGTAGACCTAAACAGTTTCCGTATCCACCAACTCCTGCAATTACACCAGGCAAGACTCGACGAGTATCTGGATGGTCTGCCGGTCCAAAACGAAGTGGATCCATAACCGCGATAGGGCGAGCACCCATCGTCAAAATATCGCGAACGATTCCGCCGACGCCAGTTGCAGCGCCTTGATATGGCTCAATAAATGATGGGTGGTTATGTGATTCGATTTTAAAAGTGACGGCATAGCCCTGACCAACATCTACAACGCCGGCATTTTCGCCAATACCGACTAACAGCGCATCAGTCTTAACAGCCTTGTCCCCAAACTGCTTCAAATGAACTTTTGATGATTTGTAAGAACAGTGCTCAGACCACATAACTGAATACATGGCGAGTTCAGAAGAAGTTGGACGGCGACCTAGAATTTCTTTGATACGCGCATATTCATCGGGCTTCAACCCAAGTTCGGCAAATGGTTGAGTTGTTTCAGGGTTTGCCGTTGCAATTGCAACCGTATCTAAAGCCATCTACTTCACCATCGCATTTAGAACGGAGGTGAAGAAGCCAAGGCCATCGGCGGTTGGGCCAGTTAAAGTATCGATCGCGTGTTCTGGGTGTGGCATTAGCCCAACTACATTGCCGCGTTCATTGGTAATTCCAGCGATTTTATTGCGTGATCCATTCGGATTTTCGCCTACATAACGCGCAATGATGCGGCCTTCGCCTTCAAGTTTTGCCAAAGTTGCATCATCACATTGGAAAGAACCTTCACCATTTTTAAGTGGAATCACAATCTCTTGTCCAACTTGGTAAGAAGAAGTCCAAGCAGTGGTGTTATTAGTGATCTCTAACTTCTGATCACGGCATAAGAAGTGAAGCTCGTGGTTGCGGGTCAGCGCACCTGGAAGCAGATGCGCTTCGCATAAGACTTGGAAACCATTGCAAATTCCAAGCAGTGGCATTCCACCATTTGCGGCGTCAATTACCTTCTCCATCACTGGGGCAAAGCGTGAAATCGCGCCACAGCGCAGATAATCTCCATAAGAAAAACCGCCAGGCAAGATAACGGCGTCTACACCTTTGAGATCAGCATCCCCGTGCCAGAGTGAAACCGCAGTTGTGCCGGCATGTGTTGCTGCGCGCGCAGCATCGCGATCATCTAACGTGCCCGGAAAAGTTACAACGCCAACTTTCATTTACTTCTCAACTCTTACTGTAAATGTTTCGATAACTGGGTTGGCAAGAAGTGTTTCGGCAGCCTTTTCGACTTGAGCAAGCTGTGCAGGTGTTGGTTCGCCGTCTACTTCGATTTCAAAACGCTTTCCTTGGCGCACGCTCTTGGCAAAGTTAAATCCCAGACGTGGCAGTGCGGCAGACACGGCCACACCCTGAGGGTCGAGGATTTCTGGCTTAAGCATTACATCAACCACGATCTTTGCCATCTTTGTCTCCTCTTTAGAACTTGCTGCCGGTGATTCGGAAAAATGCTTCTTCATATCGCGCAGCAGTTTTTTCCACGATCTCTGCCGGCAATTCTGGTGGTGGGCTCTTCTTATCCCAGCCGCTTTGTGTAAGGAAATCTCTAACGAATTGTTTATCAAATGAGCCCTGTGCGCTACCTGGTTGCCAGGTTGATAACTCCCAGAACCTAGAAGAATCAGGCGTCAGAGCTTCATCGCCAAGAGTTATTACGCCCTTGGCATCGCGGCCGAATTCGAATTTGGTATCGGCCAAGATGATGCCGCGGCTGCGAGCAAAGTCGGCAGCAGTTTCATAGAGCGAAAGTGTTAGCTCGCGAAGTTCGGCAGCGCTATCTGTGCCAACAATCTTTGCGGCTTGCTGGAAATCGATATTTATATCGTGATTACCGATCTCCGCTTTAGTCGCCGGCGTGAAAATGCTGGCGGGAAGTTCTGAACCATCAACTAACCCCGTAGGTAGCGCGTTTCCGCAAATTGCCTGGCTCTTTTTATATTCCGCTAAACCGCTGCCAGCGAGGTAACCACGTGCCACACATTCGATTTCGAACATATCAAGCGGTTTAACTATCACCGCACGATCGGCAACCTCATCTGGAACTTCATCACTGATGATGTGGTTTGGCACTAAATCTTCAAGAAGTTCAAACCAGAATAAAGAAAGCTGGGTCAAGATCGCGCCTTTATTTGGAATTGTCGTTGGAAGGACCCAATCGAATGCCGAGATGCGATCAGATGCAACCAGTAAAATTTCGTTTGAATCGTTCTTATAAAGATCACGTACTTTTCCTGTGCGTAGGTGTTGCCAACCTTTAATAGTTGGTGCTGGCGGTGCGCCAGCTACGCCGAAGCCGCTCACCGGATCGAGTGCGGTTTGTACTGCGCTGCGGCAGGGTGCGCGGATGTAATCGCATCGATGCGATCTACAACTCTAGCTATTTGTTGGCGAGCATCGCCAGTAAATTCAATTGGTTGACTAATCAGCGCATCAAGTGCCGCGCGATCTAAAGGCAAGCGGTCATCTGCAGCGAGTACATCAAGCAAGGTATTTGCTTTACCTTCGCGCATCAACAACGCGGCTTTCACAGCGTGTTCTTTAATTACTTCATGCGCTACTTCGCGACCAACGCCCGCTTTAACTGAGGCCATCAGAATCTTGGTGGTTGCTAAGAAAGGCAGGTAACGATCGAGTTCCGCAGCGATTACTGCAGGAAATGCTCCGAATTCGCTGAGCACAGTAAGGGTGGTTTCAAGCAAACCATCGATGGCGTAGAAAGCATCCGGCAGTGCAACTCGGCGTACCACGCTGCAAGAAACATCGCCTTCGTTCCATTGATCGCCGGCAAGTTCTGAAACCATCGATGCATATCCGCGCAAAATCACTGATAAACCATTGATGCGTTCGCAAGAGCGAGTATTCATCTTGTGAGGCATCGCAGAAGAACCGACTTGCCCAGCTTTGAATCCTTCAGTCACGAGTTCGGCGCCTGCCATTAAGCGAATTGAAGTAGCAAGTGATGATGGGCTTGAAGCGAGTTGTACAAGAGTCGTGACAACATCGTAATCAAAAGAACGTGGATAAATCTGCCCGGTTGAATCAAGTACGCGATTGAAACCAAGTTCATTAGCGATCTCAAGCTCAAGGTTGTGATGCGCTTTAGATGAACCAAGAAGATCAATTGAATCTTGTGATGTACCGACTGGGCCTTTGATACCGCGCATAGGGTAGCGATCTTGCAGGGATGCTAAACGCTCGTAAGCAAAGAGCAGTTCTTCAGCAGCAGATGCAAAACGCTTTCCGAGCGTTGTGATTTGAGCAGGCACATTGTGTGAACGCCCAGCGATTGCTTGATCAGAATACTGTGCTGCCTTATCGGCTAGTTGTGCAAGAACAGCAACAACTTTGTCATGCACGATTGCAAGCCCATTTTTAATCTGCAGCGCTTCGATATTTTCAGTTAAGTCACGGCTCGTCATTCCCGCATGAATAACTTCGTGACCAGCTAGTGCATTGAACTCTTCAATACGAGCTTTCACATCGTGACGTGTCTGTTTTTCGCGGGCATCGATAGATGCAAGATCTACTTTATTAATAACCTTTTCATAATCTGCAATTACTGAATCAGAGATGGCATGGCCAAGTTTGTTTTGAGCACGAGCCACAGCAAGCCATAAACGGCGCTCGGCGATGATTTTCTCTTCAGGTGCGAAGATGGCGCGCATTGCAGTTGATGCATATCGATCAGCAAGGACGCTCACTGGCTTATTCTCCCCCATTTAATTGCCCTTCTCAGCGACCGACGCATTGAAGGCGATATCGCTGCGATAGAAAGAGCCTTCGAGTTCAATCTGTGAGATAGCCCGATATGCGCGATCACGGGCATCAGTTAGATCGGAACCCAGACCAGTGACCGTTAGTACACGACCGCCACTAGAAACTAAGCCAAGGCCATTAAGTGAAGTTCCGGCATGAAAGATTTTCGTATTTGAAATTTCTGGAATATTTGTAATCACACCTTTGGTGATTGGAGATTCTGGGTATCCCGGCGCTGCGAGGACGATGGTTACTGCGCTTTCATCGCGCCAGAAAAGGGTAACGTCATCAAGTGAATCAGTTGCAGCTTTATATAACAATTGTGCAAGCGGTGTTGCCAAACGTGGAATCAAAACTTGAGTTTCGGGATCGCCAAAGCGCGCATTGAATTCGATGACACGCAAACCGTGATCAGTTAAAGCTAAACCAGCGTAGAGAAGTCCGACGAATGGTGTTCCGCGCGCTGCCATTTCAGCGATCACTGGTGCCAAGACTTTTTCGTAAGTTTCTTCCATTATGTCATCTGGCGCCCATGGCAAAGGTGAATAAGCACCCATGCCGCCAGTGTTCGGACCTTCATCGCGATCATAGGCGCGTTTAAAATCTTGCGCTGGTTGCATCGGCAGTACATTGCGCCCATCTGATATTCCAAATAACGAAATCTCTGGGCCATTTAGAAATTCTTCTATTACAACGCGCTTACAAGCTAGGGCATGTTCTAAAGCTTTGGCGCGATCATCAGTAACAACAACACCTTTACCTGCGGCAAGACCATCATCTTTAACAACGTATGGTGCGCCAAAGGAGTCGAGTGCGCCTTCGATTTCTACTTGAGTTTCGCAGGTGAAGCTACGCGCAGTTGGAACGCCAGCATCGCGCATAACGCCTTTTGCAAAATTCTTCGATCCCTCAAGTTGTGCCGCTGCTTTGGATGGGCCAAAGACAGCCAATCCTGCTGCTCGAAGGTCATCTGCAACTCCGTTTACTAGCGGAACTTCAGGGCCAATCACAACAAGATCAACGGCTAATTTCTTTGCGAGGTCAACAATCGCCTTGTTATCGGTTATTACAACCGGATGGAGTAACGCGACTTCTGCGATTCCAGGATTCCCCGGCGCGCAATGAAGTTCGGTGCAACTTGGATCTGCTTGTAACCCTAGTGCGAGTGCGTGTTCACGACCGCCGCTTCCGACTAGGAGGATTTTCATGGTTTAAATGAAATCCTTCACGACAATTGTTTGGTCGCGACCCGGCCCGACGCCGATGGCGCTCATCGGAGCACCAGAAATCTTTTCCAGGAAGGCGATGTAATCCTGAGCGTTCTTTGGAAGATCACTGATCTTGCGCGCGCCAGAAATATCTTCAGTCCAACCTGGCAAGTTTTCATAAATAGGTTTTGCATGGTGGAAATCAGATTGTGATGCAGGAAGTTCTTCTACTCGCTTGCCATCAATTTCGTAAGCAACACAAACTGGAATCTCTTTCCAACCAGTTAGAACATCGAGCTTGGTTAAGAAGAAATCGGTAAGTCCGTTAACGCGCACCGCATAACGTGCAATAGGTGCGTCATACCAACCGCAGCGACGTGCGCGACCGGTTGTTACACCGATTTCTCCGCCGATAGTGCGCAACTTCTCGCCATCTTCATCGAAGAGTTCAGTTGGGAATGGGCCTGAGCCGACGCGAGTTGTGTAGGCCTTAACAATTCCGATAACGCGATCGATCTTGGTTGGTCCGATTCCAGAACCTGTGCAAGCACCACCCGCAGTTGGATTAGATGATGTAACGAATGGATAAGTTCCGTGATCGACATCGAGCA